>OLPT01002064.1_pt1 | contig 11121 bp, 7 predicted proteins | sample 1673051 | NCBI WGS metagenome assembly OLPT01 (sample SAMEA3136750, study PRJEB25190) | human gut metagenome | biome: human gut; feature: human-associated habitat; material: faeces | place: Austria | collected 2013
GCGACCTAGACCTGCGTCGCCCCATCTACGAAAAGACGGCAGCCTACGGTCACTTTGGCCGCGAAGACCCCGACTTCACCTGGGAGAAGACCGACCGAGTCGAAGAACTCAAAGCAGCCTGCGGCCTGTAAGCCAACGGCAAAAGCTACAACCAAATATCGACGCACCAAAAGAAGTACCGGCCCCAACCGGTACTTCTTTTTTATTTAAAGGTGGTGAAGATGAGCCTACCTGGGACATGGAATAAATCACAGGCCGATAAATTTTGCAGCAGAGCGACTCCAACCATGTATCCTAAGTTCCGAGGGCTTTAGTATTTGGTCGATCGCGAGTTCCGCACGAGCCGGAGGCCACTTAATGTGGCCTCCGTGCGAGCAGGACTGTCCGAGCAGGCGACCAAATACTAAAGCCCTCGGAACGGCGGGACAGAGTATGCCCCGCCCCTCGGGACGACGGGATAGATAAGGAGCACCCATGGCAGGCAAGCCGCAAACACTAGCTACGACCTCGGCATTCGAGATCTTGGGCCCCGTCATGGTCGGCCCCAGCTCATCGCACACCGCCGGCGCCCTGCGCTGCGCCCAAGTTGCCGCCAGCCTGCTGGAAGGCCGCATCACCAAGGTCACCTTTGGCCTGTGGAACTCCTTCGCCCACACCCACCGCGGCCACGGCACCGACCGTGCGCTCGTCGCGGGCATCCTGGGCCTCGACACCGACGACGAGAATATCAAGCAGGCCTTCGACCTCGCGCGCGAGCAGGGCCTCGATTATCACTTTGACATCAAGGGCGACGACGCCTCCATCCACCCCAACACCGTCGATATCGAGATGGTCGACGACAGGGGCGCTACGGCGCAGGTCCGCGGCGAGAGCCTGGGCGGCGGCAAGATGCGTATCAGCCGCATCAACGGCGTCGGCGTCGACATCTCGGGTATGTACTCCACGCTCTTCGTGGCGCACCAGGACGTTCCCGGCGTGCTCGCCGCGCTTACGAACCTACTTGCCTACGCACACGTGAACATCGCCTTCTGCCGCACCTACCGCACCGAGGTGGGCGGCCAGGCCTACTCCGTCTTTGAGACTGACGGCACACCCGACGACACCGTCATCCCCATGGTGCGCAAACTCGACAACGTCGGCTACGCCACCTTTATTGAACTCCCCGGCTCGGCATCATCGCTCTCCCCCGGCGTTTCGGCCAAGGAGATCTTCGACGATGGCGAGCAACTGCTCGACGCGTGCGAGGAGCTGGGACTCGGCATCGGCGCCGTCATGGCCGTGCGCGAGGCGCGCCTTACCGGCGAGGAACACGCCGTCACCGCCATGCGCCGCGTGCTCGACGTCATGCGCGAGGAGACCACGGCCCCCATCGCCAATCCCCAGCGCTCGCTCGGCGGGCTCATCGGCGGCGAGGCTAAGCTCGTCGATGCCACCGGCCACAACGACCTTAGCTCCAGTTTAATGGGTTCCGTCCAGACCGAAGCCGTGGCCCGCGCCATGGCCGTGCTCGAGCGCTCCGCCACCATGGGTGTGATCGTTGCCGCCCCCACGGCAGGCTCCGCGGGCGTCGTGCCCGGCTGCGTGCTGGCGCTGGCCGACCACCTGCAGCTCGATGACGAGCAGGTCATGGACGCCCTCTACTGTGCCGCCGCCATCGGCCTCAACCTCACCACGAGCGCCTGCGTCGCCGGCGCCGAGGGCGGCTGCCAGGCCGAGGTGGGAAGTGCTGCCGCCATGGCCGCCGCCGCGCTGGTGCAGATGCTCGGCGGCACCCCCGAGCAGGCACTCGACGCCAGCTCCATAGCGCTGAGCAATCTACTGGGCCTCGTTTGCGACCCCGTGGGCGGACTGGTCGAGGTGCCGTGCCAAAACCGCAATGCCATCGGCGTGGCCGCGGCCTTCAGCTCGGCCCAGCTCGCGCTCGCCGGCATCAAGAGCCTGGTGCCGTTTGACCAGATGGCGCATGTGGTGCTCTCGGTGGGCCATGCCCTGCCGGCAACCCTGCGAGAGACGGCCAAGGGTGGCATCGCTCAGGCCCCGGCCGCGCTTTCTGCCTGCGCCAAATGCGGCATATGCGGATAGGCAGACTTCTCCAAACTGATACTGTTTCCGAACCACAAACAACAGGCTAATCGCTATAATGCAAGCCCAGTTAAAACACGATGAGCCGCAAGGCGAAACTCGAAGGAAATATATACGATGTCGCAAATCGACCGCAGCAGCATGATCCCCGATCCGCAACAGCCCAGTAGGCATACCGGCGGCGTCCAATCGCCGCGCCCCATCGCGCCGGCTCACACCCAACAACACGGCCCGGCCAATGCCTCTCAGCGTCCGAATCAACGTCAATACCAGCAGCATCAACAATATCAGCAGCGTCCCGCACATGGTGCCGCCCCCAAGCAGGGCCCTTCGCACGCTCGCACGGCAAACAATCGCGGGCCCGCGGACAAGCGAAACAACAAAAGCAGCAAGTCGGGCGGAAAGACGGCCCTCTTTGTCGTCCTCGGCCTCGTCGCGATCGTCTACATCGTAGGCGTCGTGGCGTTCTCGCAAGTCGCCTACCCCAACACTACCATCGCCGGCGTCGACATCTCGCTCTCTAACGCATCTTCGGCAGCCACCAAGGTCAACTCGGCATGGAAGCACTACAAGCTCACCGTTTCGGACGACAGCTTTAGCTGGACCTATCAGCCCGAGTCCGATGAGCCCATCGTCGATGGCGAGGAAGCCGCCCACGAGATTATCAGCAAAAACGAGCCGCTGCTGTGGCCATCGCGCCTCATCGCGTCGCTCGGCGGCAAAACCGATAGCGCTACCAAGAACAGTTTGGTCGACTTGGACCAGGACGTCGACCTGTCCATGCTCTCCGATGCCTTTAACCAAAAGCAGTTTGAGGAAGACCTGGGCAGTGCCATCGACGAGTTCAACGAGGGCCGCTCGGGCACCTTCGAGGCCACCAGCTCCTATGACGAGAAGGCCGGCAAGTTCACCGTTGAGAAGGCCCGTTCCAACGAGAAGCTCAACCGCGAGCATGTCATCAAATATGCCGAGATCGAGCTCGCGTCACTCGCCGAGAATGTCGATATCACCAAGATCGGCAACGACGCCTACGAACCGCTCAACGGCACCCTCACCAACGACCAGATTCAGGCTGCATGCGATGCCGCTAACAACTTCCTGGGCGTCAACGTAACCCTTAAGCTCAACGGCAATGATGCCGGCAAGGTGGACGGCAGCTCGGTGCTGCAGTGGATCAGCTTTGCCGATCCGGCCAACCCCACGCTCGATACGTCGCAGATCAGCAGCTGGGCCGCCGAGCTCGCAAACGGCTTTAACACCGTGGGCACCACCCGCTGGTGGACACGCGCCGACGGTAAGGAATGCGCTGTAGAGGGCGGCGACTTTGGCTGGTCCATCGACAGCGACACGCTCGCCAAGCAGGTAGAGGACGCTATCAATAACAAGCAGACCGGCGATATCGAGATTTCGTACTCCAAGAAGGCCGACACGTTTACCGCCAAGGGCGAGCCCGATTGGAAGGCCTATATCGACGTCGACCTATCCGAGCAGCACGCGCGCTACTACGACGAGAACGGCAATATCGTGTGGGAGGCCAACTTTATTTCCGGCAAACCGGGCGAAGACGCCACCCCCGAGGGCGTTTGGCAGATCAGCAGCAACGACGGCGCAAGTAAGCTCATCGGTGCCAAAGACCCCGCGACCGGAAAGCCCAAATACGAAAGCCCGGTCAGCTACTGGATGCCGTTCGAGGGCAATATGGTCGGCTTCCACGACGCTACCTGGCAAAACGATTCGAGTTTCGATAGTGCCGAATCGTACAAATGGTGCGGAAGCCACGGCTGTATCAACCTGCGCCTGGCCGATGCCAAGGCGCTCCACGACTGCATCAAAGTCGGCCTGTGCGTGGTCGTGCACTCGTAGGGAAACGCGCCTTCGCACAACGGGGGACTGACGCTCCAATCTAACAGTTCCGAAAGATACCGTCATATGCGCCCGCCTCTCGCGACGGGCGCATATACTTATCGAGGAACTTTCTATAATGGAGACGCCATGTCGAATGTCCCCACCATCACCCCGGGACCGAATGATACCGAGCGAGCGCCCGAGGGTGCCACCGAAACGCTTCCCCTCATAACAACCGTGCACGCAACACAGCAAAACGGCGGCACAAGCGATACAACCGAGATTTCTGACGAAGAGGCCTACGCCAAGCTCAAGGCGAAGCGTGCCGAGCGTCGGCGCAAAAAGTTCATCCAACGCGGCATTGCAGCCGGCGTCGTGGCCGCCATTGTGCTCATCGCCGTTGTCGTGACCTTCGTCATCAACGCGCGGCCCGCAGGTACTAACGGGCCGGTGACCGACATGGTCACCGAGGGCACGTTTACGACCACCGTCGAGGCTAAAGGTCAGCTCAAGCCCATCTCGGCTTCGGTGGTCTCCCCTTCTGTCGACGGCACGGTGGCATCGATCAACGTGCAAGCTGGCCAGTCCGTCAACGAGGGCGACGTGCTCATGACGATTAAAAACGACGAGCTCGATCGCAACGTTGCCGAGGCGCAGCGCGCGGTGGCAGCGGCACAGGAAGACCTCGCCAACGCACAGAAAGCGGTAGCAGCCGCCCAAGCCGCTCCGGCGCCTGAAGCAGATGCGGCAGGCGCGAATGGTGCCAGCGGCGCCGCCGACACGAGTGCCGTCTCGAGCGCCCAGCGCAACCTAGCCTCGGCCCAGGCGACCCTGGACCAGGCCAACGCCAAAGCCGCCGAGCGCACCGTGACCGCGCCCAGCTCGGGCAGCATCGTCGAGCTCAACGCCAAGGTCGGCGCCACGGTGACGGGCGGCATGATTATGGGCGAAGGCGATACGAGCGGCGGCAAGCAGTGCATACAGATCGCCGACCTCTCCAAGATGAAGGTCACCGTTCAGGTGGGTGAAAAGGATATCGCCAAGATCGCCGTGGGCCAGAGCGCCAATGTTACCTATCCGGCCTTTCCCGATATCGTGAGCCAGGGAACGGTCACGACAATCGCTTCGGTGGCAAACTCCGACGCCGCCAACGGTGGCGGCGGCAGTGTTACCTTTAACGTCGACATCCTCATCGAAGCACCCGACGCGCGCCTCAAGCCGGGCATGACCGCCGAGGTCTCGGTGGTGACCGAACAGCTCGACGACGTGGTGATGGTGCCGACCATGGCGCTCATGACCGAGGATGGCGAGCACTATTACGTCAACGTAGCAACCGACGGCGAAGGCAAACAGACCCGACGCGTAAAGGTGACCGTCGTGACGCAAAACGATAACGACGCCGTGGTCGGCAAAACGAAGGTCAAGCGTGATGACCAGGGCAACGAGATCAACGCAGACGTGCCGGTTACCAAGCTACGCGATGGCGACACCATCGTGATGGACACCGGCGCAGGCATGACGGCCGACGGCGGCGACTCTAGCAGCATGTCTGCCGACGAGGGCATGTAATGCGCCCCGTCATCGACATCCGCAACGTGCATCGCATTTTTGAGAGCGAGGCCGGCTGCGCCCATATCCTGCATAACGTGAGCCTGGCCGTGAATCCCGGCGAGTTCGTGGCCATTACCGGTCCTTCGGGCTCGGGCAAGTCAACGCTCATGAATATCCTGGGCTGCCTGGACAAGCCGACGGCAGGCGATTATTATCTGCAGGGCCTCAACGTGGCGGAGCTCGACGATGACGAGCTCACCGAAGTCCGTGCCCTGAGCATCGGCTTTGTCTTTCAGAGCTTTAACCTACTGCCGCGCCTTTCGGTCATCGAAAACGTCATGCTGCCGCTGTCGTACACCAACGTGCCGCGGGCTCAGCGTGAGATGCGCGCCGTCCATGCGCTGCAAGCCGTCACGTTGCCGGTCGACCACTGGGACCACCGCATCTCCGAGCTCTCGGGCGGACAGATGCAGAGGGTTGCCATCGCGCGCGCCCTCGTCAACGATCCGCCTATCATCCTGGCCGACGAGCCGACGGGAAACCTGGACTCCGCCACCGGAGCGCTCGTGATGAAGACCTTCCACAAACTCCAGGAACGCGGCAAGACCATCGTGCTCATCACGCATGATCCCGGCATTGCCGCCGAGGCCGACCGCGCCGTAACCATTCGCGACGGCCGGATCCACGACGGCGCGTACATCGCGCACGCGCCGCAGACCCTGCGCGGCGCCATTGATAACCTGCCCATGATTTCCGCACACGCCAATCCGACGAAAGGAGTGAAGGCATGAGCACGCGCGACCTTATCCAAGAAGCCCTTCACTCCCTCGAGGCCAACAAGGGACGCAGCCTACTCACCATCTTGGGCATCGTCATTGGCATTCCCTCCGTCATTGCCATGACCTCGCTTATCGGCGGCATCCAAAACAGCCTAGTCAACAGCCTAGGCCTCAACGCCGCGCGTATGGTACAGATTTATTCGTCGCAAGAGCTCACCGAGTCGGATGTCGAGAAGCTTCGCAAAGTGGTGCCGCAGATCGAGCAGATCGGCATCGTGGACAGCGCCTATACCGAGTACAAGGCCGGTGACAAAAGCTATACCGTCATGGCGCAGGGTGTCGACAGCGACATGCTCGACGCCGTGGGTGCCAGCAAGCTCGTCGCGGGACGCACCTACACCCAGGCCGAGTCCCAATCTGGCGCACGCGTGGCGCTCATCAGCCGTGGCGGCGCCGATCAGCTGTACGGCAACGAGCAGGACGCGGTGGGCAAGACCATTAAGGTTTCCAACGGCGAGGTGCAGATTGTCGGTGTTATCGACGGCGGCAGCGACTCCATGGGCTCGCTCACGCTATACATGCCGCGCGAGACCATCTCGGCCCTCTTTGGCGACGAGAACCCGTCGTTTCCCAGCGTAACGGCGCTCGCCACCGAGGGCACCGATATGGATGAGCTCTGCAAGACGATTGAATCCAAAGTGCGCGGAATGAAGGGCATCGCGGACGACGACGAATATGCCAGCGTATCGGCGACCTCAATGAAAAGCGCCATCGACGCCCTCAATTCCTTTATGGGCGCGTTCTCACTCATCATGGGCGCCGTTGCCAGCATTTCGCTGCTCGTGGGCGGTATCGGCATCATGAATATGATGCTCACCAATGTGACCGAGCGTATCCGCGAGATCGGTATTCGTCGAGCTTTGGGTGCGAGCCGTCGCGATATCACCGCACAGTTTTTGGCCGAGTCCTCAGCGCTGTGCGTCACCGGTGGCCTGCTGGGTGTCCTGATTGGCTATCTGCTTGCCTGGGGTCTCACGTTCTTTGCCGCCAACTCGGGCATTATGAGCGAGTTTGGAGCTACCGGGACGATCACGCCGAGCTTCTCCATTACGACAGTGTTAATCGCGTTTGCCGTATCGGTTGGCATCGGCGTGATCTTTGGCTTCTACCCCGCCCGCCGCGCCACAAAGCTCGACCCCGTCGAGTGCCTCCGCTACCAGCAAGCCAACACCAGATAAGTTGCGGTGAAATAGAGACTGTTTATACTGCTAAAAGGCCATATCTGACCCTATTTCACCGCAACTTAGATAGCGTCAGGTATAACGCTTCACCCCAAATCAAATTGATTCGTTGAATAGACACATTGCAAATCTTTATACTTCGTTTAATCCACAAGTGGGTATTATCACACACAAAGCACACGTGAAAGGATATACCCATGTCGCTTACACAGTCAGCAGAGCGTGCAGCGCTCAACAAGCTCATCGATTATCTCGACGACAACCCGAAAGAAAACATCGACAAAATCATGGACCTCGTAAACAAACTGGTCCCCAATCGCGTATTTCCCGTACAGCGCGAGGCGTTTACCAACGTCATCAAGAGTCGCGGCAATTGGTATGACCTGATCATGCGCATCTTCGACCTCAATCCCAAAATGCGCACCAAGTTGCTCAAGGCGCTTATAATCGACGGCAACCTGCTGGCTTGGCCCCAACAGGAAAAGAACCGCGAGAAATACCAGTGCAATATTCCGTGGGCCATCCTGCTCGACCCCACAAGTGCCTGTAACCTGCATTGCACGGGCTGCTGGGCCGCCGAGTATGGCTATAAGCAGAATCTGTCCTTCGATGACATCGACTCCATCGTCACGCAGGGCAAAGAGCTCGGCACGCACATCTACATCTATACCGGCGGCGAGCCACTCGTCCGCAAGCACGACCTGATCAGAATTTGCGAGAAACATCAGGACTGCGTGTTTCTCTGCTTCACCAATTCCACGCTCATCGACGAGGCGTTCTGTGACGACATGATCCGCGTTGCAAACTTTGTCCCTGCCATCAGCGCCGAGGGCAACGAGCACACCACCAACGCCCGCCGTGGCGAGGGTACGTACGAAAAAATCGAACACGCCATGAAACTTTTGCGTGAGCGAAAACTGCCGTTTGGAATCTCGACGTGCTGGACCAGCGCCAACGCCGATACCGTCGCCACCGAGGAAAACATGGACTGGATGATTCGCGAGGGCGCGCTCTTCTGCTGGTATTTCTACTTTATGCCTGTCGGCCGCAATGCCACCAACGAGCTTATGCCCACGCCTGAGCAGCGCGAACACATGTATCATTTTGTTCGCGAGATGCGAGAGAAAAAGCCTCTCTTTACCCTCGATTTCCAAAATGACGGTGAGTTCGTGGGCGGCTGTATCGCCGGCGGGCGACGCTACCTACATATCAACGCGGCGGGAGACGTGGAGCCGTGCGTTTTCATTCACTACTCCAATGCCAATATCCACGACGTAAGCCTGCTTGACGCACTTCGCTCTCCCCTCTTTATGAAGTATTACGAAGGCCAGCCTTTTAACGACAACCACCTCAAGCCTTGCCCCATGCTCGAGAACCCCGATGTGCTGCCCAAAATGGTCGCAGAGGCAGGCGCCATGAGCACCGACTTGGTAGAGAAGGAGTCTCCCGAACAACTGCGCGAGAAGACCCGTGCCGCCGCCAAAGCTTGGTCATCCGCGGCAGAGCGCATTTGGAACGACCCCAAAGATCCGCTCTACACCAAGCGCCATGACGATATGACACAGGGCATGGCCGATAGCGATATGCACAAGTTTGAAAAGCAGGGCCGCAAGCTTAAATCAAACTGCTAGTACCCCATCATCGATAGAATACAAACGCGCGGGCTCCCCAAGGAATTTTGGGGAGCCCGCACCATATATGACATATAACCCCTAAGTTGCGGTGAAATCGCGTCTGATTATGCCTTCTACCAGCAAAAACAGACACTATTTTACCGCAACTCATTAAGGGTCTGATGGAAGCAGTTGCCAACAGAAGGTCTATTCCAAGCGAGACTCCAGGCTCGACAGGCCATTAAGAGTCAAGTCGTTGGCGACCGCCGAGACGCGCTCGATGGGAACCGAGCCGTCGGACAAAGCCCACGCGCGATAGATGCCGATAATACCAGACAGCAAAAACGCCAGGTAGTAATCGAACATCTCGTCCTTTAGGCCCTCGGGCAGCAGATTGCGCTCGGCAATCTCGTGCTCGAGCGGCACGCGCAAACGCGTCATAAAATCGTCGAGCGGGATGTTTTCAATCAACTGGCGATTGAGCACGAGGTTATTGCAAAGTGCCTCGTTGATGGTCTTAAAAAACGTTGCCGCCGCTCCGAGGGCACGCTCGTTCGTGTCGCCGTCCATGGAAGCAAGCGTTTTCTCGACCGAGTCGGCAATCATCTCCACCACATCAACGGCGATCGCATCGAGCAGGCCGTCAACCGTACCGAAGTGTACGTAAAAGGTCTTGCGGTCGACATTTGCCTCACGCGCGATAGCACTCACCGTAATGTCGGCAAGCGGCTTATCCATCAAAAGGCGCTCAAATGCAGAAAGGATGGCATTGCGGCTGCGAACGATGCGGCGGTCGAGGCGCGGTTTGTTGGTGGCCATGGTTGTATCCCTTCGGAATGCGAGCATTCATCAACAGATGAGAGTTAATCTACGTAAGAGGATTATCCCCCATCCGGCACAAAAATGCCCGGCAACATGAAGAACGCACGACCAACTATTACGCCTTAGAGTGTTTCTTTTTGTTCAAAGCAGCCGGGGACACACGGATGCCGTCGCCCGTCTGGCGCACATAGGCCTTATGCGCCGGTTTGGCGGCCCCAGAAGCCTTCTGAGCATGTTGATTGGGATCCACGGTAACCGCATGCACAGGATGGGGCTTTGCAGGCTTAGAGGACGTCTGAGGCGTTCGTCCGAGCTTGCGCATCACGCGATCCCAGCGTGCATGGATACTCTCGTTGTGAGCGCTCTTGAGGCCCAGCAGGGGCGCGGCCAAAATAGTCGGCGCGATAAACGTAATGAGGCGCCACAGCAGGTAACCGGCGGTCGACGCCGATCCAAAGAAATGACCCAAGAACAGCGCGAAGCCGCCCTCGGCACCACCGGTGCCACCGGGCAGGGGAACAGCAGAGCTCAGGAGTTGAACAAAGGCGCTCGCGGCCATGACCGAGAAAAAGTCAACTTCGTGGTGGCCAAAGGCAAGCATCAGGAAATACGGCACGAGATAGAAAAACGCGAGCTGCAACATGGTGATGACCACCGTGAGCAGCATGGACGAAAAATGGCCGGCCGAAAGCTTGAACTTCTCGGAGAACGAGTAGATTTCGCCGTCGACAAACGTACGCCAGCCCTCGATCTTGGTGGCCGAAACGCCCATTCGCTCGAGCCAATTGATGATGCAGTGCGCGACGCGCGTGACGGTCTTGGGCATGAGCGCGACGGCAAAGATGCCAAGCAGAATGCAGCAGTGGCCGCCAAAGCTAAAGACGCACAGCAGCGTCATGTCGCCATAGCGCTCGGCGAAAAACGGCATGCGGGCAAGCAGCAGAATGGCGCCCCAGGCAACGAGGCCAAACTGATACACGATAAAGCGCGTGAACTGCGTGGCGCCGGCCTCGCCCACGTTTTGGCCTGCCTTGGTCAGGCGGTAGATCTGGGCGGGAGTCGAGCCCATCATCATGGGCGTCAGGTTACCAAAGAAGATGCCACTCGCCTCGACCGAGATCAGGTCGCGGATGCCGACGGGCGAATATGGGTCGAGCCAGACGGCGATCGCATAGGCCACAATGCCAA
>OLPT01002067.1_pt1 | contig 11101 bp, 9 predicted proteins | sample 1673051 | NCBI WGS metagenome assembly OLPT01 (sample SAMEA3136750, study PRJEB25190) | human gut metagenome | biome: human gut; feature: human-associated habitat; material: faeces | place: Austria | collected 2013
CTCCCACAAATTGTGACGCACATCTTGCAGAAAGCCTTTTTCAAACATGCTCTAATTCAAATAATAATAAACCATCGCAGAAATCCTTTGAATATTGGAAACAGCATCTGCTTCCTTTCCTGCATTCTCAGACATTACGCATAGAATATAATCCGTTCTGGCTCCATAGACAATTCCAATATCGTGCTGGCTTTTATCATTTTCACCAGTTTTATTCGCTACCTGAACAGATTCCTTAAGCCCGCCAGGAATCTTTGTTCTGGTATCTTGATTCAGAAGCAAAGACAGCATCTGGTCAGAATCCTCCGGACTTACACATTCTCTTCGGTAAATCTTCTCCAGCAGAGTGCCACAATCCTCCACAGAGGTCATATTACTGCTGCCAATCCCTTCCGAATCTGTATTCGAAGGCGCAAGCGTATGAAGCACAGCGGTCTCTTTATAGCCCTGTTCCCTAAGATACCTGTTAATTACACGTGCACCTGCATTGAATTGATTGGAAGCAGTCTGAAGCCTTACCATTTCATTAAAAGACTCATTGTCACTGTAGGTTACCATATTCTCCATAAGCCGAAACAGCTTGTCTGTCACAGTCTGACTAGCTGAATCTGCTTTCAGAAGCATCCCCTCAGCTATCCTGATTTTTTCCATATTTTCATAACTTGCAGCCATTGTAAATGCTTTTATCAGACTTGCAGAAGATATGGCTTTATCATTGATGGAGAACTTCTCTCCGCTCTTCAGATCTTTCACATAGACGCTCCAGTCCCCTTCCAAATTTTCCGTAAATTCCTTCACAGCTTTCTTCAGATTTTTGATCCCCGGATCCGTCAGTTCTTTAATGCTGCCATCTTTTTGGATTGTCAAGCCCTCTGGTGTAGTACCAGCTTCTTCCACTAATACGCCGCTTGATTCATCAAAATAATAATACCCGGAAAATCTCTTTTCTCCCACATTCATTTCCTGGATATAATAAATACCGCCTTCCTGACACACTTTTCCATTTCTGTCAACGTAATACCCGCCATCTAGTTTTATCTGTCCAATCTCTTCTTTTAGAATACAAACTCTTCCAGTACCAGAAAGCCTTCCAAGGTTATTTACCACATAAATCCCCGAAGTCCATCCTGCTTCCACAGTTCCATCTTCTGCTTTCGGGAGTGCTTCCTGTGAAATGGCTGTAAGATGTGCTTCAGAAGCTTTAAATTTTCCTGTCTCGTCGTGATAATAATATCCATTAAACACTGTTCCATCTACAACAAAATGGTCGAAATAATGTATTGCCTGAGTGCAGTCTCCTGAACCGTCTTCATTCAGACAATAAAATCCGTCACTTTTCAACATATATTTGCCATCACTATTAGGAATAGGAAGTATCTTAGCTTCCTCTGTAACAGATGACAGGCTGCCGCCACTTTCTGATTCCGCCAATACAGTCAGAACTTCAGGCTTCCATAACAGGAGCCCGCTGTTGCTGCACCAAAATGCTGCCCCCAAAAGGACTGCCATTCCAGCTGCTTTATACAGCCATCTGGTTTTTTTGCCTTTTTTCATGTTATTCTCCTTTTAATAAGGGCAGTATAACCTGTTTCTGCTTTGTATGCAACCTCTTTGTTTTCCATAACATTTTTACAGGCTCTGGAATGTGTTTGAAAAGACTTTCTGCAGGATGTACGTCACAATTTGTGAGAGATTTTGTCCGGAATACTCTCCCAAAATTTTTGCAGCTGTGCTTCCACATTTGACAATGTACACGTTTTCCTGTCATTCCACTCCACCGGAAAAAGATTGCTGTATTCTCTCTGCCGGAACCGTTCATCCAAAAGGAGAATAACACCATGATCCTCCCTTGTGCGGATTACTCTTCCAGCAGCCTGCAGAACCTTATTCATGCCAGGATACCTATAGGCGTAATCAAATCCATTTTCCCCATTTTCTGTGTAAAAAGAACGAAGAATTTCCCTCTCATTTCCCAACTGGGGCAATCCGGTTCCCACTAAAATGGCTCCAATCAGTTTTTCTCCCAGCAGATCAATTCCCTCTGAAAAAATACCACCCATAATGCAAAAAGCTACCAGTGATTCCTGATTCTGTTCAAATTCCTGAAGAAACTCTTCTCTTTCCTGTTCCTTCATAGAGCTGTTCTGACAGATACACTTCACCCAGTTTACAGAAAATTCTTCTTCGTAGACTGCATAAACCTCTTCCAACATTTTGTAAGAAGGAAAAAATACCATATAATTTCCCTTGCGCTGCCATACAGTCTTTGCTATATATTCCGCAATTTTATGATATTCCTCATATCCCCTGCGACTATATAAGGAACTTACATCGCCGGCATTTAAAATACAGCGGTTCTTCTGTGAAAACGGTGATTCCACGTAGATTCCATAATCGTCCTGCCTGTTGCTGAGCAATTTCCTGTAGTAGTTCATGGGCAGCAATGTGGCAGAAAAGAATACGGCACTGCGGCCTTTCTTCAGATATTCCCCCAGGTTCACTGCCGGATTTACACAGAACAGTTTCAGGCGAAACAGACCATCTTCTCCATTCTCAGCATAAACTACATAGTTCTCATCTATCAGTTCTGCAATATTCAGGAAATTACGAATATCAAAATAAAACTTCCTTACTTCATCTTCCAGTTCCACATCCTTATGTGCTTCCAGAAAAGCATCAAATTCTCCCTGAACCTTTAAAATCGTCATAGTTATGGAACCCGTGCCTGGGAGAACGAGGTAATTTCCACAGTCCACCTGTAGTTCTTTCAGCTGTTTATCCAGCTTTCCAAGGGAGCGGTAAAGCCGGGGTGCTCTTTCTTTCATAACTTTTCGAACCCGAACAGCATCTTCCCTGCAAATAGAAGCGCTGTACATCTCTCTTCCCCGTTCTGCCAGATTATGAGCTTCATCAATGAGAAAGACATAATCTCCACCTGCACCTTCCCCGAAAAAACGTTTTAAATGAACCGTAGGGTCAAACACATAATTATAATCACAAATTACAGCATCCACCCATAAAGACAGATCCAAACACATTTCAAAAGGACATACCTGCCATTTCTCTGCCTGCTCCCGTATAGTCTCCCTGTCATATCTGCTCTTCGTCGTCCACAGCTCATAGACAGCGTCATTGACCCTGTCGAAATGTCCCCTGGCGTAAGGACAATGTACCGGATCACATTTGGTTTCGTCCATAAAACACAGCTTCTCCTTGGCTGTAATGGTCACCACTTTGTATTTCATTCCCTTTTCCCGCAGCACCTCAAAAGCTTCCTGAGCCACTGTTCTTGTAATAGTCTTGGCTGTAAGATAAAAGATCGTCTCCCCTTTCCCTTCGCCAACAGCGCGAACTGCCGGAAAAATGGTAGACATGGTTTTTCCTACGCCGGTAGGTGCCTGAATAAAAATCTGACGACTGGCTCCAATTGCATGGTAAACACTGCTCACCATCTTTCTCTGACCTTCTCTGTAGGAAAATGGAAATTCCAGGCTCTGAAGAGAATGATTTCTCTCTTCCTTCCATTTTTTCTGATAACTGAGCCATTTATGATATTCATCCAGAAGTTTCTGGTACCATTCTTTCAGTTCCTCTATGGAGATCACCTCCCGGAACCTTTTCACCACTTCTGTCTCCAGATTGGCATATGTCATCTGGATTCCAATCTTCGACAAGCCTTCCTGAACACCGTAAATATAGCCATAACACATAGCCTGAGCCTTATGAACCTTCACAGGCTCTTCCATCTGTTCCACATTTCCATATATTCCTTTAATCTCATCGATCCAGACAACTTCATCTTCTGTAAAAATTCCATCTGCACGACCTTCTAACCGAATGTCCAGATCCTCATAGCTGCAATTCATCCGCAAAGCAACCTCTGCTCTGTAGTCTCCGCCCATTTGTTTCTGAAGCTTCCGATGCAGTCTGCTGCCCTTTAACATAGCATCTTTGTCTATAGTACCTCTTCGGTTATCAAGATCACCGCTTTGCAATATAAACTCCACAAGATTTCTTACTGATATTCGTGTTACCGGATTGTCCATTTCCAATTTACCGCCTTTTACTGGTCTGCTGCCTTCCAAACAAAGATACCTTATCTGTAAGCATTATAACACGAATTTTACTTATCGGCCTATCCTTTCACAGAAAACTCCGGCATATTACTCCGAAAATGCAAAGCAAGCATCTGCTTCTGAAGTTTCTCATTCCTCCTTGCTTCAATGGATATGCTATCACAAAATGTCTGCCACAGTTCCTCGTACTCTCCCATATCCCCTACGGCGCTCCCTGGCACCTGTATACGCACTTCTTTTCTCATGACGCACTCCTTCCCTTTCTCATGGCACAACGCCTTCTGCCTCTTCTCATCATAGATTACCCAGTTCTCATTGGGAAAGCGATTGGAAAAATGAAGAGCCATAAGAGACAGGATATCATTCCCCGGCTGGATCTTTGCCAACAGAAACCTTCCGCCAATCTCCCTGAAACGGACAAACCCAAAATAATGGTGATATTCCCGCTTCACGCAGAGTGCCAGTTTCGCAACCCTGGATACATATGGATCTGCCAGTGCCTCCATTACACGTTTTTCGCATCTGCCTCCCCCAAAAGCCCGGTGCAGCACATAATAAATGGCAGTTCCCCTGTCTTCATCTGCTGAAGCTGCCGCCAGACAGATCTGTTCGTAAACCTCGCTTCCCAGTCTCATAAGAATCGTCCTCATAACCTTACCAACCTTACTCTGATCTGTAGCAATCTCCCGATAAGAAGTGAACAATTCCATGCTTACAGGAAAACTGGTCTGAATGCTCACTTTACAGCCGCCTGCACACTCTTTCCATCCATCATAGACAGCAGAAAAAATTCCCTCCATAGAGTCCTCACATACCAGGATTCTTTTCTCTTGATTCATATAGCTCCCACCTTTCTGTCCACATGATTCTTTGTATTTTCTGTATACAGTCTTCTGCTCCCCATCTCATCTCCAAAGAGGGATAATTGCTGAAATGCAGCTTCATTCCCATGCTTCCGACAGTTCTCTTCATCCAGAAGATTACGGGTAATATAAGATTCCTCCAACCTGGTATTGTACATCATGCGGCCATTACAGGTGATAAAATATAAGGCACGCTTCAGAACCACACCAATCCTCTTCAAATCTGCAAATTCCAGGGAATGGGTTCTCCTGGCTCCAATGATTCTTCTGGCAGAGGTATAACCGATTCCCGGTACACGAAGAAGTTCATAATAATCTGCCTGGTTGATCTCTACCGGAAAAAACTCCAGATGTGACACTGCCCAGTCTGCCTTGGGATCCAGAAGAAGGTTAAAATCCGGATGCTTCTCTGAAAGCAGTTCTGAAGCCCGAAAACCATAAAACCGCATAAGCCAGTCTGCCTGATAAAGCCGGTGTTCCCGCAAAAGAGGCGGACCTGATAAGGACATGGGCAGATCCTTATCTTCATTTACGGCGACAAAAGCCGAATAAAAAACTCTTTTTAATGCAAAGTTCTTATACAAAGATTCTGCTACTGACACGATCTGATAATCGCTCTCCCCCATAGCTCCAATAATCATCTGGGTACTTTGACCGGCTGGTACAAACTTAGGGGCATGACGGTACAGAACCAATTCCTCCTTATTCTGATCTCGCTGCTGCTGAATCTGCTTCATAGGGCGCAGAATGGTTTGCCTGCTCTTATGCGGTGCCAGTTTCCTAAGCCCGTCTGCAGTAGGAAGTTCCAGGTTCACGCTCATGCGATCTGCCAGATACCCCGCCCTGGCGATCAGTTCAGGAGCAGCACCTGGAATGGCTTTCAAATGAATATATCCCTGAAAATGATATTTATTACGAAGAAGATTTACTGTACAAAGCAGTTCTTCCATAGTCCTGTCTGGACTTTCCTTTACTCCGGAACTTAAAAACAGTCCTTCAATATAGTTCCTCCTGTAAAATTCCATAGTCAGACGACACACTTCTTCTGGGGTAAAACTGGTACGCACCACATCATTGGAGGCTCTGTTTATACAGTATTTACAGTCAAATACACATTCATTTGTATAAAGGATCTTCAAAAGACTGATACATCTGCCATCCTGAGCAAAACTATGACAGATTCCGGCAGCAATGCTGTTTCCCATGCCCTTTCCATCTCCCTTTCGATCCACACCACTGGATGTGCAAGCCACATCATATTTCGCGGCATCCGATAAAATCTCCAGCTTCCGCTTCAATGTCATTGATTCCTGAATAATCATCCCGTAACAAAGCTCCTTTTATGTAATCTGTGTTTCGCATTCTTTATTATTCTTAATTTCAGAACGTTTGTTCTTGTTTTATTTTAGAACGCACGTTCTGTTTTGTCAATATCATAAAACGGCACGAAATTTTTTCTATACAAAAAGAGCCATAAATCAAAGATTAATTCTAACACTACCTTTGATTTACGGCTCTTATCTCATTCTTTTACTATTAAAGCTCCCGGACGACAGCCAGAAATGGTACATGCTTACATCAGCGAATTCATGAATACCAGACGTTCTGAACGTATGAGCAGATTTTCATATATGTGAATGCTGCCGACAGGTGACCTATCCACTCAATTTCAAATCTGTGTCAGCACAAAAATATCATAAATTGCTTTCACTGCATTTTCAAAATCACGGTTCTCCACGCCAATGATAATATTCAGCTCACTGGAGCCCTGGTCAATCATCTTGACGTTTACATTTGCATGTGCGAGGGCAGAGAAAATTCTTCCGGCTGTACCGCGGGTGGATTTCATTCCACGTCCTACAACTGCGATCAGGGCAAGGTCAGATTCCATTTCCACAAAATCCGGCTGAACCAGGCGATGGATTCCCGCAATTACCTGCTGCTCCTTTTCTTCAAACTCATCCTGGTGAACATATACTGTCATGGTATCAATACCGGATGGAACATGCTCAAAACTGATTCCCTGGTCTTCAAATACCTGAAGCACTCTTCTGCCAAATCCGATTTCACTGTTCATCATGGACTTCTCAATGTTGATAGAACAGAAACCTTTCTTTCCTGCAATACCGGTTATGGTATATTTCGGCTTGCGGCAGGTACTCTCCACAATAAAAGTTCCCTTATCCTCCGGACGGTTGGTGTTGCGGATATTAATCGGAATTCCCTCTTTTCTTACAGGGAAAATAGCATCTTCATGAAGAACAGTAGCTCCCATGTAGGAAAGCTCACGAAGTTCACGGTATGTAATGGTCTCAATCACAGCCGGATTCTTTACAATTCTCGGGTCTGTTACAAGGAAACCGGATACATCAGTCCAGTTTTCATACATATCAGCCTTAATTGCCTTGGCAACCAGAGAACCTGTCACATCAGAACCACCTCTGGAAAAAGTGGTCACAGTTCCATCGTCCTTTGCACCATAGAAGCCCGGCACAACTGCATTCTCACATTTGGAAAGACGCTTGTTCAGAAGTTTGTCTGTCTTCTCTGAATCCAGATTTCCGTTTTTATCAAAACGGATTACTTCTGCTGCATCCACAAATTCATAACCAAGATAAGCAGCCATCACTTTGCCGTTCAGATATTCTCCACGGGAAGCGGCGTAATCCCTGCCAATCTGTGCTTTAAAATTCTCTTTGATCAACTGGAAATCCTCTTCCATGGAAAGAGCAAGGCCAAGCCCTTTAATAATCTCATAATAACGAGATTTGATTTCTTCTAAAACCTTTTCAAAATCACCGCCATTTGCAGCTGCGTCATAACAGCTGTAAAGAAGATCTGTTACCTTCGTGTCCCCGTCAAATCTCTTACCTGGTGCAGAAGGAACAACAAAACGTCTGCTCTCTTCACTTCTGATAATATCTCCGACTTTTTCAAACTGCTCCGCATTTGCAAGGGAGCTTCCGCCAAACTTTACAACTTTTCTCATAATCCTTATGCTCCTCAAAAACTTTTTCTCCATTTTATGAAAAAATTCGACTTTTTGCAAGGGTTTTTTCGATTTAATTCGTGAAAGTGTTAAATACCTCCAATACCCGCAGCTGTTCTCCATCTACTTTAAAATGAATATCCCAGGATCCAAAAGACATTCCGTATTTTCTTTCAGGGTCCTTCTGATACCCAGGTCTTGGATCGTTTGCAAGGACAGCAAGAAGCGCTTCTCTTTTTTCCACTGGAATCTTCTTCAAAAGCTCTTCCGGAAACTCTACTTTCAGCTTATGATCCTGAATCTGGTCGGTAAATCCGCCTGCTGCTTCCGGATGGCTGTCCACGTAAGCCAGATAGGGCTTTATATCATAAATAGGTGTTCCGTCCATAAGATCCGCTCCTGATACATGAAGCACCGGTCCATACTTTTCAGAAAACTCTACGCTCTCCAGCCTTACACTGGAAAGTCCTATGGGATTTGGACGAAAAGGAGACCTTGTAGCAAAAACGCCCATTCTGACGTTTCCCCCAAGTCTTGGAGGACGCACTGTAGGAGACCACTCCTTGCGGACAGCCTGTGAAAATTCCCAGATCAGCCAGATATGGGTATACTCTTCCAGCCCTCGAAATGCCTCATGGTTCCGATATTCCGGTTCAAAAATAATATCCGCCTTTAGTTCCTGTATTCTGCCGCTCTGATGGGGAATTCCAAATTTCGTTGGAAAATCACTTCTGATATGAGCAATTACTTTCATTTCCATTGTTTATTATACCTTTATCAATCTTTATGTGTGCTCCTATAAACCCGCAGATATCATCTATAAACAGCGAACCTCTATTCCTCATGTCCGCCGCTTTTTTCTTCCTCCTTGATTTCCCAGTGAAGCAGGAACGTAAGAGCTGCACGAAGAGCAATAATTCCGGCTACAATTCCGATTTCCTTCCACTCACGTACCACTACAGTACGTAGAATCTCACTTCCCATTTTAAATTCCAGTCCCATGGCAAGTCCCCTCGCCAGATAGACACCAGTATCTCCGGCATGTTTCAGCCACTTGATAAATCCGGTAATTCCACTCCAGATAATAATGGCAACTCCAATAAACTCAAAAATTACAATGGCGAAACCAGCAATATTCTCCAGAACCCACTCCATAATTCCAGTTATGGTCGTCATCATAGGTACCTCCTTTTTCCTGCTGACAGGATACCTTTTCTTACAGAATATATTTTCATTGCTACACAGCCTGTAAACAGCAACAGTTTCTTATTTTTGCTCCAGCCAGGTCACCACTTCTGTGTGATCTGTAAAACAAAACATTTCCACAGGCTGGATTTCTTTAACTATATAATTTTTTCTCGTAAGGAAATTAAGGTCTCTTGCAAGTGTTTCCGGGTTACAGGAAATGTAAACAATTTTCTTCGGAGAGAGTTTTATTACGGAATTCAGGAATTTCTCGCTGCTGCCTGAGCGGGGAGGATCCATAAATACCACATCTGCCTTTTCACCAGCTTCTGCCATTGCCTCCATAAATTCACCGGCATCACCCTGGCGGAAAGATATGTTTACCACCTTATTCTCTCTTGCATTGATCCTTGCATCCCTGACTGCATCTTTATTCAGTTCCACTCCGACCACTTCTCTTGCCTTACCAGAAGCTACCAGACCAATGGTGCCAATTCCACAATATGCATCAATGACTTTTTCTTTCCCTGTCAGCCCTGCAAATTCCACAGCTTTTCCATAAAGAATTTCGGTCTGCACTGAATTTACCTGATAGAAGGATTTTGGTGAAATACGGAAGGATTTTCCACAAAGGGTATCACGGATAAATCCCTTACCATAAAGTACGATTTCCCGCTCGCCAAGAACCATGCTTGTATTTTTGTCATTAATATTTAATACCACAGTACTGATCTCTGGATGAACTTTTCTTAATGCCTTCACAAAGTTATTCTTGGATGGAAAAATAGGAGAGGCGACCACCAGTACTACCATTACCTCACCTGTAGAAAAGCCACGACGCACCAGTACATGGCGCAGAAGTCCATATCCGGTATCCTCATCATATGTTTTGATCTTAAAAGACTTCAGCATTCCCCGAATGGTACGGATGATTTCCTGACTCTTCTTATCCTCAATCAGACACTGTTCAATAGAAACCACTCTGTGGGTACCAGCCTCATAAATTCCAGAAATAATATTTCCCTTCCGGTCACGGTCAAATACAGCATGAACTTTATTCCGGTAAAAATAAGGATCTTTCATTCCAATTACCGGCTTCACATTCCCAAACTTCTTCAAAAGCCCCTGTACCTGATTTTGTTTCTTTTTAAGCTGTGCGGAATAAGGCACACCCTGATACTGGCACCCACCGCACTTTTTTGCGTATGGACAGACTGTCTGTGTTTTTTTCTCTTCCATAAATTCTCCCTTATCTTTATTTTGCTTTTCGTTCTTCATAATATCTGACTAGAGCGTGCTCTAGCTTCAGCGCCGCCAACGCACTAAAAGTGCCTACAAGGGCTCCAGCCAGCACATCCGTAGGATAGTGTACTCCCACGTACAATCGGGACAAAGCGATCAGTACTGCCAGGACCATGGCTGCTTTTCCCCATTTTCCAGGAAAGGCTTTATAATATACGCCTGCACAGGCAAAAGATGCGCAGGTATGACCTGATGGAAAAGAATAGTCCTTCAGCCTGGCAACCAGAGGCACAAGTCCCTCCACAGAATCATAAGGTCTTATACGCGCTACCAGATCCTTAAGGCATAAATTCGTAACCACTGCCCCTATAGCTAGTGCCAGAAGTGCGGTTACACCTGCCTTTCTTGTCTTCTTTGGAAAAAGAAAGAGCAGCCCCAAAACAATCCAGAACCAGCCTCCGTCTCCTAGAAAGGTAATTCCCTTCCACAGCCAGGTAAACAGATCACTTCTTAAATACTGCTGTATAAAAAGCAGAATCTGTGCATCAATATTATGTATCCATTCAAGCAATTCCACTTATCCTCCACCCGCTTTCAATTCTGATTGCTGTCTATATATTTCTATAATTTATTTTTATAATGGTTCAGCAGACAGTGTGTAACTGCAAAGGAACTCAACAGCTGCTTTTATTTCGTTATTATAGCGTAAAAGACGGTTCGTGTGGTGCGAACCGTCTTAATTCTTT
>OLPT01002071.1_pt1 | contig 11081 bp, 10 predicted proteins | sample 1673051 | NCBI WGS metagenome assembly OLPT01 (sample SAMEA3136750, study PRJEB25190) | human gut metagenome | biome: human gut; feature: human-associated habitat; material: faeces | place: Austria | collected 2013
TCAAGGTTCCACAAGTTTCAGTTTTGTTCAATTTTCAAGGTCCTGCTGTGCTCTCCGTACGGGGTGTCCCGCCGGACAGCTTGTATATAATACCACCGCCGCAAGCGTTTGTCAACACCTTTTTTCAATTTTTTTATATATAAAAAAAGTTTTGGCATGTTCCCGCCCTGCGGGGGAGTCGCTACTCTAGGGCAGCCTTAGTTCTGCAATTGTTTTCGTTCTTCCTCGGTCAGTTCCCGGTACTCGCCGGGGGCAAGGGTCGCATCCAATGCAACGCCGCCGATGGAGAGGCGGTGGAGGGTGTTGACGCCGGCGTCGTAGACGCCGAACATGCGCTTGATCTGGTGGTAGACGCCCTGGTGCAGGGTGACGCGCACGGTGCAAGGGTCGTCCCCGGCCTGTTCGGCCTCGGCGGGGGCCAGGTGTTCGCCGTCGGCCAGGGTGACGCCCGCCGCAAAGCCGCGGCGCATCTCCTCGGTCAGCGGGGTGTCCAGCGTAACCAAATACTGCTTGTCCACATGGTGGGCCGGGGCCAGGATGTCATGGGCCAGGGCACCGTCATCGGTCAGCAGTACAAAGCCGGTGCTGGTCTTATCCAGGCGGCCCGCCGGGAACAGCTCCCGCCGGGGGTAGTCCGCGGCCACCAGGTCCACCACAGTGGTATCCCGCTTGTCGCGGCTGGCGCTGACGACGCCCTCCGGCTTATTGAGCATGATATACACATACTTTTTATATTCGCCTGCCAACGGCGCGCCGTCCAGCGCGATCTGCGCGGCCGTCTCGTCCAGCTGGGTATCCGCCTTGCGGCAGATCTTGCCCGCGACCATCACGCGCCCCTTGGTGATAGCCTTGCGGCTTTCGCTGCGGGTCATGCCGGTGCGCTCGGCTAGGTACTTATCCAGCCGCATCATGCCTGGTGCTCCTGGGTGATGGCCGCCGTTTTGCCGCGGGTCACCTTGATAAGATCGGCAGGGGCGCACTCAACCTGGGTGCCGATGCGGCCGCCGGAGACCATGATGGTGGGCTGGGCCAGACAGCTTTCATCGTAGACGGTAGCGAACTGCTTTTTCATGCCCACAGGGCTGCAGCCGCCGCGGATATAGCCGGTGACTTTATTGATGTCGGCCACGTGGATCATGGCCACGCTTTTGACGCCCGCGGCCTTGGCGGCCTTTTTCAGGTCCAGCTCTGCCAGCACGGGCACAACAAACACATAATAGTTATGGTCTGCCCCCTGGGTGACCAGCGTTTTAAAAACGCGGGCCGGGTCCTGGCCGGTCAGGCGGGCAACGTTGGCGCCGTCGACGGCCTGGCCTTCCTCGTGGGGGTATTCATGGGCGGTATAGTTGACCTTGGCACGCTCCAGCATGCGCATGGCGTTGGTTTTTGCTTCTTTTGCCATTTGAGATGACCTCGTTTATTATATAGTATAAGGTGCGGGCCGATGCAAGCATTGCGGGGTCGCGCAGCGATCAATGCCCCTGCGGGGCATTGAACCGCACGAGCGGGCCAGCTTTGCTGGCTGGCGGCCTTCGTTTTGGCCGTCAAGCGGGCCCCTACAAAGGTTTGTGCTTTTCCTTTATATAAGACACGCCCATTATACGTCCTCTGCAAAATTTTGGCAAGGGGGGTTGACTTTAGCGCTTTAAAGTGTTAGACTATCATCATTCGATAAGAAAACACGAACGCTGGCGGCGATTGCGCCAGGAATCCAAAAGTTTAAGAAATAGAGAAATGGGAGATACATTATGATCATCGTATTAAAACAGCACGCCCCGGCCGAGCAGGTCGACTCCTTCTGCCACGAGCTGGAGGATATGGGCTACCAGATCAACGATTCCGTGGGCAGCGACACCCACATCCTGGGCCTGATTGGCGACACCAAGTCCCTGGCCGAAAGCTGGGTGCTGGCCAACCCGGTGGTGGAGACCTGCCGCCGCGTGACCGAACCGTACAAGAAAGCCAACCGCAAGTTCCACCCGGACGACACCATCGTGGACGTGGGCGGGCACAAGATCGGCGGCGGGTACTTTGCCGTGATGTCCGGTCCCTGCAGCGTGGAAAGCAAGGAGCAGATCACCTATGTGGCCCAGCGCGTACAGGCCGCGGGTGCCAGCATCCTGCGCGGCGGCGCGTTCAAGCCCCGCACCAGCCCGTACAGCTTTCAGGGTTTGCGTGCCGAGGGCCTGGAGCTTTTGCAGGAGGCCCGCGCTGTGACCGGCCAGCCCATCGTGACCGAGCTGATGAACAACGAGCACATCCACCTGTTTGAGGATGCCCACGTGGACATGATCCAGATCGGCGCACGCAACATGCAGAACTTTGAGCTGCTGAAAGCCGTGGGCCGCCTGAAGACCCCCGTGCTGCTGAAGCGCGGCCTGTCCTCCACCCTGGAGGAACTGGTGATGAGCGCCGAGTACATCATGGCCGAGGGCAACCCTAACGTGGTGCTGTGCGAGCGCGGCATCCGCACCTTTGAGACCAGCATGCGCAACACGCTGGATATTTCCGCTGTGCCGATGCTGAAAAAGATGACCCATCTGCCTGTGGTCATCGACCCCAGCCACGCTGCCGGCATCGCCTTTATGGTGCCCGCGCTGGCCCAGGCTGCCGTGGCCGTGGGCGCGGATGGCTTGATGATCGAGACGCACAACAACCCGGCCAAGGCCAAGAGCGACGGCGCCCAGAGCCTGACGCCCGACCAGTTCGACGCCCTGATGAAGGTCATCAAGCCGGAGCTGGAATTCTTTGGGAAGAAGTTGAACTGATTATAGGTAAAAAGGCTCCCTCTGCGAGGGAGCTGGCTGCGCAAAGCGCAGACTGAGGGAGAGACAAGCAAATTAACTGCTACCAAATCTCAGGCTCTCTCCCCCACCCGCTTCGCGGGAGCCCCCTCCCAGAGGGGGCCCTCCAGGAGGTGTCCCAGCGAGTGGGATGCCAGCTTATTTATAAAGTATATAAGGTCAGCAGCAGCAGGGTCGGGAAAGCCCTGCTGCTTTTTTGCTGCCGATAGGGGTGCCGCAGCGCATGGATTTTGCGGCAGTCAAAGAACTACTTCCGGGTATTTCCGCCCGGTATATATACTGCGGAACTCCGGAAGTACCCTGGTGTTTCCAACTACTTCCGGAGTTATGGAAGTACTTATAATTAACATATCTATGTAATTTATATAAGTACTTCCGTAGTTCCGCAGTTTTGATAAAGGGGTGGCTGTTTTTGCCAGAAACCACCGTCGCAAAAAAGATGCGCCCCGCCGGGCGTGGCGAAGCGCATGCTTATTGGCTTTATTGGCCCGGTTCGTCTTTGGCGGGCCTAGTGCTTTGGGGCGTGCTGACGCCGGTCTCCCGGGCCGTTTGGATCGCCGAGGCGGCAGCCTCTTTGGCGGTCTGGGCCGCAGACTGCGCGGCATTGGCAGCCGTTTCTTTTGCCGTCTGGGCGGCGGCGGCAGCTGTACCCACGGCGGTCTGCGCGGTCTCCTTAGCAGTCTGGGCCACCTCTTTGGCAGCGGTCCTGGCGGCAGCGGCCAGCTCGTTCAGACGACGGACGCCGGCACGGGTGGAGGCCAGCGTCTCGGCGTAGGTAAGGCTCTTCATATCCGGGAAGGCCCGCAGCAAGCGGCGGGTGCCCATCTTATCCACGCTGATGTCACGCAGCTTGGCGCGCATTTCGTTGGCATGCAGCAGCATTTCAAGCTTCAACTCGGCGGCGTTCTCGCGACCTTCCAGCTTGGCCAGGGCCAGCTGCAGCTTTTGCTCGTCCAAAATGGTATCGGCGGTCATGGCGCTGACGCCCAGCACGGTGGTCAGCTTGTCGCTGGTCACACGCAGGCGGGCGCGCACCTCGTCGATCTCCTTCAGCTTTTTGTTCAGGCCGGTGGCGGCGGCTGCGGAGACGATGAGGTCGACCACAAACAGCGCCAGCACGGCGGCTTCGGCAGGCACCAGCACCTTCATGGGCAGCGGGCTGCTGGCCTTGGCCAGCGCCGGGTGCACCACCTTGACCATGATGACACTGCCCAGGCCCCACAGCAGCGAGAACTGCGGGCAGATGTAGCCGCCGATGTTGAACTTCATGTTGGAGTAGTCCCACCAACGGATGTGGTAAATTTTGAACAGCGTCCAGCCGCCCACCAGTTCGATGGCGGTGGTGAGCACCATGCCCACAAAGAACACCGCCACGGTGCTGACGCTTTTCCCCTCGTCGGCGGGGGCCAGCGCGGCCACCGTCCAGTTCAGCACCACCATGCCGCAGCCGTAAATGGGGCAGATGGGGCCGCAGAGGAACCCGCGGTTGACGAGCCGCCGCTCCTTGATGGCGGCGTAGACGACCTCGACGCCCCAGCCGATACAGCCGTAGAGGAAGAACCAATACAGCGTTTGTACGACAAATGAAAAGATTTCTGTCTGGGTCATTCGGCGTCCTCCTGCGGGGCGGGTGCTTCCGCGGTTTCCTCCTCTTCCTCGGCTTCCAGCTCTTTGGCCAGGGTCTTGGGCTCCACCCAGGTCACGGTGCTGTCGGGGCCTTTGCGGGCGATCAGCGCCTTGATGGGGATGCCCATCTCGGTAAACATACCCTCGTGTTCGGTGCGCAGGTTCCAATCCGGCTCGTTGGCGTGCAGGTCAAAGGTCTGCCAGGTGATCTCAAAGCCTGCCGCCGGGAAGTAATGCAAACTGTCCCGGAACAGGTCATCGTCGTCGGTCTTGAACCAGATCTCCGCGCCCTCATCCATCAGCTGGCGGTATTGCAGCAATTGGCGGGGATGAGTCAGGCGGTGCTTGTTGCTACCCGCGTTTTTGCTCCACGGATTGCAGAAGTTGATGTAGATGCGGCCCACCCGGTCGGCAGGGGTGAAGGCATTGCCCAGGCGCTCGATGTCGATGCTGGCGATCTTGACGTTATCAGGGGTCATGCCGCGCTCGGCATAGGCGGCCTCGACCTTGCGCTTGGCCAGGATCAGCACCTTGTCGGTGATGTCGATGCCCAGGTAGTTGATGTCCGGGTGCCGGGGGGCCAGCTGCGCCAGGAAACCGCCCTTGCCGCAGCCCAGCTCCAGGTGCCAGGGCTGGTCGGGGCGGGCGTAGGTCTCGTGCCAGTGGCCGCCGTGAGTCAGCGGCTCGTGCACATGGAAGTCGCAGGCCAGCAGTTCGGGGCGGGCGTAGGGTTTAAAACGCATTCTCATGGGAGTGTCTCCTGTTATAGTAATGTAGAAAGTTTCTCGCGGACGACATCGGGCGTAAGGCCGGGCTGGGCCAGGCTGCCCTGGCAGAAGGCAGGCTTGCCGCCGCCCCGGCCTGCAAAGGCTTCGTTCAGTGCCCTGCCCAGGGCGCGGGCGTCGGTGCCATCGGGGGCGGCCAGCGCGTAGGATAGGCCCTGCCCGCCGTGGGCGATGGCGCAGGCGACCTGATTTGTGCCCGCGCAGACCGCCATGGCAATGCGGCGCAGGCCATCGCCGTCGGCTCCCTCGGCCCACAGCACGGCGGGCCGGTCGGGCGCTGCAGCCTGCACGTAGGCATCCGCCAGGGCGTTTTGCAGCGCGGCAATGCGCTGCTTTAGGGCAGCTTCGCCGTTCTGGCGGTTCTCTACCGCCGGGGTCAGGCTGCCCGCCGGGGCAGAGAGCACGCGCCCTGCGGCTTCGGCGTCGGCACAGATGGCGGCCACCGCGTCATAAGCGCGCCGTCCGCAGGCCACAGCCAGCCGCATACCGGTCTTGTAATGCTGAGCAGAGATGATTTTGATCAGCCCCACCTCGCCGGTGCGGGCCAGATGGGTGCCGCAGCAGGCGCAGCAGTCGCCGCCGGCTTCCACCAGCCGCACGGGGCCGTCCAGCTCCTTTTTGCTGCGGTACTCGGTGGCGGCCAGGGTGGCGGCGTCGGGAATGTAGCAGTGCACGGGGGTGTCGGCCCGCACGGCGGCGTTGGCTTCGGCTTCGGCCCGGGCCAGCTGGGCGGCGGAAAGCGGGATGCTGGTGTCCATCCGCACGTAGGGGGTGCCGATGTGGAAGCCCACATTCTCGGCCCCGAACAGGCGGTGGAAGGTGCCGCTGAGGATATGCTCTCCGGTGTGCTGCTGCATGGCATCCAGGCGGCGGGGCCAATCGATGCGGCCGGTCACGGCGGTGCCCGGCTCCAGCGGAGCGTCCGTGGTATGGGTGATGGTGGTGCCGTCGGTATGCACGTCGGTCACCTTCGCAGTGCCCAGCGTGCCCAGGTCACAGGGCTGGCCGCCGCCCTCAGGGAAGAAGGCAGTCCTGTCCAGCACGACCGCATAGCCGCCCTTGGCCGGAGTGCAGGAGAGCACGGCTGCAGCAAATTCCTGCACATAAGCGTCTGTTTCGTATAACTTTTGCGTCACAGAAAGGAGACTCCTTTCAAAAAAATCAGATTTTTCTTATTATAACACAAAACAGGTGTGGAAAAAACCTTTCACTTCCTATATAATAAGAAATATATGGGCTGCAATTTAGGAGGGCTCGCCCTCTGTAGGGGCGATGCAAGCATCGCCCCCTACAAGTAGGTCACTTCCCTGTTGTGCCCATCATTTCCTACCAGGAGAACTTCAAACCTATGCAAAAACAAATCACCCCGGCGGCGCTGGCGTTATCGGCGCTGCTGCTTACCGCCTGTGCGGCGGCCCCGGTGGAAAGCGTTGCCACGGTGGAGACGGCCCCCGAGCCTGCTCCCCAGGTGCTTACCGCCTATGCCGCTGACGGGCTGGCCCCCGCCCTGCAGGCTTATGCCGATGCCCAGGGCGTGGCCCTGAACTGGACGAACGATGCCAGCACCGCCAGCCTGCTGGCGCTGGACCACCAGCCGGACGGCGCCACCCTGGATGTGACCAGCGATACCCTGCTGGCCGCAGCCGCCGCCCGCGCCAATATTACCAAGAGTGCCACCGCCCTGCCCGCAGGCCGCAGCCTGTACGGTTACTGGGTCAGCGGCAGTCTGCTGAACAGCCTGCTGGGTGATGGCGCTGCCGAAGCCCTGCAGAATGCCAGCTGGGACGAGTGGAGCGACTTTGTGGAGACCCTGCAGGACTGGTTGGCCGAGCCGAAAGCCGCCACCGTCACCTTAAACGGCGCCGACCGCACCCTGCCGGAGGCCCGGCCCGAAGCCCTGACCGCCACCGGCGTATTTGCCCCGCCGCTGGACCGCACCAGCGGCTACACTGTGGCCGTGCTGGCGGCGGACGGCCAGTATACGGCCGACGCCCTGACCGGTCCGCTGAACGGCATCTACAGCGCCGTCTCGCTGGAATGGGACGCCATGGCCGACAGCGCCGAGGGCGGGTTGTTCCGCCGGGCCAGGCTGACCGACCTGCTGGCCGCCTACGGGGCCGACACCTGCCAGGATTTGGTTTTGATCCCCTTCAAAACCAACCTGGAGGACAGCGATCTGACCACCGAGGAGTATAACCTCACCGGCCTGCTGGACTACCCCATTCTGGCCAATGCGGGCTGCTTCGCCATTCAGGACACCGGCGATGCCGCCGCACTGAAATCCGCCGAGAGCGCCGTGCTTTGGCTGTACTCCAGCGGCGATGGTGAAAAAGCCTTGACCGACACGCTGGGCGTCATCACCCCGTGGAACACCGCGTCCGACACCACCACGCTGGGCGCGATGCAGGTGAAGCAGGTCAACACCGCCATCCTGCCGGGCATCGACCTGCCCACGGCAGCAGCGGCCCAGGCCCTTACGGCCAACGAGGAGGCCCTGCAGGGCGGCACACGCGGCAAGGCCGAGCGCACCGCCTTTACTCAGGCCGCTTTGGCAGCCCTGGGTGCCGAATAAAGAGGACATTAAAAATACTAGCGAAAGAAAAGAAGGATAGTAAATGAGTTTCGCACGTTGCAGCGGTATTCTTATGCCGCTTTCCAGCCTGCCTGGCGGTTATGGCATCGGCAGCATGGGCGCACCCGCCCGTAAGTTTGTGGATTTTCTGGCTGCCGCCGGGCAGACGATCTGGCAGATCCTGCCGGTAGGCCCCACCGGCTATGCCGACAGTCCCTACCAGAGCTGCTCCGCCTTTGCGGGCAACCCCTACTTTATTGATCTGGATCAGCTGGTCAAGGACGGCCTGCTGACCCGCCGGGATTTTGCCAAGATCCACTGGGGCGGCGACGCGGCCCACATCGACTACGGCACCCTGTACGAGAAACGCTTCGACGTGCTGCGCAAGGCCTACGCCAACTTTTTAAAGCAGCGCCCCGTGCCCGGCTACGACACCCCCTACCCCGACGATTGGTACCGCTTCCAGTTTTTGAGCAGCGAGTGGCTGCCCGACTACTGCCTGTACATGGCCATCAAGCGGGACAACGGCATGGTGGATTGGCAGCAGTGGCCCGAGGCCCTGCGCCTGCGCGACCCCGCCGCCCTGGCTGCTTTTAAAGAGGAACACGCCGAGGAGGTCGGCTTCTGGGCGTTTGTCCAGTACGAGTTCGACCGCCAGTGGCGCGCCCTGCACGCCTATGCCAAGAGCAAAGGCGTATCCATCATGGGCGATATTCCCATCTACGTTGCCGCCGACTCCGCCGATGCCTGGGCGGGCCGCGAACTGTTTGAGACCGACGCCGACGGCAAGCCCCGCCGCGTGGCAGGCTGCCCGCCGGACTACTTTGCCGCCGACGGCCAGTTGTGGGGCAACCCCCTGTATGATTGGGACTACCACCGCCGCACCGGCTACGCCTGGTGGATTCGCCGCATCCGCCACGCCCTGTTCATCTATGACATCCTGCGCATCGACCACTTCCGCGGCTTCGACACCTACTGGGCCATCCCGGCTGGGGAAAGCACCGCCCGCAACGGCCGCTGGGAGAACGGCCCCGGCATGGATCTGTTCCGCACCCTGCACAACGCCTTGGGAGAGCTGCCCATCGTGGCCGAGGATCTGGGCGAGATGTTTGACTCGGTCCGCCAGCTGCTGGTCGACAGCGGTTTCCCCGGCATGAAGGTGCTGCAGTTTGCCTTTACCGGCGAGGACAGCGTCGACCTGCCCCACAACTACCCCCGCAACTGCGTGGCCTACCCCGGCACCCACGATAACAACACGCTGGCCGGCTGGTTTGGCGAGGAGCTGACCCCCGAATACCGCCAGCAGGCCCGTGAATACTTTGCCCTGAATAAGGCCGAAGGCGAACTGCGCGGCATGCTGCGCGGCGTGATGGCCAGCACCGCCGCCCTGGCCATCATCCCGATGGCCGACTGGCTGGAGGAGCCGTCTACCTCTCGCATGAACACCCCCGGCGTGGCCCAGGGCAACTGGCAGTGGCGCGTGGATGAGAAGAAGCTCACCCCCGCCCTGGCCAGGGAGATCAAGGCCATGACCGTGCGGTACTTCCGCGCACCGGCCGCCCGGAAATAATCGCATAACAGCCCCGCATGGTCCCCGCGTATCCAGCCAGGGACCGTGCGGGGTGTTTTCTATAACGCAGCATCTGCTTTTTTGTGAACCTAAACAATGTTTTGCGCTGTAGTGCGCAAATTCTTTGTGCAAGGCAGAACTATCCAGCAATCGTATTTTGTGATACAATAGTTTGGTATCTGAAAGTTTTTTTCCTAACAGGGATCTTTTGTTTTAAAAATGAGGAACTGACATGAAATTTGAGTATACCCTCGCTGAACTGTCCACCGCGATCACCGCGCTGGAGCAGGTCTACGGCAAAGTCAGTGTGCTGGACCCCTACCGGGGCACCGTGCTGGACCCCGCCACCCTGCAGCCCACCGATAAAGCCGAGGAACTGACCGCGCTGGATGAGACCGGCCGCGGCGTGCAGCTGGCCCAGGCCGATGACGGCCCGGAGCTGGTGCTGTACCAGGGTATCCAGGCGGACGCCCGCCCCTGCGTGCTGGCTTTCCACTGCTGCATGCCCCACAATCTGCAATCCTCTGCCGGGGCCGAGAATTCCTTTAACCGCGTGCTGGCCCAGATGCAGGAGGAGCTGCGCCGCGATTACCTGACCGGCGTGTACAATGCCCGCTATCTGGACACCGAGTACCGCCGCTACGCCGAGCCCCAGGCCCAGGCCGGCAAGCCCGTGGGCGTGGTGATGGCCCGCGTGAACGAGTATTGGAGCCTGCGCCAGAACGAGTCCGCCAATGCGGCCGACTGCTGCCTGAACATGGCCGCCGGTATCCTGCAGCTGTCTGTCGGTACCGACGACAAGGCCGCCGTGCTGGCCCGTTTGGAAGACGGCCTGTTCGCCGTGGTAACGGTGGGTACCCCCGCCGCCCGGGTGGCCCGCAAACTGCAGGACGCGCTGGACAACTCCCGCCGGGAGTTCAGCATCAGCCTGTCCCGCCGCGGCAGCTTTACCGTGCAGCTGGCCAGCGCCGAATGGGGCGAGACCCCTGCCTGGGACATGATGTTCTCTCTGGCCCAACAGCGCCTGTGATCTTTGCATAAAAGCATCCCCCTTGTGTACATACTATGGTTGACCGACCACCACGTACACAAGGGGGATTTTGTTATGCAAACCGATAATGAAAAAATGCTCCAGGAGATCGTGCAGAACACCGAGATGGGCAAAAACACGCTGGACGAGCTGATGGGCCTGACCCACGACCAGCGGTTGAAAGACGAGATGATGCGCCAGAAGCGGGAGTATCGGCGCATCAACCAGGCGGCCCACACCGCACTGGATGCCATCGGGGCCGAGGCCCAGGGTCAGAGCGCTGCCGCCCGCATGAGCGTGAGCATGGGCATCCGCACCCGCACCATGATGGACAAGTCCACCCGCAACCTGGCCACCATGCTGGCCGAAGGCAGCGGCCAGGGCGTGCTGGACTGCAAACGGGCCGAAAAAGACTATCCCGCCGCCAGCCCCGGTGCGAGGAAGCTTTGCCAGGAACTGGGCGAATTCCAATCGTCGGCTGAGGAGACCTGGCGGGAGTTTGTTTGAAGTTTGTTTGGATCATGTGCTGCCACCCAGCCCTGCCCACCCTGCGGCAGGGCCTTTTTATTACGGCATCCTGCCATTATAAAAGGGCGTCACCGCATGGTGGTGACACCCACAAGGCAGACCCTTAAAACAAAATCAAGGGCAATACCGCATAATTCTAAGTGCCGATACGGCGAGCGAGGTGCGG
>OLPT01002076.1_pt1 | contig 11059 bp, 9 predicted proteins | sample 1673051 | NCBI WGS metagenome assembly OLPT01 (sample SAMEA3136750, study PRJEB25190) | human gut metagenome | biome: human gut; feature: human-associated habitat; material: faeces | place: Austria | collected 2013
TCTCGACATGGAAGGTCTTTTCGTCCTCCCACACCTTCTGCCACTTGGCTTCAACAGCCTTGTAATCATACTTCATGTTTGTAATCAGCTCCAGACTTTAACCAAAATACCGTTGCTTGGGGGCGTATGCTTTTAAGGTACTTCCGGTATAAACCCTCTCAGTCAGGGCATTCGCCCTGCCAACTCCCCCAAGGGGGGCGTTTTTGCCAACTTTCCCTATTGCGCCGCAATAACAAAGAGGACTTTTACCGAAGGTAGACCTGTTTGCCTTAATTATTCAATGCTGCTATCCGGGGTCAGGTACTCCGAGATGTCCACCGGCTCGCCGTCTGCCCACAGGTGCTCCAGATCATAGTAAGCACGGCTGTTGGGCACAAAGACGTGCACGATGACGTTGGAGTAATCCAGCAGCACCCAGTTCTTGGTGTCGTGACCCTCAACGCTGTAGGGTTCCAGACCCTTCTGCGAAAGCTCGTACTCCACCTCGTCGGCCAGAGATGCCACCTGCGTGGTGGAGGTACCGGAGGCGATGACGAAGTAATCGGTCAGGACGGTCAGGCTTTCCACCTTGAGCACCCGCACATCCTGCGCCTTCTTCTTGTCCAGAATCTTGGCGATCTCAATGGCAAGCGCCTTGCTGTCGTTGAAATTATCCATGTGTTTCTCCCTTCTGTCGGAACACGCCTGCACACGGTGTGCAGGGCGTTGTTTTCTGTTGTTACTGTCCGGTGCCCGCTGCCTGACCATCGGTGGTCACAGCGCCGGAAAGGTCGGTATCGCCGCTGAGGATGGCGTCATCGGATTCCTTATCGATGCGTCCCATATACTGCACGTTGGCATCGGTGGATGCGCTGCCGTGGGGCCACTGGTCGGTGACCATGTGCATCTCACTTACCTCCACCGGGCCGGTGTAGGTGCAGAAATACTGGTTGAGCAGGTTTGCGATGGAGCCGGCATCCGGCACCACGCAGGAGTAGCCGGCAAAGGAGTCAGTCTTGCCCACGTTGGGCACGCCCATGAACACCGGCGTCTGCGCCAGAATGATGTTGGAGCTGTCGATCTTGAGGAAGGACGCCAGCAGCTTTGCGATGGTGGTGATATCCATATCCGTGTGGATATAGTCCTTGAAGATCAGCGGCAGCTGGTTCAGGATATCGGTAATGCCCATGGCGCGGGCGCGCTTGAACAGACCTGCGTAGAAGTAACGCTGCATATTCAAGCGGTCGATATCGGAGTTTGCGTAGCCGTCGCCGTGGCGGCAGCGCACAAAGAACTCTGCCGAGGCACCGTCCAGATTGCGGTAGCCCTTCAGCAGCTTACTGCCGCCGTAGGACATATCCCGGGGGATATACACCTCGATGCCGCCGAAGTTATCCACCATTTCCACCAGCGCCTGCATATCAATGGTGACATAGTAGTCGATGGGCAGGTGGTACTGGTCGTAGATGACATCTGCCAGCGCGGCAATGCTGCCGCCGTTGGAAAGCGCCACCGAGTTGATCTGGTAGTTGGAAACGGCATAGGTCTTGCCGTTGGAAAGGGTAAGCTTGCGGTTCTGGGTGGTCACCAGCGTGTTGCGGGGGATCTGCAGCATCCGCAGCGCACCGCCCTTGATATCGAACTGGCAGTACAGGATCATATCCGTCATGCCATCGTTGGAGCTGGTGTCGCTGTAAGAGCGTCCCTCTTCAAAGTCGATGCCGCAGACCAGAATGTTGACCACATCGCCCTTGTACTCCTCGGCGGTCTGGATCTCCTGTACGATGGAGGGGGCACTTTCCGCCGGGCGGATACTGTCCTCCACCTTGTTCACAAGGCTCACACCGTACACCACCACACCGGAGATCACGGCGATCACCCCCATCACAATGGCAAAGGGCAGCCACAGCGGGGTCTTTTTCTTCTTTTTGCGGCGGCGCGGTGCGTCATTCCCGCCCATGTCGGGCTGTGCCGGGCGGCGGGGCGGCGGGGCGTGCTGTGCCCCGGCGGTGCTGCGGGTGTTCTGCTCCGGGGCAGCCTGCGGGGCGCGCGCCGCCTGACCCGGGCGGCTGAGTGAGCGGTCTGTATTGATATGGCGTGGCGTTTGGCTCATGCTTTTTGTATCCTCCAGCTTTTCACTGCTCTGCAGAGTTTTTCACCTGCAGACCTGTCATATCCTTCAGTATAGCATGGTACGGCAAAATCTGCAATTGTTTTATCCGGGGATGTCCGGAACCATTTTTAATCGGCGTCCGGCTCTTCACCCTTCATTCTGCCCGCTGTGCGCTAAGATATCCTCGTAGGCGGCCTTGCTTTCGGGGTCTAAGGGCTTGCCCTCGGACAGCACAAAACCGTTCGTCTGCCGGAGCGCTGCCAACATGGCTGCGTCCAAGTCCTTCATTTCCAGCTTGCGCAACTTCTCCACCCCGGGCCAGTCCCGCTCGGCACTGGTCATATCGGCCAGATACAGGATCTTATCCAGCTGGGTCATGCCCGCCTTGCCTGCGGTATGGCAGGCAATGGCGCTGAGCACGGCTTCGTCCGTAACACCCCACTCGGTACACGCCAGAATGGCGGCACAGATGCCGTGCCACACCGGCGTGGGGCGCGCTTCGCCGCCCTGCGCGTATTCCGGGTACGCCTGCATGATGGCGCGCATCTCGTCCTTGGGCAGTTCCTTGGCGGCATCGTGCAAAAGCGCCGCCAGTGCGGCCTGCTCCGGGTCGGTGCCATAGTGCTTGGCCAGCTTGACGGCCATTTTTTTCACGTTGATGGTATGCTCGTAGCGCTTATCGCTCAAGCGACCGCGCACAAGCTCCTTTGCCTGTTTCAGATCCATTTATCTGCTACTTCCTTCTGTGTTCCGGTATAGTCCCTCCCGCCGGATGACGCTGCGCACTTCCTCCGGCAGTTCGGCTTCGCATTCTTCTCCGTTGGCAAGCCGGGTTCGCAGCTGGCTGCTGGACATAGGCAGCGCCTGCACCGGAGCGAACAGGATGCGTCCACCCGACGGGTCCAGCAGCTTTGCCTTTGCGTGCAGCGCCGGGGCATCGCCGATATCCCGGCTGGTGACCACCACCCGCGCAAGGCGCAGGATATCCTGCCAGCGGTGCCAGCCCTCAAAGCTGAGCAGCATATCGCTGCCAATGGCAAGGTACAGCACAGCGCCCGGATTTTCCCTTGCCAGCATTTCCAGCGTAAGCACGGTATAATTGCGGCTGCCCGCTGCGGCCTGCGCCACCTCCCAGCCGCTTACTTCCAGCGGCGGCATCCCGGGCTCCTGCGCCAGTGCCGCAAAGCACCGGCACATTTCCAGCCGCAGCGCACCGGAGGCGTTCGTCCCCTCCTTAAAAGGAGAGGTGCCTGCCGGCATCACCACGATCTTATCTGGGTGCACACGCTCTGCCGCTGCACGCAGGTTATTCAGATGGCCGTTATGGGGCGGGTCGAAGCTGCCGCCATAGAGAAGGATCTTCATCTTACTTCAGCAGGGCAGCGTAGGCGCTGTCCTTTTTCTTTTGCAGATACAGCACGAACTTGGAGCCGATGACCTGCACGCAGTCTGCGCCGGTGGCCTCGGCCAGCTTGGCAGCGGCCTCGCGGGCGTTGTACATGCTGTTTTCCAGCACCTTGAGCTTGATCAGTTCCCGGGCGTCCAGACAGTCCTTGACGCCCTGGATCAGGGTCTCGTCGATCTCGCCCTTACCCACGATGTAAACGGGGTCCATGGTATTTGCCTTGCCGCGCAGAATGGCGCGCTGTTTGCTAGTCAGCATAGTTTTTCTCCTTTATTTTCAATAGAACTTATTTTTTGTCTGTGAAATGAAACTGACGCAGTCAGTTTCATTTCACTTCCCCAGAAAGTCCGGCAGCTGCTTTTCCAGTTCCGCCAGCGCGTTGCCGCGGTGGCTGATGGCGTCCTTTTCATCCGGGGTCAGCTGGGCGTAGCTGCGTTTCTCGGTGTTGGGGCGCTTGTCCGTTTTGCCCACGCCGCAGTCGGCGGGGATGAACAGCGGGTCGTAGCCAAAACCGTAGTCGCCGCACAGCCGCGTAAAGGCGATGCTGCCCGGGCACTCGCCCATGCAGGTCAGGTGCCGACCGTCCGGCAGGATGAAGCATACCGCCGAGACAAACTTTGCCCCCCGCTGCCCGGCAGGCACCGCCTGCATGGCAGCCAGAAGCTTATCGTTGTTGGCTTCATCGTCGCCGTGGCGGCCGCAGTAGCGGGCGCTGTACACGCCGGGTGCGCCGTCCAGCGCGTCCACACACAGGCCGGAGTCATCGGCGATGGTAGGCAGGCCGCTGGCCTTGCAGATGGTCTCTGCCTTGATGAGGGCATTCTCGGCAAAGGTGGTGCCGGTTTCCTCCGGCTCGATGGTGATGCCCAGCTCTTTCTGGCTGACCACCTCATGTCCCTGCGCTTCCAGAATGCGGCGCAGCTCGCGAAGCTTTCCGGCGTTGCCGGTGGCTGCACAAATTTTCATCTTGATACTCCTTCCGCTTTCAAAGCTCCCCCTGAGAGGAAAGACTCTCCCCGGCCGGGGAGAGATGGCGCGTCCAGCGCCAGAGAGGGGAATCTCCGTTTCCGCGCCGCTGTAAGCGGACGGAACGGTGAGAGGGTTTTGTTTTAATGCTTCCATTCACGAGGGAGCAGCTCTTCCACAAAGCCCTCCGGGGTGAAGGGCAGCAGGTCGTCGATGCCCTCGCCCACGCCGATGAAGCGCACCGGCAGGCCCAGACGCTGCTTGACCGCCACAACGCAGCCGCCCTTGGCGGTGCCGTCCAGCTTGGTCAGGATGATGCCGGTGGCATCGGCAGCCTTGCAGAACTCCTTGGCCTGACTGATGGCGTTCTGCCCGGTGATGGCATCCAGCACCAGCAGGGTCTCAAGGCTGGCTTCTGGGCTTGCCTTTTTGACGCTGCGGCTGATCTTGGAAAGTTCTGCCATCAGGTTTGATTTGTTGTGCAGACGGCCTGCGGTGTCCGCAATGACCATATCATAGCCGCGTGCGGTGGCAGACTTGACCGTATCAAAGATGACGGCAGCGGGGTCTGCACCTTCGCCTGCGCTGACGATGGGCACACCGGCACGGCTTGCCCAGATCTCCAGCTGCTCGCTGGCAGCGGCGCGGAAGGTATCACCGGCGGCCAGCATGACCCGCTTGCCCTGCCGGGTGTAGTAATCGGCCAGCTTTGCAATGCTGGTGGTCTTGCCCACGCCGTTGACGCCGATGACCAGAATGACGGCGGGCTTGCCGTCCAGTGCCATCTCGGCCTCCGGGGTCATCTCCTCGGCAATGATGTCGCGCAGGGCATCTGCGGCCTGTTCGCCGGTTTTCAGCCCCTTGTCGCGCACACGATCGCGGAGCTTGTCCACCAGATGCACCGCCACCTCACCGCCTACGTCGGCAAGGATCAGCTGTTCCTCCAGATCATCGTACATCTCATCGTCGATGACGCTGCCGGTCAGGGTGTTCATAATGCTGCCCCAGAAGCCGGTGCGGGTCTTTTCCAGACCCGTTTTCATTTTATCTTTTTCTTTTTTTCCAAATCCGAAGAACGCCATAGTGGTCCTCCTATCTATTTTCTGTTTATTTTATATCAGGAAACCAGCGTTGCGTCAACCTGTTCCAGATCCAGCTTGAGCAGCTTGGACACGCCGTCCTCCTGCATGGTAACGCCATACAACACGTTGGCGGCCTCCATGGTGCCGCGGCGGTGGGTGATGACGATGAACTGGGTCTTGTCGCTGATGCGGCGCAGATACTGGGCAAACCGCACCACGTTGGCATCGTCCAAGGCGGCTTCGATCTCGTCCAGAATGCAGAAGGGCGCGGGGTTCACCGCCAGAATGGCAAAGTAGATGCTGATAGCCACCAGCGCCTGCTCGCCGCCGGAAAGGGCTTCCAGATTCTTGATGACCTTGCCCGGCGGGGCTACCCGGATGCCGATGCCGCAGGCCAGCACATCGCTTTCGTCCTCCAGCACAAGGCTGGCTTCGCCGCCGCCGAACAGCTCGGTGAACACACGGCTGAAGTTTTCGTTGATGGCGCGGAAGCTGTCGGTGAAGATTTCCCGCATCTGGGCGGAAAGCTTTGCGATCATGCGGCTCAGCTCGTTGCGGCTCTCCTCCACGTCGGTCACCTGACGGGACAGTTCATCGTAGCGGGCTTTGACTTCCTTGTACTCCTCGATGGCGCTTACGTTCACGCTGCCAAGGGCGCGAATCTTGCTGCGCAGGTCGGCCACCTGTGCCCGCAGAGCGGGCAGGCTGTCAAACTCCACGCACAGCTGCTCCGCCTGACTGACCGAGAGCTGGTACTCGTCCCACAGCTTTGCCACGGTCTGGTCGTACTCGGTCTCGGCAGCGGCCTTGCGCTCGGCAAGGCGCGCCATCTCCCGGCCCATCTCCTCGCGGCTGTCGGAGGCGGTGCGGGCCTTTGCCAGCGCTTCCGTTTCCTTCTGCTGGCAGGCAAGCCGCTTTTCGGTGGCTTCGCGGATGGCCTGCTCCTTTTGGGTGATGGTGGTCTGGCTGTCTGTTTTGGCCTTGCGGATGGCTTCGATCTCGGTGCGGCAGGTTTCGCTGCGGGCCGCAAGGGCGGCAAGGCTTTCTTCCAGTGCAGTGCGGCGGGCAGCGGCGTCCTTGGCACGCTGCTCCAGCGCAGCGATCTGGCTGTAAGCCAGCTCCGCATCCTTGCGGCGGGTCACCTGTTCCAGCCGCTTGGCGCTGAGCGCCTGTGCCAGCTGGTTCTGCTGGGTCAAAAAGCTGTCGCTGCCCTCTGCGATGCGGCTCAGCTCGGCGGTCAGCTGCTCGATCTGCGCCGTCAGTTCTGCCTGCTGCAAGGCAGCGGCATCTGCCTTTGCGCGGCTGTCGTTCAACGCAGCCTGCAAGGCGTCCATCTGCTGCTGTGCGTTCTGCACGGCAGTTTCCAGCTGGGCAGCGGCGGCTTCCAGCCGCTTCTGCTCCGCCTCTGCACGCACCCGGTCGTTGGCGGCAGTGATCTGCTCGCTGGCGGTGGCGGTCAGCTCTGCCTGCAAAGCGTCCGCCTGCTCTTTGCACTGGTCGGTCTTTTCCTGTGCGGCAAGGCAGTCTTTTTGCAGCTTTGCCGCCTTCAGGCGCAGCTCTTCCATTTCCTGCTTGCGGGTAAACAGACCGGCGCTGCGCTGCACGCTGCCGCCGGTAAAGCTGCCGCCTGCATTGATCACCTGTCCGTCCATGGTGACCACCTTGTTGTGGTAGCCGTTGTCCCGCGCCACGCGGGAGGCTTCGTTGATATCCTCCACCACGATGATACGCCCCAGCAGGTTCGAGACGATATTCTCGTACCGGGGGTCGGCCTGCACCAGCGCAGACGCCAGCCGTGCCGTGCCGGACAGCCGCCCCCGGAACACGCCGGGCTGCACGGTATCCAGCGGCAGAAAGGTGGCACGGCCTGCATGGTCATTGCGCAGCAGGGCGATGGCCGCCTTGGCAGCGGCTTCGTTTTCCACCACGATGTTCTGCAGCGCACCGCCCAGTGCGGTCTCGATGGCAACCTCGCACCCGGGCTCGACTTTCAGGATGGTGGATACCGGCCCCAGAATGCCCCGCAGACGGCGGGCTCCGGCGGCGCGCATGACCGCGCGCACCGAGTTCTGGTAGCCATCCATATTCTTTTCCAGCTCCCGCAGCACCGAAAGGCGCTGCCGGGCGGCATCCAGTTCCCTGCCCAGCCGCTGCTCGGCGGCATCGGCTTCGTCCAGCGCGGCCTTGCGGCTGCGCAGCTTGAGCTCCAGACCGGAGCGGATGTTGCCCAGCTGCTTTTCGTTTTCCTCCAGCGTCTGCCGGTATTTTACGGTATCGGCCAGATCCTGTTTTGTTTCCTCCAGCTGTGCGGCGGCGTCCCGGGCGCTCTGTTCCAGCGCGGGCAGACGCTGCCGGGCGGTGTCTCCGGCGGCTTCGGCGGCAGCCTGTGCCACCTGTGCCTCGGTGCGCTTTGCGGTGTGGTCGGCAAGCTCTGTGCGCAGACTATCCTTGCGGGCACCGCTGGCGGTGCTGGCATCTGCCAGCCGGGCAAGTTCGGCATTCAGCGCTTCGATCTCTGCCGCAAGCTTTTCGCCCGCAGCTTCCATGGTCTTTGCCACAGCACGGTGGCGCTGCAAAGCGGCATCCGCTTCAGCGGTATCCTGCTGCCCGGCGGCGATCTCCTGTTGTAAGGAAGCCGCGCTCTCGTCATTGCGCAGAATGTCGTTTTCCAGCACGGCGATGCGGCTTTCGGAGCCGCTGATCTGCTGGGTGATGCTGCGGATATCCCCATTCAGGCGCTCGACAGCAACCGTCAGCTGCTGTGCCTGCATACGGATCTCCTCAGCCTCCTGCTCGGCGGCCTTGGTTTCCCGGTCAAAACGCTCGTAGTCGGTCTGGGCGGTTTCGTAGTCCCGCACCTGCTGGCGCACGGCCTCCCGGGCGCGGTGCACCCCATCGGTCCACAGGGTCACTTCCAGCGTTTTGCGCTGGGCGCTCAGTTCCAGAAACTTCTGCGCCTTGGCGCTTTCTTTTTCCAGCGGGCCCACCCGGCTTTCCAGCTCGCCAAGGATATCCCGCAGGCGCTCCAAGTTTTCGCCCGCTGCGGCCAGACGGCGCTCGGCTTCGGTCTTGCGGTAGCGGTACTTGGCAATGCCGCAGGCTTCTTCAAAGATCTCGCGGCGCTCGCTGCTTTTGGCTGCCACGATCTCCGCAATGCGTCCCTGCCCGATGACCGAATATCCGTCCCGTCCGATGCCGGTATCCAGCAGCAGCTCGTACACGTCCCGCAGACGGCATACCTGCCCGTTGATGGTGTACTCGCTGTCGCCGGAGCGGTAGTATTTGCGTCCGATGGTCACCTCGTCCGCGTCCACATCCAGCGTGTGAGCGGCGTTGTCCAGCGTCAGCCGCACCTGCGCAAAGCCCATGGGGCTGCGCTTGCGGGTGCCGCCAAAGATGACGTCCTCCATTTTGCCGGCGGCACGCAGCTGGCGAGAACTGGTCTCGCCCAGCACCCAGCGCACTGCGTCCGAAAGGTTGGACTTGCCGGAGCCGTTGGGGCCCACCACGCCGGTGACGCCGGTATCAAAACTGATTTTTACCTTATCGGGAAAACTTTTAAAGCCCTGGATCTCCAGTTCCTTGAATACCATTTACTTTTCCTTTATCACGCCCAGCAGCTTGAGTGCTTCCTTGGCGGCACACTGCTCGGCGGCTTTTTTGCTGCGTCCCTCGCCCCGCGCCACGCGGTCGGAGTTAAAGCGCACCGCCACCACGAAATGCTTGTCGTGATCCGGGCCGGACTCGCTTTCCACCACATAGCTCAAGCGCTCTTCCGGGTTCTGCTGCACGATCTCCTGCAAACGGGTCTTGTAGTCCGCCTCGGCGTGCTTGCCCTCGGTGATGAAGGGCAGGATGAACTTGCGCGCCACCTCCATGCCGCCGTCCAGATACAAGGCGGCAATAACAGCCTCGAAGGCGTCCGACACCACGCTGGGGCGGGTGCGGCCGCCGCAGCGCTCCTCGCCGCGGCCAAGGCGCAGATACTCGCCAAGGTCGATTTCCTGCGCAAACTGGAACAGTGCACTCTCGCTGACAAGGCTGGCGCGGATGCGGGTCAGGTCGCCCTCCGGGCGGTCGGCGTAGGCGTGGAACAGGTAGTCTGCAGACACGATCTGCAAAACGCTGTCGCCCAGAAACTCCAGCCGCTCGTTGTGCTTGACCGGGGTGCGGCTCTCATTGGCATAGCTGGTGTGGGTAAGCGCGATTTCCAGCAGTTCCGGGTTTTTGAATTTGTAACCGATGATAGTTTCCAACTGATGGCTCATGGTCGTTTTTACTCCCTTTTATTCCTCAGTTTTCTGTGCTGCAGCCAGCTCGTCCAGTGCGGACTGCATGGTGCCGCACAAATCGTTCTCCACACAGATCTTTGCCTGCCGGATGGCGTTTTTGATGCCCTTTGCCTTGGAGGAGCCGTGTGCCTTGATGACCGGCTGCTTTGCGCCAAGGAAGGGTGCGCCGCCGTACTCCTCGCTGTCCATCTGGTGCTTCAGGTCGGTAATGCCGCTCTTGAGCAGCAGATATGCCAGCTTGCCGCCAAGGTTTGCAAGGAACATCTGCTTGAGCATACCCAGCAGCATCTTTGCCACACCCTCGGTCAGCTTGAGGATGACGTTGCCGGTAAAGCCATCACAGACCACCACGTCCACCTCGCCGTTGGGCACGTCACGCGGCTCGATATTGCCCACAAAGCGGATGCCCGGGGTAGTCTTGAGCAGCTGGTGGGCGTCCCGCAGCACAGGGGTGCCCTTGCTCTCCTCGGCACCGTTGTTGGCCAGTGCTACGCTGGGGTTTTTGCGTCCCTCTACTTTGTTCACATAGCAGCTGCCCATGACCGCAAAAGCGGCCAGCATCTCCGGGCGGCACTCCACGTTGGCACCGCAGTCCAGCAGCAGATAAGCCTGCTGCTTTGCGGGCACCATGGTAGCCAGTGCCGGGCGCTTGACGCCCCGCAGGGTGCGCACGATGAGGCTTGCGCCAACGTGCAGCGCACCGGTGCTGCCGGCAGAGACAAAGGCATCGCCTTTGCCCTCTTTAAGCATATTCAGACCCACCACGATGGAGGAATCCTTCTTCTGACGGACGGCGCGGGCGGGCTCGTCGCACATCTCAATGGTCTCGGTGCAGTTCACCAGCTCAATGCCGTCCAGCGGAATGTTGTGCTCGGCGGCGGTCTTGCGCACCAGCGCCTCGTTGCCCACACCGATCAGCTGCACGCCGTACTCCTTGACGGCCTGTGCAGCGCCTTCCAGAACAGCCAGCGGGGCGTTGTCGCCGCCCATCATGTCCACAATGATCTTCATACCTGTTTTCTCCTTTCAGGTGGTTTGCCTTACAGAGCAGTTTCCTCCAGCCAGTGCTGGAAGCTGGCAACAGCACGCTCGGCCTGTGCCATGTAACGCAGCCGCTTGTCCCGGGGACGGGTCTCGGCGGGCAGCGGCGGCAGAATGCCCATGTTTGCGCCCATGGGCTGGAAGTTCTTGTTCTCGGTGGTCAGGTACTGCACCAGCGCAC
>OLPT01002077.1_pt1 | contig 11059 bp, 10 predicted proteins | sample 1673051 | NCBI WGS metagenome assembly OLPT01 (sample SAMEA3136750, study PRJEB25190) | human gut metagenome | biome: human gut; feature: human-associated habitat; material: faeces | place: Austria | collected 2013
CACAGGAGCTGCTGCAGCTACAGGAGCAGAAACGCTTCCGGTTTCTTCTACAGTTACTTCATATGCTGTTCCGTTTACAGTGATTGTATAACTTTTCATTTTATAATCCTCCTAAATAGATGGTCATTTATCTTTTTTTACGATTGATCTTACGGATGGAACGAACAACAAATCCATCTGTTGAAGTTCCTTCTGCTGCTGCAATAGCTGCCGCAATAACTGCAATCAGTTCCTTATCATCTGTAGTTTCCACAGCTGTGGGTGCTACAACAGGTACAGGAGCTACAGCCGGTACCGGTTCTGAAGACTTTTTGGCTTTTGCCTGATATGCTCCTGAGCCTGGAATAAATTTGAACAGAGAGATAAGGAAAATCAGCATTACCAGGATCACAAATACAGTTCCGATACCCATAAGAGTATTCAGAGCAGCGTTTTTCATGGTGGTTCCGAAAGAATACTGAATATCTATTGCAACGGAAGCAGGGGTAAGTGTATCATCAACTACATAAGTAAATTCTACATCTTCATCTGCGAACTCAACAGGTACAACTGCAGTGTATTCATTATCGGAATATTCTACCTCTACAGTACCTATTTCTTTCATTTCTCCTACTTCATCTTTTACAGCAGTCCATGCAGTCATGGCATTTTCTGTAAAATCATCACCGGATTCTGCATATGCTGAAATCTGATCTTCAGTCAGAGAAATAATTGACTGTGTTAGCTTCTCGGCATAACTTTCAATCTGAGTTTTGGTGGTATCATCCATTTTGTCTGCTGCCATGACCATGGAAGTACCGGAAAATGTCAGAGAAGCTGCACAGAACAACGCAGTGCACACAGAGGAGGCTTTTTTTAACATCTGATTCATATGCTCACCTCACTTAGACTGTGCCATGTTTTTTGGATGGACGGTCTTCTCTCTTTGTGAAAAGCATTTCAAAAGCTCCGATTACATATTTACGTGTATCAGCTGGAGCAATCACAGTATCAACATATCCTCTTGCTGCTGCGGATTCTACATTGGACTGGAGTTCTCTGTATACAGCTGCTTTTTCATTAAGAACTGCAGCTTCTTCACCAGGATACATGATCTTGGCTGCAAGAGAGGCATCCATCATACCGATTTCTGCATTATCCCATGCGTATACAAGATCCGCACCTACGGATTTGCTGTTCATTGCAACGTAAGCAGTTCCATATGCTTTACCGATTACAACGTTTACCTTCGGAACAGTTGCATCTGCAAATGCATGGATCATTTCTCCAACTGCTTTGGCAATCATTTTTTCACTGCAGAGAGTTGCTTTGAATCCGGTTACATTGGTAAGTGTCAGAACCGGGATATCGAATGCGTCACAGAATTTAACGAATCCAGCTGCTTTTCTTGCACCTCTTGCAGAAATAGTACCATCAAATTCTTCGGCTTTATTTCCCTCAGCATCATATACTTCTGTTCTGTTGGCTACAGCACCGACAGTAGCTCCGTTCAGACGAAGGAAACCAGTTACAATATCTTTGCCGTAATCTTTCTTTGTTTCGAAGAAAATACCGTTGTCAGCGATTCTGGAAAGTGCGATGGATGTATCACCTGCACATGCTGTGATATCGTCACAGGTGCGGTTCAGATCATCTGTACATTCTACGAAGGAATCATTATCTTCAAAATTAGAAGGAAGAAGTCCGATCAACTGACGGATCTGTCCAAGAATTTCTTCTTCGGAGCCTGTTCCGTCTACAAGACCTGTTTCCTCGCTCTGGAATGCAGCAGCTGATGTATCGCATTTTTCTGTGTAATTGCCATCCAGTGCATTCGGGCTGTTTACGAACATTTTGCCTTTTTTGGATTCAATAAATGTGAAATCTGTCAGAGCCGGAATAATTGCCATTCCACCACCGCATGTACCGAATACAGCTGTAATCTGTGGAATCATTCCGGAAGCCAGTGTCTGTTTCAGATAGATGGATCCAAATGCTTCAAGAGCATCAGTAGCCTCCTGAAGACGCATACCTGCACAGTCAACAAGACCGATCACAGGAGCTCCAGTCTTCATTGCAAGGTCATACAGAGCGGTAATCTTTCTGGCATGCATTTCACCAACAGTTCCGTTTAATACGGAAGCATCCTGGCTGTATACATATACAAGATTTCCGTCGATCACACCATATCCGGTGATAACACCGTCTGAAGGCGCTTTTGTTTCAGTTAAATTGAAATCTGTGGATCTGGCTGTTACGCTTTTTCCGATTTCAACAAAACTGTTTGCGTCAAGCAAAGAAGTGATTCTTGTGCCTGCTAAGCTTTGTGTTGCATTACTCATTCTTTCTTGCCCTCCATTTTATAAAATTTTAAAAATATAACCAAAATTTTAGCCGATTATAATTGTAACCTGTTTTCAATATTTTTTCAATAGATTTCCTGTTTTTTTGTTAAAAGTTTAACTCCCATGTCGTTTTTTTTACAGTAGGATTCTGATATGTCGATATGTTATTGGAATATTACAGAGTAATTTCCTAAAACGCAAAAACTTCTCCCGTAACAGGAGAAGTCAGGTCTGTTAATGAAAAAAATTCTTAAATACAAGTTCTGCGCAATGGGTGAATGTATTTTTCTGAATGTTTTCTGTTGCCAATATTGGACAGGAAAAAAATTTGTTATCATTAAGAAAATAAATAATCTGTCCAATCTGTTCGCCTCTTCTGACAGGAGCACTTAGATGTTCTTTTAAACGGATCTGATATTGCAGCCGGTCATCTGAGCTAATCAGAATCTGTCTGTTTTTTTCGTTATCCGAAACAGAAATCTGACCTCCTGTATATACAGAACTTCCTGCACCGAAATCATTCAGAATACCATTTTCAACGGGAATATAAGAAAGCTCCGGCTCTTGCCAGAAACTCCGGTATTCATAGTTGCTGTTTCCATAATTAAGAAGTTCCAAAGTATCATGCCATTTGTAATTTTTATGGTCAGGCCAGCCGGCACCAAGAAGGGCAATGATAAAAGTTTTGTTATCTTTCTGACAGGCACAAACATAACAATATCCGGCATCACCGGTATATCCGGTTTTCCCGGCAAGTACACCGTCCGTCATATGAAGTAGTGCATTGGTGTTATGGAGCGAAAAGTGTCGTTTTTTACTTAAATCAGAAAAAGAATACTCTTCTGTCTGTGTAATCTTCAGAAAGACATCATTGTGGATTGCATAACGCATGATCAGAGCCAGATCTTCTGCAGTTGTGTGATGTGTTCCACCAGAATTTTCTGCATCCAGTCCATTCGGAGTGACAAAGTGTGTGTTTTTACATCCGATTTCTTTTGCCTTTGCATTCATCATAGCTGAAAAATTATCTACAGATCCACCGATACATTCAGCAATCGCAACGGCAGAATCATTATGACTCTGCAACATCAGGGAATAAAGAAGGTCTTCCAGATAATATTGTTCTCCGATTGAAAGACCAAGGCGTACTTCCGGTTGACTGACAGCATTTGCAGAAACCTTGACATAGTCATCGCCCTTTCCGTTTTCAAGAGCAAGAATGCAGGTCATTACTTTGGTAGTGCTCGCGTTCGGACGAGGTGTATTACCTGATTTCTGATAGAGAACTCGTCCGGAATCACCATCCATCAATACTGCTGACAATGCATAAAGATTACCGGGAGACTTTTCTGATGCAAATACAGACCAACCGGGTGTCAGTAAAATTATGATCAACGAAAAGATAAAAATATTTTGTCTGCTATTCATAGTCCCTCCTTAATTCATATAGAACTATTTTATGCAGACAGAAAAGCAATCATTCCGATCATCCATTGTATGTCAGAAACCATCTTTCTGACAGAGGAAATTCTTTTTTTGACAATTGGAATAATTCCGTCAGTTCCTGAGGTGCCTGTGCCAGAGCATGATCGTATAATCCGTGAAGTGTGTGTACAGGCACTGCACTTCCTGGAACCGGGTCTTTTTCCATAAAATATTCCATCATTTCAGAAGAAAGTTTTTTTCCAGCAACTCGTGACAGGAACATCAGGAATTTTTTCCGGCGTCCATGATTATCGTATACAAGACAGTTGGTGATCAGTTTTATCAACCTTAGAGAAGACATTATTTCCTTCGTCTGTATTCTGGGAATAGCTCTGTGAATCACTCGTGCATACGTAACGCGGGGAACAATGCCACAGGCCGGGTAATAATGATATGGATCTTTGTGAGTTTCGAGCATCAGCGTTCTGTCAAATTCTTTTTCAAGCAGGGTATGTGAGATGACATTGCGTTCAGCCATCTCGTAAACGAATGGATGACAGGCACTGTCAAGAAGATAGTGACATCCAAATCCGAGCAGATAAGCAAGTAATTTTTCGTCATGAGTTGTTCTTACGAGTGTCATTCCTCTTTCAAAGAATGGTGCTGCACATTCTCTGTGCATGGCGATACCGGTTTCCGTAACTTTAGGTTTTAGCATATCATAGAAGAGAATATCCGGTCCATGAAGACCAATTCGATATAGGTTTGTATTTCTGCGAATAACTTTCTGAATTTCGGCAGGAAGTTTTGCATATATTTTTTTACCAAACAGATCATGTGCATAAGTAGTTGGCATCCGGGGTACCTCACTTTCCTAAATATCTAGCTTCAACTGAATCTCCTCTTCGGCTTCTGCTTTAAAATCTTCCAGACGCACCGGATCAACAGAAGGCAGCTCTTCGAGGCCCTGAACACCAAAGCATCGGAGAAATTCTTCTGTTGTTCCAAAAAGAATCGGGCGACCCGGAGCGTCCAAACGTCCCAGCTCTCTGACAAGTTCATATTCTACTAATTTATTGATGGCGTGGTCACATTTGACGCCTCGAATTTTTTCGATTTCTGCTTTGGTTACCGGCTGTTTATATGCAATGATGGAAAGCGTTTCCAGCATGACATCTGTAAGTGCCGGCTTTTTGGGATGCATCGCAAGCCGGATAAGACATTCATAGTATTCTTTTTTGCTGCAAAGCTGATAAGACTGTTCCAGTTCAATGATCTGGATACCACGATCTTTTTTCTGGTATTTGTCCATCATATTTTGAATGATCTTACGAGTGGTTTCTTTATCCTGTTGAATAGCATCTGCAATCTGCGACAGTTCTACCGATTCACCCATTGTAAACAAAATTGCTTCAATTGCAGCTTCTAATTTTTTTATTTCCATATATAATTTCCTCAGGTTTTATATTTCGTTACGGAATTATCATTATTCATCTGCGAATTCTGTCAAATGTGTCCAGGTTTCCGGATCCTGTGTGACATCGACCTGAATATCATCAAACAGCTCGTCCTGTTGTACATGAATATAGCCCATTTTCATTAACTCCAGGATAGATAGAAAGGTTACGATAACCTGAACTCTGGATGACTGGCTGGTGAGTAGCTGACGAAAACTGAATTTCCGGTGTTCGGCTGCATAGCTTTTCATTGCCAGCATTTTGTCAGAAAGACTGACTTCTTCTTTTTCAATTGTTCCAAATTTGCTTCGGATCGGATCAATCTTTGACTCCTGCTTTTTCAGGATAGACTGATAGATATTGTTGAGTTTCTCCAGAGTCAGTCCGGCGAGAAGTTCTGCCGGATCAACCGGTTCACGATATTTCAATACTTCATCAGGAATGCTGGGGTTTTTATAAAAAACGCCGGCAGCATTATCCATGTAATCCTTCAGTTCATAGGACATGTATTTATACATTTTGTATTCCAGAAGTTTCTGTACAAGTTCCTCGCGGGGATCTTCTTCTTCGCCCTCTTCATTTACTTCTTTTGGAAGTAGCATCTTACATTTGATATCCAGAAGTGTGGCCGCCATGACCATGAATTCGCTCATTGTTCCCAAGTCTTCCTGCTCCATGGAATGCAGATATTCCATATACTGATCTGTGATCTCTACGATTGGAATATCGTAAATGTCTATTTTGTTTTTTTCAATCAGATGGAGAAGAAGGTCAAGAGGACCTTCGAATACATTAATTTTAACAGGTATTGCCATCTTCAGTGTTCCTTTACTGATTTTGTAGATTGGGGATACAGGTTTATAAGAACAAGTTCCCTTGGATTATGGATACGGACAGGAATGGTATGCTCGCCAAGACCGGCACTTACGATCATATGCTGCTTTCCTTTTTTAAATTCCCCACAACAGAATGGTGGAAAGAGCAGGTACTGAGGACAGGTGAGACCATGGTTTTGATCCAGACGCAAAACTCCTCCGTGATAATGCCCTGAAAGAATCAGATCAGCTCCCCAGGAAAAATAAGTATTTCCATATTTGGGATTATGTGCCAGTAATACATGAAATCCCGGTTGGGAAGGTGTACCGATCATCTCTTCCATTGCTGTCAGACTCAAAGCCGGTGAATTCGGTTTGTGATAATATTCGACTGGAAGTTCAAGTCCATGAAATACAAAATCATTTCCCTTCAACTGAACAGATGTATGTTCATTGTGAAGAAAACAAATGCCGGCAGATGTAAGCAGTTTTTCATAGTTTGAATAGAAAATCTCAGTCTCTGGATTGAGGAGCATTTTGTATTCGTGATTTCCAAGTGCATAAAAAACAGGAATCTGATCACAGATCCGGAGCAGCAGACCAGCTGCCGCTTCCAGAGTTTCTGTGTCTCTGCTTACAACCAGATCACCGCAGACCAGAACTGCATCAGGCTGACTGGCAATAATTGCTTTGTATAAAGTCTGGTGATTCTTTCCAAATACAAGGCCATGCAGATCTGCAAGAATGGCGAAAGTAACTTTTTGTTTGCCGGTAAGCCTGGTGCTGGAAATGTTATAAGTACTTATCTTAAAACTTTTCATTATACTCCTTTGTAATACGGATTATTTGCCAAAGCCACAGTTTGGAAAAGTACAGACATCACAGTTCAGACAAAGTCCTCCCTCACCATATGATGCAATTTCATCTGCGCAAATCCGGTCATCGGCCATAATACGGGGAAGAATAAGATCGAATACAGTCCGTCTGGCATACATGACACAGCCTGGAAGACCAAGGATAGGAATGATTTTATCATTATTTTGGTAATAGGAAAGAAGAAGCATGGCACCAGGAAGAACCGGTGCTCCATATGTGACAATTTCTGCGCCGGTATCTTTGATAGCACCGGGGGTACGATCGTCAGGGTCTACACTCATTCCTCCGCTGCAGATCACCATATCGGCACCCTGGTCTATAAAGCTCAGAATATCTGAGGTAATCTGGCTGCGCTCATCCCCAGGCAGTGTCTGCCCCAAAATCTGACATGAGAATTCGTCAAGTTTTTCTTTCAAGACTGGAGTGAAAGTATCTTTGATCAGTCCTTTTTGTACTTCGCTTCCGGTCGTAATGATTCCAACTTTTTTAGAACGGTACGGAAGGATGGAAAAAATCGGTTTTGTTCCGGCCACTTTCTCTGCCTTATCCATTTTGGATTTTTCGATAACCAGAGGAATGATTCTCGTTCCGGCAATTTTATCTCCTTTTTTTACAGGAAAATCACCATGTCTGGAAGCAATCATCATTTCACCCAGGCTGTTGACTGCAAGCAATGCATCTCGGCGGATTTTGAGTACGCCATCACAGTCGGCAATCAATTCGATCTTTCCTTCTTTGATATCACTGCCGTGCATATGAATATCAGCGGATATACGGTAGAGAATTTCTGCCGCTTCATTTTCGTGAAGAATACCCTCTTGTTTTTCCCAAACATAAAGATGTTCTTTTCCGACGGAAAGAAGTGCCGGAATATCTTCTTCGCGAACGATGTGACCTTTTTTAAAGAGAACACCCTTTTTTTCATCCTTTATAATTTGTGTTATATCATGGCAAAGTACATGCCCGACAGCATCTTCTGTACGAATCTCTTTCATTGCATCCATCTCCTGTTCCTGCGAAATTCTGTCGAAATCACTCTGGAATTGCTGTTTATTTCGTCTACAGCAACCATTTGGATTTTATTATACCTCGAACAGAAGGAAATTGTCAAAATAATTGTTAACACCAGAAAGTACAGAGGGTATCTTTCAGACAATCGGTATATTTTCTGATTCTTATTGATTCAGAATATATGACCGGTATGCGACCAAGCTCCTTCTGACCGGAAAAATATATGATTTCTCCAGCCTTTTCTCCTTTTTTTACAGGGGCGTTCACAGAGGCAGGATGAATGTATTTTTTGTTTACCGTCGTAATCTTTGTTCCATCGGTACTTAAATAGCGAAAAGTTTTTCCATATTGAACAGCTGCTGATCTGTGAAGTCCTCTTTTTACAGGGATAGCAGGGAGTGACTCCGGAGTGTTATCTTCATAGATGCTGCATCTGGAAAATCCGTAATCCAGAAGAGCTGCGGCATCTTTTAATCTTGCTTTATAATCAGGAGCAGCCATTACCACAGATATCAGTTTCAGGCTATTTCTCTCTGCTGTTGCTGAGAGACAAAATCCTGCTTTACTAGTACTCCCCGTTTTGAGTCCTCTGCATCCGGGATAAGTCCGAATCAGTCGATTGGTATTGGTGAGTCCGAATTCTTTGATTCCCTGACTTGTTTCATGGATAATCGTTTCCATCCATATAGAAGAATAATCAAGAATTTCTGGATATTTTATGATGAGTTCCCGACTCATGATCGCAATATCATTTGCGGTTGTGTAATGCTCGTCAGAATCCGTCAGACCACAGCAGTCAATAAAGTGAGTATTTTTCATTCCCAGACGGTCAGCACGCAGGTTCATCTGTGCTACAAATTCCTGTTCTGAACCGGAGATAAACTCGGCCATTGCCACACTGGCATCATTACCTGAGGCAATGACGATACATTTTATAAGCGTTTCTACTGTCTGTATCTCTCCTTCTTCAAGAAAAACCTGTGATCCGCCCATGGATTTTGCATGTGCGCTTGTTGTGACTGGATCAGTCAGGGAAATGTCCCCAGCATGTAAATGGTCAAAAATAAGTATCAATGTCATAATCTTTGTGACACTTGCCGGACTTCTGCGAGTATCTTTATCCTTGGCATATACGAACTGTCCGGTTTCAGCCTCCATAAGAACAGCGCTGGGAGCAGAAAGTTCGGGACCGGATGTGGAATTTTCTTGTCCGGCATAGACAGAGATCATACAGATATGTAAAAGCAGAAAAAAGAAACATAACGGAAGGAGAAGATATTTTTTGCGGAGGATTTTGTTATTTCTCATAAAAATTTTCCTGTCAGGCACTTTAGTATTATTGTAGCGGACAATCATAAAAATATACCTAAGAAACATAAAAACAGTATCTTTCCGCAGTTAAAATCCGCGGAGGATACTGTTTCTGTAAAAAAGCTTCATCCAAATGGATGTCAGAGTAAAGGTGCAAACAGGCGAAGAATACTCTGAAAGGCCCGTATGACAATGTTTCGGTTCCGACAGAAATCAATACTGATCGGATCACAGTAATTGAGTGTTTCCTGAAAGTCAGACAAGATGTCCTGGATAACTTTGTTTTTATAAAACCATACACCATTTTCAAAATGCAGATACAGACTGCGGTAATCCAGGTTGATTGTTCCAACGACGGCGATTTCATCATCGCAAACGAAAGACTTTGCATGAAGGAAACCTGGCTGGTATTCATAAATATGAACACCTGCCTCCAGAAGTTGTTCATAATAAGACTGTGTCAATAAGAAGACCATTTTTTTATCAGGAATCCCTGGTGTCATAATACGGACATCAACGCCACTTTTGGCTGCCAGACAGAGAGCCGTCATCATTTCATTATCAATGATCAGATAAGGCGTGCAGATATATACATATTTGCGGGCACGGTTAATGATGTTGAGGTAAACATTTTCACCAACAATTTCTCCATCAAGAGGTGTATCACTGTAGGGTTGTACATATCCGTCACTTTCAAATGAGTCTGGATGAAAATGATGTGGCAGATGCAGTTCATGGTCAATTGGCTTGGAAGAATTGGCAATTACATTCCACATGTGCAGGAACATAACGGTCATATTCCAGACAGCTTCTCCTTTCAGTATGACTGCCGTATCTTTCCAGTGACCAAAACGACGCTTCTGATTAATATATTCATCAGCAAGATTAATTCCGCCGGTGAATCCTGTTTTACCATCAATAACACAGATTTTACGATGATCACGATTATTTTGAACGATATTCAGAAGCGGACGAAATGGATTAAAAACCTGGCATTGAATGCCTTTTTCGCGAAGAAAGCGTTCATAATGATAGGGAAGTGTTGTGAGGCATCCAAAACCATCATAAATCAGGCGGACGTCAACTCCTTCGGTTGCTTTTCGTTCAAGAATATCCAGAATCGTTCGCCACATCACGCCATCATTGATAATAAAATATTCGATGTAGATATAATGTTCTGCCTGCTCCAGTTCACGAACAAGCACAGGGAACATATCATCTCCTACCTGGAAATATTCAGCAGTTGTATTAGTGTGAACCGGGAAACTGGAGTATTGATGAATATATCTGGACTGGACTGCCGCAGATTGAGAGGATTCCTCAAGACTTCTGGCGACATCAGGATCCTGTTTCATATAGGGAAGGCTTTCCTCCTGAACCTGTGCATATTTATTCTGGATTGCCTGTGCAATTCTGGATTTACCAAAAAGTATATACAACATAACTCCTAAAACAGGGAGACAGAGAATCAGAATCGTCCATCCGAGTTTATAAGACGGATTGATCTTTTTGTTTACGATCCAGAGTACGACCAGGATGCTGATCATACTGATTACATGCGAAATATATTTTGAATATGCTGCCAGTCTCCATGCGGTGATCAACAACCATGTAAGCTGAAGCATCAGCGCAACTGCAACATAAAAAATTCGATTAAATAATAACTGTAAGATTTTCTTGAAGGTATGAATGATACGATGCATAAATGTCCCTTTTTATTGTTTTACAGTATTGTTAATTTAGTGACGATTCATAAATCTTAAAAATCCCTGACGGAATTGTCGTCAGGGATTTTTGCGCACAATTAATTATATTTACGTTTTCTTGCGGCTTCAGATTT
>OLPT01002088.1_pt1 | contig 11024 bp, 10 predicted proteins | sample 1673051 | NCBI WGS metagenome assembly OLPT01 (sample SAMEA3136750, study PRJEB25190) | human gut metagenome | biome: human gut; feature: human-associated habitat; material: faeces | place: Austria | collected 2013
ATCTAAAGGAGCAGGGATTATGGGTAAAAAAATCAGAACAGAAGAGGTTGACCATTTATTTGAAGCAATCCTTTGTCTGAAGAATAAAGAAGAATGTTATACATTTTTTGAGGATGTATGTACGATCAATGAACTTCTTTCTCTGTCACAGCGTTTTGAAGTTGCAAAGATGCTGACAGACAAACGCACATATCTGGATATTTCAGAGAAGACCGGTGCTTCCACCGCGACGATCAGCCGTGTGAACCGTTCTCTCAACTACGGAAATGACGGATATGAGATGGTCTTTTCCAGAATGAAAGAAAAAGAAACCGCAGGAAAGACAGAAGAATAAAGAATAAAGAAATACAGGGAAAAGGAACAGGCAATGGAATAATCCAAAGGTCTGTTCCTTTTTTGTTGCTGTGAGAAATTACTTTTGTTTTGTGGTCATATATGTATAGACATCTGCAGAGATTTTTTTGATCGTATTTTGTGCACTGGAATTATTCTTGATATTATTGGAGAGTACACAGAGCACATATGGATGCTCTTTGTCAAAGACAATGGCAATATCGTTTTCGACAACACCGAGTTTTCCGGAGTCTGCAAGTTCTCCGGTTTTGTTGGCAGTTGCGGTGCCGGAAGGAACACCTGCCGGAATCTTGGCTGTCTTTGTCTGGCTCGTAAGGAGCGCAAGCATTTCGGCAGATGCTTCTGCGTTTACCAGAGAACTGTTGTAAATTTCAGAGAGCAGCCGGCAGCAGTCGGAAGCACTTGTGTAATTGTCATCGGTTGGATCAGAAGCCAGGAACTCGCGGCCAAGATGCGTGGAGGTGTAGTTCCGCTCCTGACAGAACTCATTGACAATAGCAGCTCCTGTCTGAAAATCGCCTCCACCGAGCTTGCGGACCAGTTCGTTGGCAGAGTCATTGTCACTGACTGTGATCATACTGGTGAGGAGAGGTTTCAGAGTACTTTCATAATCGGATGAAACTGTAGTTCCTTCATCTGGATATATCAGTTTGTCATAAACAGCGGCCATGATAAATGCTTTGATAACACTGGCAGACTGCATGGACTGTTCGGCATTGACTGTGCTGTAGGCCTGCGTCTTCAGATCCATAGCTGCGATTGCCCAGAGTTCTCCCTGTTGTTCAAGCGGATCCGTATAGTTCTTTTCCAGCTGTGAGGTGAGATCGGCGAGGTGTTCTCCGACAGTAGTAATAGCCGGTTCGACAGTATTGAAATATGCATCGATTCCATCGGCAATTCCCCTTGCCATAGTTTCGTGATTTGCGGAATTGGTAATGTAAAGATCATCATTCTGGTTACTCATAAATCCCATTTCGAGGATGGCAACCGGAACTGTACTCCAGTTGGTACCAGTCATATTGTCGGCAGAGATGACGCCTTTGTTTGCAAGTCCGGTGGCATTGCAGTAACTGTCGATGATACAGGATGCAAGCGTATTACTTTTTTCGATGAGTTCCTTGTCCAGATACTGATTGGAACTGGTTGGGGCCATGGTAAGAGCACCGGCAGCAGAAGCACTGTTGTCACTGTTTGCATGAATGCGGACCGTGATATCGGCGCCGGATTCTGTGGCGAATTCTGCACGTTCTTTGTTGCTGATGGCCTTGTCGTTATCCTCGCGGGTCATGACAACCTTGTACCCGCGAGATGCCAGTTCTTTTTCAAGGACAAGAGAAACTTTAAGGTTGACTTCATATTCCGGAACCTTGGAGTAGTTACCGGCAGTACCGGTCGTAGCTTTATTTTTGGTCTGAGATGAACCTGGAGCCATAGGTTCCTGTGCACTCATGTCTACCCAGCTTCCCTGATGTCCCGGATCAATACAGACGGTAAACTGTCTGGAACCGGAAGACGGAGTTGAAGCCGTGTTTGCGGCAGACCAGTCCATGCCTGAGGAAGAACCGGAAGGACTCAAAGTACCTTCGGAGTCATCTGAAGAATCAACATCGGCTTCAGTATTGGCAGAAGCATTTGGAGAAGCCGAAGATGGAGCCTTGATCATGGCCTGTCCCTGTTCGCTTTCATAGGTGGTTTCCGCAGAAGCCCAGATTGTGGCAGGAAGCAGTAAAAGCAGACATCCGGCAAGAAAAACAGATAATAGTTTGCGCATGAATATATATCCTCCCGAGAAATTTTATTTTACAGAAAGTTGTTTCCTATATGATAAACTATAATAAAAAATTTGACAAGAACGGTTCGGTGTCGTATTTACTCGAAGACTTGTCACGGGGAGCAAAAACTAAATACAAAGGAGGGCAACATTATGAAGAAGAGATTTTCCACAATGCAGAGGTCAGGAGTCCTGAAACGTATTTTCACATGTGTGATCGCACTTGCACTTGCTATGCCGATGACGGTGCAGACAGGATGGGCGGCCACCACTTCCTACACAGTTACAGTAGCGGATGGCTATCTGGCACTTCGTAATGCAAAGGCTTATGATGACAAGAATGAGATCGGTAAGCTTTATACAGGTGATACCGTTGATGTGACAGATTCCAGTGGAAGCACCTACTGGTATGTATATGCATCACGACTCAAGAAATCCGGATATGTAAATCGCAGATATCTGGCGAATTCTTCAAGTGAACGTTATGTAAGTGTCAAGAGTGGATATCTGGCGCTTCGTAATGCCAAGGCGTTTAAATCGTCCAATGAAGTTGCGGAACTTTATACAGGAGATAAGGTACAGATCGCGGATTCCAGTGACAGCACCTACTGGCTGGTATATGTACCGGGACTTGGAAAGGGCGGATATGTAAACAAAGATTATCTGGTAAAAAATAAAGACAATACAGCATCTGCGGTTGTTACAAAGACAGTGAAAGTCAAGAGTGGCTATCTGGCACTTCGTAATGCAAAAGCGTATGATGATGCAAATGAGATCGGACAGTTGAATACCGGCGATACCGTTCAGGTCCAGGATTCCAGTGGAAGTACTTACTGGTATGTATATTCTTCCAGACTTGGAAAGAGCGGCTATGTAAATAAAAATTACCTGCAGTGATGCAGGTAATTTTTACGTAATACAGGATCAGTACTTCTGATGCTGTATTATTTTTTCTTATGTTTTGTGTCTGTATCCGTGGAAGCACGGAGTTCGTCGATCATCTGCTCGATCAGCATTTTTTTTACGTAAACATCAAAGCTGAGAAGACAGATGAAAGAAAATAATTTCAGGAAATCCCTGTCTTCTTCCGGTGCATTCTCAAAAGTTCCCTGAGCAATTTCATAGCGTTCCAGAAGCTCCTTCTGAAGAGATTCGATCTGTCCTTTTTCCATACTGAATACTTCGTTGTAGATAGCAGTGAGATCCATATCATCCATAGATTTGAAATATTTATCGGTCAGTGGTCCGAGCAGAGTCTGGATATCGCTGATCGATAAAATATTTTTGAAATAGTAGATAAAGATCAGAACCAGCAGGTGTTCTTTTGAATAGCGCTTCTTCTCAGGAGAAGGAAGCAGATTATTCTTGGCATAATTATTGATCATGGTCTTTGTAAGAATCTTGTCATCTTCATAGCGTTTGGAATGAGCAAGCTGTGCTTCCATAAAAGTAGTGACCTGATCCATATAAAGATCTATATTGGGAATATCCTCTGGTTTTACATAACCGATTCTGGAAACACGATCCAGAATATTACGGATCATGGAGTCTGTATTAACTGACATAAATTCATCTCCTTTGTCTGAAATAAAGGCAGAATGGTATTTCTAATACCTGCACGCTCTATTATATAGTTTTAAATACTACTTGTAAATGGTTTTTGCAAATGATTTTAAAATTCCTTTACCCCATACCAGGTTTCATGTATAATTAAAAAGATAGCAAGAAAACATCAGTTCGAAATAAGTAACCACAAAGAAACAGGAGATAATTGATGAATACAATTTATGATACATTGAATGACCGACAGAAAGAAGCTGTTCTGCATACAGATGGACCACTTCTGATTCTTGCAGGAGCCGGCTCAGGAAAGACCAGAGTTCTGACACACAGGATTGCTTATCTGATCGCAGAAAAGGGTGTGAATCCGTGGAATATTCTGGCAATCACATTTACCAACAAAGCGGCCCGCGAGATGAGAGAACGTGTGGACAAGATCGCAGGAAGCGAAGGGGGAAGTGTATGGGTATCAACTTTTCACTCGACATGTGTGCGGATCTTACGACGCCATATAGACCGTCTCGGTTATGATAATAATTTTACGATTTACGATGCGGACGACCAGAAGACACTGATCAAAGAAATCTGCCGCAAAATGAATATCGATACCAAGAAAGTGAAGGAACGTGCACTACTGGCTCAGATCTCACATGCAAAAGATGAGCTGCTGACTCCGGATGAAATGGAAATGAATGCAGGTGCTGATTTTAACCAGAAAAGAGCGGCGCAGGTTTATCGTGAATATCAGGCAGCACTGCGTCGGAATAATGCACTGGATTTTGATGACCTCATATGCAAGACAGTGGAACTGTTCCAGAATTGTGGCGATGTTCTGCAGAGTTATCAGGAACGTTTCCGCTATATTATGGTAGATGAATATCAGGATACCAATACGGCACAGTTTAAGTTTGTAAGTCTTCTGGCATCCAGGTATGAGAATCTGTGTGTAGTCGGTGATGATGACCAGTCTATTTACAGATTTCGTGGAGCCAATATTGGAAATATCCTGGGATTTGAGCGGGTATTCCCGGATGCTAAAGTTATTCGTCTGGAGCAGAATTATCGTTCTACGCAGAATATCTTAAATGCAGCGAATGGTGTGATCGCAAATAATACAGAGCGTAAAGAAAAAACACTCTGGACCGAGAACCCAGAGGGAGAGAAAATCCATTTCCGACAGTTTATGAATGGATATGAGGAAGCCGAATTTGTTGTAGGGGACATTGCCCGACGACACAGAGAAGGAACGGCAGAGTATCATAATTGTGCAGTACTTTATCGAACAAATGCGCAGTCCCGTCTTTTTGAAGAGAAGTGTCTGCTTGCAAACATTCCTTACAAGATCGTAGGGGGAGTGAACTTCTATGCACGTAAAGAAATCAAAGATCTGCTCTGCTATCTGAAAACGGTAGACAATGCAGCGGATGATCTTGCGGTACGTAGAATCCTGAATGTACCAAAGCGTGGAATCGGAGCAACAACGGTCGGCAGAATCCAGGATTATGCCGATATGATGAATATCAGTTTTTATGATGCACTCCGTGTGGCAGAGGAAGTGCCGTCGATCGGACGCAGTCTTTCAAAGGTGGATGGATTTGTTACATTTATCCAGTCACTTAAGAGCAAAGCACAGGCATATTCTGTATCGGAGCTTCTGGAGGAAATCATAGATCTGACCGGTTATGTGGATGAATTGAAAGCAGAAGATACAGAAGAATCCAGAGCCAGAGTGGAGAATATCGATGAGCTGATATCCAAAACGGTTTCTTATGAAGAGACAATGAAGGCTGAGAACAGAGAAGCAACATTATCCGGATTCCTGGAAGAAATTGCGCTGATCGCGGATATTGATTCTGTAGATGAGAATCAGGATTATGTAGTATTGATGACTTTGCACAGTGCAAAGGGACTGGAATTTCCATATGTATACCTTGCCGGAATGGAAGATGGCATGTTCCCGAGCAGTATGTGCATCTTTTCCGGTGACCAGTCGGAGCTGGAAGAGGAGCGCAGGCTTTGTTATGTGGGAATCACCAGAGCCATGAAAGAACTGACTATGACCAGTGCGCAGCAGCGTATGGTGCGTGGGGAAACGCAGTATAATCGCGTTTCCAGATTTGTGAGAGAGATTCCACGGGAACTGGTGGATCTTGGACATACTGTTCAGGAACATAAACCAAAGATCCCGGAGACAAAATCTCCGCTTAACAGCTATCTGCAGATGAAGAAAAGCTTCCATACGAAGGCATTTCAGCCGCAGAATTTTAAGGTAACGAAAGCGGATTCCCTGGATTACGGTGTTGGGGATACGGTCCGTCACATTAAATTTGGTGTTGGCATCGTTAAGGATATCGTAGAAGGCGGCAGAGATTATGAGGTTACTGTAGATTTTGACAAAGTCGGAGTTAAAAAAATGTTCGCTGCCTTTGCAAAACTTAAGAAAATATAACTTTTTATAATTTTCTTAAGAAATCTTAAAGTTTCTGTACTTTAGTTGTTTTACCTTTTAATGAATGATATACTGGATACATGAAAATTCGAAGGGAGTACAGAATGAAAAAAATTTTAAAAGGCCTCACGAGGATACTCCCTGCATATGGAATTTTCCCGGTTATTTTTTCGTTTGTATTTAATTGTCTTGTTTATTCAGGTTCCAGAATGATCGCAGGTGGATGGTACCACCACAATATAGAAACTGCTGTGGACAGGAGCCTTCCTTTTGTCCCACAGTTTCTGATCATCTATTTTGGATGCTATCTTTTCTGGATCGTCAATTACATTCTGATTGCCAGGCAGGATCGACACAGTGTGTACCAGTTTTTTACAGGAGATTTTATATCAAGATGTATCTGCCTTGGTTTCTTTCTTTTGTATCCCACAACGAATACTAGACCAGTGATAACAGATGGAGGATTATGGAATCAGCTTGCTTTGTGGCTGTACTCTATTGATGCAGCAGATAATCTGTTTCCGTCTATTCATTGTCTGGTCAGCTGGTTCTGCTATCTGGGTATCCGCGGAAGAAAAGAAATTCCGGTATGGTACCAGAGATTGTCGGCAGTGCTGGCAATTCTTGTGTTTGTCTCTACATTGCTGACGAAACAGCATGTTCTGGTGGACGTGGCAGGAGGAATCCTTCTTGCAGAACTGTGTTTCTGTATCGGAAGAAACACAAATCTGTACAAAATTTACGAAAGATTTGGCAGCAGGATCGAGAAAAAGATTCTGAAATCTACAGAAGGGTGAGCTGCTTATGAAAAAAAATAAAAGAGTGATCTTTAATGGAGCTTTCCTGATCATTGTCTTTGTGCTCACAATTTATGGAGTGTTTCATGGAGAAGATCTCGGAGCTATGATGGATGCCATTCGGAGTGCGGATAAACGATGGCTTGTGCCCGGGCTTGCACTGGTGGCATTCTTTATCTGGGGTGAGTCGATCATCATATGGTATATGATGCGGTCCTATGGAATAAAACTGAAAAAAAGAACCTGTTTTCTCTTTTCATCGGTAGGATTCTTTTTCAGCTGTATTACACCATCTGCGAGTGGTGGACAGCCAATGCAGGCATATTATATGAAAAAGAAAAACATATCTATTCCAGTTTCTGCGGTTATTCTGATGATCATTACGATCACCTATAAGCTGGTGCTGGTGGTGGTCGGTATCGGAGTGGCTGTGTTTGGAAGAGGATTCCTGCATCAGTATCTGGAAGGAATTCTTCCTGTTTTCTATCTGGGATTGGGGCTGAATATTTTCTGTGTGACTCTTATGACGATTCTGGTATTTCATCCACTGCTTGCCAGATCATTTCTTGTATGGGGACTTTCGATTCTTGAGAAATTCCGTATTCTTCGTCACAAAGAAGGAAGGCTGAAAAAACTGGAAGATTCCATGGATACTTACAGAGATACAGCTGCTTATCTGAAGACACATCCGAGAGTGATCGTGAATATCATTGCGATCACATTTGTACAGAGAATGGCAATGTTTGCAGTAACATGGTTTGTATATAAAGCATTTTCACTGTCAGGGACAGGATTCTGGACGGTGCTGTTTCTTCAGGCAGTGATCTCTGTTTCCGTAGATATGCTTCCACTTCCGGGAGGTATGGGAATCAGTGAGACACTGTTCCTGACAATATTCAACCCGGTATTTGGCACATTACTTCTGCCGGGGATGGTTCTCAGCAGAGGACTTGGTTATTATGGGGAGCTTTTGATCAGTGCACTTTTTACGATTGTGGCACAGCTTACGATCGGACAGGGGCATGGCAAAGATAATAAGGAGAGTTACGAATGATAGGATTTTATGATTATACAGTAGTTGTTACATATATCAGTCTTGTTTCATCCATCCTGGGTATGTTTTGTGCGATCGACGGGAGGCTTACTCTGGCAGTATCCTGTCTGGCTTTTTCCGGACTGTGTGATATGTTTGATGGAAAGATAGCCCGGACAAAGAAGAACCGGACCGATGATGAGAAATCCTTTGGCATTCAGATCGATTCTCTCTGTGACATTGTCTGTTTTGGGATTTTTCCAATCATTCTGGGCTACAAACTTGGAATGTGTAAAGCATACAGCATTGCGATCCTTGCATTTTACGGGATGGCAGGAGTGATCCGTCTTGCATACTTTAATGTGATGGAGGCAAAACGCCAGAGCGAGACATCTGAGAACCGCAAGTACTATCAGGGACTTCCAATCACATCTATGGCTGTGATCATGCCGCTTCTGTTTGTGGCATCGGTATTTTTCTCGGGATTTCGTTATTTTGTGGGATTGCTTCATGTAGCGATGCTGATCGTAGGATTCTTGTTTATTTTTAATTTCCGTTTCCGTAAGCCGACCAATCAGGAACTGGTGGTATTGGTTGCAGTTGTGGCAGTGGCGGTATTGTTTATTCTTTTTTACAAAGAAGGATGGTGGGCTCATTATCATACGGTCAGGAAGTTGAAAGGAGCAGCAGCATGACAACATATACGGCAGACCGAAAAGGTCATGTAACTGAAAATGATTCGTTTCAGGACAGATTCCTGGAAAAAATGTATGGCTCTGCGATTGGCAGGGCTTTACTTAAACCTCTTGTAAATCCTGTACTTTCAGAGATTGGGGGCAGAATTCTGGACTCCAGAGTATCTGCACTGGCGGTTCCGGCATTTATAAGACATGCAGGAATTGATATGAGAGATTATGAACCGAAAAAGTATTGGTCGTACAATGATTTTTTTACCAGACAGATTCGAGAGGGTGCCAGAGAAATTGATATGGTACCGGAAGCTTTTGTCAGTCCCTGCGACAGCAGGGTGAGTGTTTATCCGATCAGTGAGAACTGTCATGTAAAAATCAAACATACATCCTATACAGTTGCTGAACTTCTGAAGAATCCGGTTCTGGCGAAACGATACGAAGGCGGACTTCTCTGGGTGTTCCGTTTATGTGTGGACGATTATCACAGATATATCTATATAGATGATGGATTTGAATCCCGGAGAGTGCATATTCCGGGTGAACTGCATACGGTCAATCCGGTCGCCAATGATGTGTATCCAATCTACAAAGAAAATACAAGAGAATATGCGTTGTTGAAGACTGTGAATTTTGGAACTGTTCTGATGATGGAAGTCGGAGCGTTGATGGTCGGCAGGATTGAGAATGTACCACTTCGTGGCCGTGTAAAACGAGGAAAAGAAAAAGGAAATTTCGCATTTGGTGGTTCGACGGTTATACTGATGACACAGAAGGAACGGGTACTGCCTGATCCAGACATCTTTATGAATTCCGAAAAGGGAATTGAGACAAGAGTAAAACTTGGGGAGCGGATTGGTGTATCAGAAGTTCTGGATGGATAAGGTGCAGAAACATAATCGAAAATTTGCGAGAAAATATGGTAAAATGGATGGATTAGTGGTATACTATGACCTATAAATGAGTGAGAGGAAGGTGCCCGTCATGAATCTGAATAATTTAAACCTGAACGAGAAAATTGAGGATTTACTTGCTGCTTTAAAGAAAAAAGAAGACGAAAAAGAAAAAAATACAGTCCTCTGGGTACTGGCTATCATAGGCGCAGTTGCAGCAGTTGCAGGAATCGCATTTGCAGTATATCGCTTCTTTGCTCCGGATTATCTGGAAGATTTTGAAGAAGATTTCGATGATGATTTTGATGATTACTTCGAGGATGAAGAAGAGTAAGATGACTGCTTGCAGAGAGAATGGCAACAGAGTAAGCGTAGCATGAAGTTCAAACAGCTCCGGCAGATAACCGGGGCTGTTTTACTGCTCTGTCAAAGACAAAAGAGTGAGGGTTACGAAGAGACAGCTGGATGCAAGTGTTTCAAATATATAAATGAGGAATAGAAAGCATGAAAAAAGGTGAAATTTACGAAGGTGTAATAGAGAAGGTGGACTTCCCGAATAAGGGATATGTTTTTGTGGAGGATCAGAAGGTTCTGATCAAGAACGGAATTCCGGGACAGAAGGTACGCTTTATGATTCAGAAGAAACGTTCCGGAAGGGCACAGGGACGTATCCTGGAGGTAATAGAAAAATCACCATTGGAGACAAGAGAACCGGTATGCAGCAATTTTCCGGCATGTGGTGGCTGCATGTATCAGACAATGTCCTATGAAGACCAGCTTCATATGAAAGAGACACAGATACGAGAGCTTCTGGAAGAGGCATTGATCCAGGGTGGTCAGATAGATGAGAATGGAAATGCAGCTTTTGAATGGGAGGGTATTCACGGAAGCCCGATCGAATTCGGATACCGCAATAAGATGGAGTTTTCTTTTGGAGATGAGGTCAAAGACGGACCACTGTCCCTTGGCCTGCATAAGAAAGGAAGTACGTATGATATCCTGAATACTGACGACTGTAAGCTGGTGCATAAGGATATGACGGATATCCTGACTTGTGTAAGAGAATTTTTCAGAGAAAAAGGAGCTTCTTATTACAGGAAACTGCAGCACACCGGTTATCTGCGGCACCTGATGTTGAGAAGAGGTGTTACTTCCGGTGAGATTCTGGTGCATCTTGTAACGACCACTCAGGAAGAGTATGATCTGGAACCGCTGAAAGATCAGCTTCTGGCTCTTCCACTGGAGGGCAGGATTGTTGGAATCATGCATATTCTCAATGATTCACTTTCAGATGTAGTTCAGAGCGATGAGACAAGGATACTTTATGGACAGGACTATTTCTATGAGACACTGCTCGGACTGAAATTCCGTATCAGCACGTTTTCTTTCTTCCAGCCGAATTCACTGGCTGCGGAAGTACTGTACAATATTGTGCGTGATTATATCCAGAATACGAGTGGAATGGAAGTGTTCGATCT
>OLPT01002093.1_pt1 | contig 11001 bp, 8 predicted proteins | sample 1673051 | NCBI WGS metagenome assembly OLPT01 (sample SAMEA3136750, study PRJEB25190) | human gut metagenome | biome: human gut; feature: human-associated habitat; material: faeces | place: Austria | collected 2013
ACCGCAGCTTGGAGGGGTACGTGGATTCCATCCTAAAATACACGGAGGATGGGACTTTGATGTCCCCGGCGGAGCTGTACTATCCGGTGCGGCTGAAGTCAGCGGGGCTGTATGATTTGGAACGCCTGCGGCGGGAAGGGGTGAGCCATATCGAGATTCGGATTATCGATGAAAACCCGTACTCGGAAATCGGGATTTTCCGGGAGGACGTGCGATTCTTACATCTCCTGATGGTGTACCTGGCGAGTCGGGCGCCGAAGCCGTTCCCGGAGGGAGAGCAGCTCCGGGCGCTTCGTGACATGAAGCGCGCCGCGCTGTTCGATGATTCCACGTGCCTTTCCAACGGCCTCAGCATCCGGGAGAACGCGGTGCAGGCTTTGCAGGAAATGGAAGCGTTCTTTGAGAGGGGCGGCGGCTTCACCCCTGAGGGTGGCGTTGCCCCTGTTGCCGGTTCCGCCCCCGTTGGGGTTGCAGCGCCTGTGACGGACTCCACGTTTGGTGGAGGCTCCGCCAACGGTGACAGCCCCACATCCGTTGGGATTGCAGCACCTGTGACGGGCTCCGCCTCCGCCGAGTGGGCATATATCCGGGAAGCACTGGATTTTCAGTGGCGCAAACTGGAACCGGGCGGTCGCCCCGCAGAAATTATCCGGGAGGAATTCCGGAAAGAGTATAACCGGAAAGGACTGGAATTGGCGCGAGCCCACAGTCGAAAACTGTGTCAGGAAGACTAGTATACAAAGGCGACTGGGCACACCGGCCGGGGTTCTAATCCGGGCCGCCGGGACAAAATCGGGAAAATGATGCAGGAACGCGGAAAAAAGAGATTCCTGCATCATTTTGTTGTGGTCGCCGGGCAGATTAGAGAAAAGATGCCGGCGGAAATGACAAGATGTGATGTCGGAATGCTGAAAACAGCTGCTTATGCATCACTTTAATACCTGGTTGAAAGTAAAGTAGAAGAAAAATAGTATAAAAATGATTAGAAGTGATGCATGGGATGGAGAAACGGGTACTCATGCATTAACTCTGAAAGTGGAGTTGATGCATGAGGCGGAAAAACAAGGGCGTCAACATCACTTTCTCCCTTTCTCCCGTCCGGTGCCGACCCCTGTTGGAGCCGCCCCGCCGGCAACCCCTTATCCCACCGTCGGGCCACGCCAACAGGGCGCCCCCGAATCTCACCCGCCGCCGCCCCATGTTGGCGCCGCCCCGCCGGCAAAGCCTTGATCCACCGCCGGGCCACGCCAACAGGGCGTGCTCTTCCCCCGAAGGGTCCCCTCTTCCCGGCGGGCCTGCCCCTCTTCCTCGTAGAGCCCTTACCGGCAGGCAGTTCTGCCGGCCCGTTCAAATCGAAATTTAGTAGGGTTAGCCGGTACAAAAAGTGAAAAATAAGCCATTTTTGACAATTGCAACCGAAAATTAAAATTGTATCCATAAAAAAATCAAGAACTTTCCGAGGAAAGTATTAATTTTTTGAGTAGCCGGACCGGTTGAATTATTTATTGAAAGTGTTACAATTTTGACTAGGTATAGAACACGGTCTATGCTCACGGCCAAAAGGCGTCCGGAGGACACTCAAGTCTCCCGGAGGGCCTCACGGAAATCCGAAGGGTCTTCATTGAGCAACCCAATCGGGTCCGAAAGCGCGAAGGACCGGAAGCGGGCTTTACCCGGGGACCGTAATTCTACTGCGTGTTATTAAGGAGGGAAACAAAATGACAGAAGTTGCAAAGCGCATTGAACAGCTTCGCAAGCTGATGGCAGAGCAGAACATCGACGCATATGTCGTTCCGACCGCAGACTTCCATCAGAGCGAGTATGTTGGCGAACATTTCAAAGCCAGACAGTTCATTACCGGTTTCAGCGGATCCTATGGAACAGCTGTTATCGCAAAGAACGATGCCGGTCTGTGGACGGATGGAAGATACTTCACCCAGGCACTGAGCGAACTGGAAGGCAGCGGCGTTCGTCTGATGAAGATGTTCGTTGATGACACTCCATCCACTACCGAGTGGCTGGCAGAACAGATTCCGGAAGGCGGCAAGGTTGCCTTCGACGGCCGTGTGCTCTCCATGGGCGAAGGTCAGGAATACGAAGAAGTTCTGGGAGCAAAGAACATCACCATCGAGTACGAAGTAGATCTGATCGATCAGATTTGGACCGACCGTCCGGAACAGTCCAAGAAGCCATGCTTCTTCCTGGAAGACAAGTACACCGGCGAGAACGTTGCATCCAAACTGGCAAGAGTTCGGGCAAAGATGGCAGAATGCGGTGCTACCGTACACCTGATTGCATCTCTGGATGACAATGCGTGGCTGTTGAACTTCCGTGGTGACGATATCGACTTCTTCCCACTGGTTCTGGATTATGTAATCGTTGGCAAAGACGATGCACACCTGTACATCGACGAGAGCAAGCTGAACGACAGAATCCGTGAAGAACTGGCAAAGAACAACGTTCAGATTCACCCATATAACGACATCTACGAAGATGCCAAGAAGATTGGTAAAGACGAAGTCGCTCTCATCGACCCGATGAAAATGAACTACGCACTTTACAAGAGCCTGCCATGCAAGGTGGTAGAAGGTGCCAACCCAACCATACTGATGAAGGCCATGAAGAACGAAGTGGAAATCGCAAACATCCGGAAAGCAGAGCTGAAGGACAGCGTTGCCCTCACCAAGTTCATGTACTGGATTAAAAAGAACTACGACAAGATGGAGATCACCGAGTTGTCCGCATCCGATAAGCTGACATCCCTCCGCGCTGAACAGGAAGGATACATTCGGGATTCCTTCGAACCTCTGCAGGCATTTGGTGCACACGCAGCAATGATGCACTACTCCCCGACAGAGGAGTCCGATGTTCCGCTGAAAGAAGGCGGCATGCTGCTGACCGATACCGGTGGCGGCTACTATGAAGGTTCCACCGACATCACCCGTACCACCGTTCTGGGCCATATCACACCGGAGCTGAAAAAATACTACACCGCAGTATACAGAGCAATGCAGCACCTGAGCGTGGCAAACTTCCTGTACGGGAACCACGGCTGGTCTCTGGATGTACTGGCAAGACAGCCAATCTGGGATTTGAACAAGGACTTCCAGTGCGGAACCGGACACGGATTCGGTTATCTGGGCAGCATTCACGAACCGCCAACCGGATTCCGCTGGTACATCGTTCCGTCCAAGAATGAGCATCACCAGTTCGAAGAAGGCATGGTTATAACCAATGAGCCGGGAATCTACGAAGAAGGCGACTTCGGTATCCGTATCGAGAACAACCTGCTCACCGTAAAGGGCGAGAAGAACAAGTACGGTCAGTTCATGCACTTCGAGACACTGAACTTCGTACCGATCGACCTGGACGGCATCGATCCGGAAGAGCTGACACGCTCCGAGAGAGAATGGCTCAACGATTACCACAAGGATTGCTACGAGAAGGTTAGTCCGTTCCTCACCGATGAGGAGAAGGAATGGCTCAAGGAGTACACCAGAGCCATCTAATTAGAAATCCAACGCTCTCGGCGAACGAGAGCCCGGTGCAGATTTGCACCGCCGGACCATTAGGACACTTGGAGCTTAGAAAATAATTATTTTCTAAAAAGAAAGTATATAATAACTGTAGATTCTCTATCAAAGTGCCGGCGGTCGTGCTATAATGATTCATGGATGTTATTTTCGGAACAATCCGGAAAGACTTAAGAAATGGAGGATTACATCATGTTGAAAAAAGATCGTTTGGAGAGAACCATTGCCAAGATGAAGGAAAAAGACATCCCTCAGATGCTCGTTTCCGACCAGTACGCTCTGTACTACCTGCTGGACAAGACATTTGTTTTCGGCGAAAGAATGGGTGCGCTGTACATCAATATTGACGGGACCGTTCACTTCGTACTGAACAAGCTGTTCCCACAGGTGGAAGACCTTGGCGTGGAGATTACCTATTACGATGACGTGGAGGACGGCGTAGAAATTCTGTCCCGTTTCGTCGACAAAGAGAAGACAATGGGTATCGACAAGACTTGGCCGGCAAGATTCGTTCTGAGACTTCAGGAACTGGGCGCAGGCAGCTCCTTCGTAAACAACGCATGCGTAATTGATAAAGTTAGACAGGTTAAGGGTGAAGATGAGCACAAGATCATGAAGGAATCCGCTCTGAAGATCGATCAGGTTATGGATAAACTGATTCCATGGGTTGCAAAGGGCCTCACCGAAATCGAGCTGAACCAGAAGACTGCAGAACTGTGCAAGGAAGTTGGTTTTAGCGGCATGTCCTTCGACCCGATCACTGCATACGGTAAGGGCGGCGCAGATCCGCACCACATCACCGACAACAGCAAGGGTAAGCACGGCGACTCCGTTGTCCTGGACATCGGCGGAATGTGGAAGGGTTATGCTTCCGACATCACCAGAACCGTATTCATCGGCGAAGTAAGCGAGAGACAGAAGCAGATCTACAACATCGTTCTGGAAGCCAACAAGAGAGGTATTGCAGCAGCAAAGCCGGGCAACAAGATGAGCGACGTAGATAAGGCTGCAAGAGATTACATCACTGAGCAGGGCTTTGGTGAATACTTCACACACAGAACAGGTCACTCCATCGGTCTGGAAGACCACGAGGTGGGCGACGTATCCCTGGCTAACGACGAAATCATCGTACCGGGACAGTGCTTCTCCGTTGAGCCGGGAATCTATCTCTATGACGAGGGTATCGGCGTAAGAATCGAGGACATCCTGTACATCACCGAAGATGGCTGCGAAGTGCTCAACGAGTATCCGAAGGATGAAATCGTCGTTGTTCCGGACGGAGAATAATTGTTCATAAAACAAAGTTCGCCTCGGCAGACACTTCCGAGGGAATAAAACGGAAATGATAAGGGTGCCACGGTCTGCGGACTGCGGCATTTGATTTACAAAGGAGAGTTAAAAAAATGGCAAAGATTACAGAAGGTTACATGCCGTTCAGAGGTTATCAGACTTATTACAGAATCGTTGGTGAGCAGAAGGATAACGGAAAGGCTCCGCTGATCTGCCTGCACGGTGGTCCGGGATCCACCCACAACTACTTCGAAGTACTGGACAACGTAGCAGACGATGACGATCGTATGATCGTAATGTACGACCAGCTTGGCTGCGGAAATTCTTACCTGGACGGACATCCTGAAATGTGGACACAGGATCTGTGGCTGGACGAGCTGGATGCTCTGAGAGAGCACCTGGGTCTGGATAAGTGCCACATCATCGGTCAGTCTTGGGGTGGTATGATGCAGATTGCATACGCAATTGAGCGTGGTGCAAAGGGCGTAAAATCCTTCATCATCTCCTCCGGTCACCCAAGCAGCAGCCTGTGGGCAAAGGAAGGTATGAGAAGAATTAAGATGATGGATGAGGCAGATCAGAAAGCCATCAACCATGCACTGGAAACCGAAGACTTCACCGGCGAAGATTATCTGAAGGCAGTAGATCACTATATGGACAGATACTGCACATACTGGAGAGAAGATCTTCCGGAGTGCTGCACCAGAGCAAAGAAGAGCGGCGGCGAAGCATATCTGTATGGATGGGGCCCGAACGAATTCGTACCGTCCGGCACACTGAGAGACTTCGAGTATATCGACAGACTGCCTGAAATCGAAGTACCGTCCCTGATCATGAGCGGTATCTCCGATCTGTGCTCCCCACTGGTTGCAAAGACCATGGCAGACGGAATCCAGCACACCAAGTGGATCCTCTGGGAAAATGCAAGACACACCACATTCGTAGACAGACACGATGATTACTGCGTTGAGCTGATCAAGTGGATGAACGAATACGACAAATAAGAATAGACAGCACGAGAGTGCTTTGATTGTCAGAAGTCCGGGCACACATCGGGAGATGCCGTGCCCGGATTGCTCTATATAAAAACAGACCGGGTGAAAGCCCCGCGTCGGGAGGTGTACGATGTTACATGAAGTAAGTTTTAAATCCTTTAATGAGAGAGATGATGTGCAAGGCTGGATTTACGTTCCGGCAACAGAGCCTTGCGGAATCATTCAGCTGGTGCACGGCTTCGGAGAACATTCCAGAAGATATTTCCATATGATCGTGAATTTTATGGAGGCCGGCTATATCGTCGCGGCCGATGATCACGTAGGTCACGGCAAAACCGCCATGGTGAACGACACCTGGGGCGATTGGGGCGACAAGGGTTTCCGCACCATGATGGAGGACGAGCACACGCTTACCACCCTGGTCAAGGAAATGTATCCGAATCTTCCGTACTTCATGTTCGGCCACAGCATGGGTTCCTTCATCGCACGGGATTACATCACCAAATACGGCGATGAACTTGCCGGCGTAACCCTTTGCGGCACCAGTGGCGTATTCCCGCACGTAGAAGAAGGAATCGAGCTCCTGGAAAAAGAAGTGGCAGCCGGTCACGGAGAGGATCCGGCCACCGAGGCACCGAATGTGGTGATGGGCTGGATGTTCGGGCGCTGCGATGAAGAAATCAAGCTGGGCAACGAGTGGATCTGCTCGGATCCTTGCGTTCAGTACGACCACGCCCACGACCCGTTTGACGCCTTCACAAAGCCGACCACCAATCGGTCCTTCCTGTACTTCTGTCAGATGATTACCGCCATTTCCGGAGCGGATTGGGCGAAAAATGTTCCGACGGAACTTCCAATCTTCAACATTGCCGGCGACCAGGATCCGGTGGGGCAGTATGGCGAAGGAGTGTATCAGGTATCCAATTGGCTGACGGAAAGCGGACATGCCGTAGAGACGAAGCTGTATCCGGGTTACCGCCACGAAATCCACAACTACGAAGATCTGAAGGATGAAGTGGTAGAAGACATTATTTGCTTCTTCGACGCTCAGCTGGATTTTGATGACGACGATGAGGATGAGGAATAATAGAATTGATTAAATCCACAATTAGGACGCGCACCTATCGCGCAATATATCGGTTATTGGAACGGGTATCTCCGGTGGATTACGACTGCGGCACCCTTTGCGGTGCCGCATGTTGTATGGTGGAATCGGAGCCGGATATGGAAATGGGCATCTACCTGCTGCCGGGGGAGGACAAAATCCACCGCCGGGAAGGCGAGGGCTATCGGTGGACGGAAGAATCCACAGAAGAGTTCGAATTCCCGGAATCCTGGAAGGGGAAGGTGTTCTTTTTGCACTGCATGAATCCCCCTCACTGCCAAAGAGCGCTGCGGCCCATTCAGTGCCGGACCTTTCCGCTGCTGCCCCATTTGACGGAGGAGGGCGAGCTCATCATGATTTATGATGATACGGAGGTACCGTACGCCTGTCCGCTGATTGAAGAGACCCTTCCGCTGAATGATGATTTTGTGAAGGCCACCACTACGGTGTGGCGGCATCTGATTCGAGACCCACTGATTTACGACCTGGTAAAAGCAGATTCGGAGGACCGCTACGAATAGCCCACCGTGCGGAATGGAGGGTATCGGTAGAATATAGGAATAGGCGGAAGAATATTTTTACAAAATGAACACATAACATCGGGCGACATGAAAAAAAGTGCTATACCCATAGGAATAATTCGTTTTTCAAGGAATTGTGAATATGTTAACATCTGTACCGTAAGGAAAGAGTGCTTTAGGTACATCCCCGGAGAAGCGGGGATGAAAAGTATGAGAGGTATTGAAATTATGGAACAGAATGGTAAGACAAGAAGCAAGCGTTCCGCCATCATCATCATGGGTCTGGCGCTGTTTGCAACACAGTTCGGTGCCGGAAATCTGATTTTCCCGCCGTTCCTGGGAAGAGACACCGGTTCTTCCTGGTTCGTTGGATTCATCGGATTCTTCCTGATGGACGTTGGTCTGGCGGTAGCAGCGATTATTGCAACCGTATCCAACAAGAAGGGCGGCGTTGACGGCGTTATGGGCAAAATAGGCCGTATTCCGGGAAAAGCGATGGTAACCGCTATCATCATCTGCCTGGGACCGCTGATTGCAATTCCGCGTACGGCAGCAACCACCTATGAAATGGGCATTAAGCTGCTGATTCCGGGACTTCCGCAGTGGGCATTTGGTGCTATTTTCTACGGAATCGCACTGCTTCTGGTAATCCGCCCGACAAAAGTAGTAGATATTATCGGAAACTATCTCACACCGATTCTGCTGGCAGTAATGGTACTGCTGATTGTGATCGGTATCGTGAATCCGATCGACGAAGCCGCAATCCTGGCAAACGCATCCCCGATGCACGACGGTATCGTAAACGGATACCAGACATTGGACGGTATCGGCGGCGTTCCGCAGACACTGATGATGATTACTGCGGCATGTGCTTACGGATACACCACAAAGGACGAAATTCGTCAGACTGTCAGCGGTTCTGCAGTGATTTCCGGAACTTTACTGGCTCTGGTATACGGCGGACTGACCTATCTGGGTTCCACCGTTTCCGGCATTGCAGAGTTTAAGAATCTGGAACAGGCTCCGCTGCTGATGGCAATCACCAACAGACTGCTGGGCAACTACGGCGTAATCGCGCTGACCATCATCGTACTGATGGCTTGCCTGACCACCGCAATCGGACTTTCCGCAGTAGTCGGCGACTATTTCAAAGATCTCACCAACGGAAAGATGCAGTATAAGTACACCGTTATCGCAGTTATCGTATTCAGCTACATTCTCTCCAACTTCGGATTGAGCAACATCATTGCACTGGCCGGACCGATTCTGTCCATCCTGTATCCGCCGCTGATCGTTCTGGTAGTAATGACACTGCTGGAGAAGGTGGTAAAGAACGAGATGTCTGCATGCGTAGGTGCATATGTATCCCTGCTGGCCAGCCTGGCGGGAACCCTGCCGATGGGTGCACTCTCCGACATGGCTGCAAAGCTGCCGTTCGCGGCAGATGGCCTGGGTTGGTTTGTTCCGGCTGTAATTGGATGCGTGGTAGGTGCATTCATTCCGAAGCCACAGGGCAAGAAGGCTGAAAACCTGAAGGCAAATGCGAATCTCGACTAAGAGTTTATAAAAAGAGTTTTGCCTCGGCCATTGACGAACCCGATTTCCGGTCCCCCCGGAAGTTGATGCAAAACGAAAAGGCAGGCGCTTCACGAAAGTGGAGCGCCTGCCGGTTTTTTTTATGAAAAGAATTAGCAGGTGACGATGCCGTGCTGGTTGATGAATTCGATGAGCTTCCGCAGAGGGTCGTTCATGTATTTTGTGCTGTAGAAGAGCTGAAGCATTTCCACGAATTCTTCTCCCAGCGGGAAACATTCAAAGTCGCTGTCCGCGTCCACCTCCGAAAGGGGGAGGATGGCGAAACCCTGGGACAGAGCCAGCATCATGGTCTGTACATCTTGACTGCGGGCGACCCGAACATCGTGGAAGGTGGTGCCGTATTTTTTGTGAAGATTGGTGCGGCAGTATTCGTAATACTCTTCATCCACGGATTTGGTAATCAGAGGGAGGCTCTCAATCGCCTTCTCGATAGAACCGAAGTGGCGTACCGTGTTCGGCGGAAAAACCAGATAGTCCAGGGCCTTCAGAATGTCAATGCTGCGGATTTCCGGATAGGCGCGAACTTTATCGCTGATGTTATCCGGCATGACGATGGCGTGGAGTCGCTGGTGTACCAAATCGTTCATCAGCTCTTTTTCGCTGCCGAAAGACGCCTTCAGATTCACATCCCGATAAGCGGTTTGAAAATCCGTAAAGAGGGATACGTAGAAATGAGAACCGTCCAGCCCCAGGTTCAAATCCCGGGAATGGTCCTGCTTCAGGGCGGCCACCAGGTTGGCATAATCTTTTTTCATGGCCAGCGCCTTTTCGTAGAAGATCTGCCCCTGGTCGGTGAGCTCACAGCCCTTATTGGTTCGGTAGAACAGCTTGCAGTTGAATTCGCTCTCCAGTTGGGCAATGTACTTGCTCATGGTTGTCTGTGCAATTCTGCATTGGTCGGCAGCTTGGGTGAAATTCCCGGTATCTGCTGCTGTCAAAAAATAGTCTAATTTTTGAATATCCATAACCTTTACCTCTCGTTTTTATTATAACGGATAAAAAATAATAAACAATAGAATAAATTGGTTTAGTATGTCAGAATATGAAAAAAAGTGCTTGCAAGATGAAAAGAATTCTTTTTTCAAACACATTTCTTCATGGTAGAGTAGGTGGCGTATTGGTTATATGTATTAATAGGTAAGGTGAAAAAATGGAAAAGAAAAGAAGTAAGTTCTCCGCAACCCTGTGTATGGGACTTGCGTTGTTTGCCGCACAGTTCGGTGCGGGAAATCTGATTTTCCCGCCGTTCCTGGGAAGAGAAACGGGAAGCAGCTGGATCAGCGGATTCATGGGATTCTTCATCATGGACGTGGGACTGGCAGCAATTGCGATTGCATCGGTAGTGCTGAACCGAAAAGGGAACGTAGACGGAGTGGTTGGCAAGATGGGAGCGAAGCCGGGAAAGGTACTGCTCACCACCATTATGCTCTGTCTGGGACCGTGCGTGTGCATTCCGCGAACCGCGGCTACCAGCTATGAGCTGGGATTCAAGACCATCGCGCCAAGCGTTCCGCTGTGGCTCTACGGATTGGTGTTCTTCCTGATTACGTTGGGTCTGGTTATCCGCCCATCGAAAGTAGTAGACATTATCGGTAATTACCTCACCCCATGTCTGCTTGCGGTGATGATTCTCCTGATTGTCATCGGAATCATCAATCCGCTGGGCGCTTCCGTTTCCCCGGAGGAAATCGTTCCTATCGCATCCGGCATTCAGAACGGATATCAGACACTGGACGGAATCGGCGGCGTGCTGATTACCATCATGCTGATTACCGCTGCGTACAACTATGGCTACAAGGAACACGAAGACGTTAAAAAGATGATCGTCGGCGCGGATCTCATTTCCGCAGCGCTGCTGGCCATCGTGTACGGCGGACTGACGTATCTGGGCTCCACCGCATCCGGTATTCCGGAATATGCCGGACTGGACCAGGCCGGCCTGCTGGTAGCGATTACTTACC
>OLPT01002094.1_pt1 | contig 10996 bp, 12 predicted proteins | sample 1673051 | NCBI WGS metagenome assembly OLPT01 (sample SAMEA3136750, study PRJEB25190) | human gut metagenome | biome: human gut; feature: human-associated habitat; material: faeces | place: Austria | collected 2013
TAGCGGCCGTTCCCATCATCGGATCCTGGAATACACGGCTGATATATTTCGCCCTTTTATATTCCGGTTCCCTGGTCAGGTCTCTCCCGTTCAAGACCACCTTTCCTTTATCGATCGAGTAAACGCCTGCGATCATATTCAGCATAGTGGATTTTCCTGCTCCGTTTCCACCGATGACGGTCACGAAGTCTTTGGAGTTCATGTTCAGATTCACTCCTGTCAATGCCTTTTTTTCATTCACCGTACCAGCATTAAAAGTTTTCTGTACATTTTCAAGAAGAAGCATCAGGATCTTGCCCCCTTTCCGTTTTTCACCTGAAGAAGTCGCGGCACAGAGAGAGCTACGGCAACAAGGATCGCTGTCAAAAGCTTCAGATCACTGGAGCGCATACCAAGCTGAAGGACAATGGCTACGATCATACGATATACGATAGAACCGACAATAATACCGGTAAGACGCCATTTAAAGCTGGTCGCTTTTGCAAAAAGAACTTCACCGATAACGATCGATGCCAGCCCGATCACAATGGCACCGGTACCGGATCCCACATCGGCCACTTTCTGGTTCTGGGCTACCAGGGAACCGGAAAGTGCAATAAAACCATTACTCAAAGCCAGAGCAACCAGTTTCATATGATCCGTATTGACACCAAGTGCACGAATCATTTTTTCATTGTTTCCGGTAGCACGGATGGCGCTTCCAAGCTCTGTTCCAAAAAACCAGTAAAGGGCCGCAACAGAGAGAACGCAGAAAATAACGCCGATACAGGCAGCGATCACTGTTGTGGTCTGGCTCATGGTCCGTATGGATTCCGGAAGTAACTTCTGCACAAGAGTCACCATGCTCTCTACGCCTTCTTCCCGGACATTGATCGGAAGGTTTGCCTTGTCAGACATGATCCGGAGGTTAATCGAATAAAGAGAGATCATGGAAAGGATACCTGCCAGGATCGGTGGGATCTTAAGCTTTGTGTTCAGAAGTCCCGTAACGGTTCCTGCGATCGCCCCTCCAAGGAAACCGAAGATCAGGCTGATGAAAGGATTCATATGATAAGTTACCGTCATTACCGCACTGATACAGGCACCCATGGCAAAACTTCCCTCACAGGTCAGATCTGCAAAGTCCAGAAGACGAAATGTGATATAAACGCCCAGTGCAAGCATTGCCCAGAGCATTCCCTGGGCAATGGCACTCTGTCAGATCATGCTTCGTGACAGTGCCCACATTCAGATGTTTGAAGCGGAGTGGCGGAACCGGAAAGGCCGGAGAGCCGGAAAAGCGGAAGTTCTTCCCTTATATGACATGAATGATGCCGAAGGGGCTATCCAGTGTCTGGTGGGTCTGCCTTATGGAAAAGAGTATCATGTAAACGAAAATGTGCGGATTCGTTTTGTGGACGCGGGCCATCTTCTGGGCTCGGCCTCCATTGAGGTCTGGGTGACGGAGGAAGGCGTCGAGAAAAAGATCGTTTTTTCCGGCGATATCGGAAATAAACATCAGCCTTTAATCCGGGATCCGGAATATCTGAAAGAAGCGGACTATGTGGTGATGGAATCCACCTATGGCGACCGGAGCCATGGCCCGAAGCCGGATTATGTGAAAGAGCTGGCAGCTATCATGCAGCGGACCTTTGACCGGGGCGGCAATCTGGTGATTCCTTCCTTTGCTGTGGGGCGGACCCAGGAGATGCTGTATTTCATCCGAAAGATTAAGGAGGACCATCTGGTGAAAAATCATGACGGCTTCCAGGTCTTTGTGGACAGTCCGCTGGCACTGGAGGCGACGACGATCTTTCAGAAGCATATGTGGGACGATTACGATGAAGAGGCCATGGAGCTGGTGAAAAAAGGCATCAACCCCATTGGTTTTGACGGCCTTCGAACCTCTGTCACCAGCGATGATTCCAAAAATATCAACTTTGATCCGAATCCGAAAGTGATTCTTTCCGCCAGCGGCATGTGCGAGGCAGGCAGAATCAAGCACCATCTGAAACACAACCTCTGGAGGCCGGAAAGTACGGTTCTCTTCGTGGGTTATCAGGCAGTGGGAACGCTGGGAAGGTCCATCATTGAAGGCGCGGATAAGGTGAAGCTTTTTGGTGAGGAGATCGAGGTGAGAGCGGAGATCTGTAAACTGAACGGCATCAGCGGCCATGCGGACAGGGAAGGCCTTCTGGAATGGCTGGGCGCTTTTGAGAAAAAGCCGGAAAAAGTGTTTGTGGTCCATGGAGACGATTCGGTCATCGACGGCTTTGCAAAGCTGATTCATGAAACCTTTGGACTGGATGCCCAGGCGCCCTACAGCGGTTCGGTTTTTGATCTGAAAAACGGCTGCTGGGAAAAAGAAGAAGCTCCGGTTCGGATTAAGAAACCCGAAACCAGAGCTCAGGATGCAATTCAGGGCCTTAAAGCCAATACGCCCTTTGCCAGACTTCTGGCGGCCGGCCAGCGTCTGCTGACGGTGATCCGCCACAACGAGGGCGGCGCAAACAAAGATCTGGCCAGATTTACCAGCCAGATCAATTCCCTTTGCGATAAATGGGATAGATAATTATAATTTTTTCCTCGTCATCTCAGGGTTCGTGCAATACTGAATGACGGTTTCCTGGGTGATGATGCCCTTCCGGTAAAGATTCAGAAGGCTGTTGTCCATAGAGATCATATCCTCTCTGGCGGAGGTGTAGATGATGCCGTCGATCTGATGCACCTTGTTGTCGCGGATCATGTTGCTGATGGCCGGGGTCATGGCCATGATCTCAAAAGCCGGAACCAGCGTGCCGGTTTTGGCGGGAACCAGCTGCTGGGAGACGACGGCCTTCAGTACCATGGAGAGCTGGACTGCGATCTGGCGCTGCTGGGAGGCATCAAAAACGTCAATGATACGGCTGATAGTGTTTGCCGCGCCGATGGTATGCAGACTCGACAGCACCAGATGGCCGGTTTCCGCCGCGGTCATGGCGGTCTGGATTGTCTCGAAATCACGCATTTCTCCGAGGAGGATCACATCCGGACTCTGACGAAGGGCAGCTCTTAAAGCCACCAGATAATTTTCCGTATCGGTGGAAATCTCACGCTGACTCACGATGCTTTCCTTATGGTGGTGCAGGTATTCGAGGGGGTCCTCCAGAGTGATGATGTGGTCCTGCTTGGTGGTGTTGATCCGGTCTACCAGGCAGGCCAGCGTCGTGGATTTTCCGCTTCCGGCCGGGCCGGTGACGAGAACCATGCCTTTGGTGTATTCGGAAAGGGCCATGACGGCATTGGGAATCCCAAGCTGGGTGGGATTTGGAAGCTCAAAGGTGATGACGCGGATGACGGCGGCCAGAGAGCCACGCTGCTTATAGGTACTCACCCGGAAACGGGAAAGACCGGGAATGGAAAAAGAAAAATCATCGTCGCCGTTTTTCAGGAAGGTGTCGATGGTGTGGGAGCGGGTGAGATCGTAGATCTGCCGGATGAAAGCCTCCGTGCTGTCGGGCATCAGCCGTTCCCCCTTATGAAAAAGAACGCCGTTGACCCGGTAAGAAAGGGGAAGACCGGCGACAATAAAGATGTCGGAAGCCCCGACGGCGGTGGCATCATGAAGAATCTCCGCGGCATTTATGGTTGTTTCACTCATAGGTTTTATCAGTTCCTTTCTCTGCGGTTTCTGTCTGTACATAGACGTTCTGGCGGGTGTCCGGCGTCCAGTCTGCGGTGTTCACGGTTTTCCAGGTGGTGACGGTGTAAAAAGTGCCGCCTGCCTCGGGATAGCGGAGGGTAAGACTGACAGCCAGTACCTGGGTATCTGCCAGCGGTACGGAAAACGAAAGTGTGCGGGAAGCAGAATCCCAGGAATATATCGAATTACCGGTTTCACTCTCAGAATTTTCTGCATCTTCAAAATGTAGCTCAATTTCCTGAAAATACATTTCTTCTCCCTCTGTATTTTTCCATATTTTTTCTAAAATTCCATCAATTTCCCCAATTCGATTCTCTGCCTGGTTGCAGGCCTCATAATAAGCCGTGGTCCGGTCGGCAGTCTTCCGGCTTAAGTTTCGGTCTGCCCGGGCGCTGAGAAGAGAAAGCACCGCAAAGGTGAGAAGACAGAGGGAGAGGAAAATCAGAAGCAGGGTGGAAGTTCCGGCAGTCAGAAGAGGCCGGGAAGTCTTTTTTTTCATGAATTTCCCTCCTTTTCGGCTGTCAGCGGGATATGGCGGCAGACCGTGAGAGAGTAAATTTCTGCGTCTCCGCTTAAAAAGCGGATAACTGCACTACGGCTGTAAGTCCCGGATGAACTGGTCTTCACTGTCAGACGGTATTTTGCCTCGTTTTCTCCGGAGTTCTGGAAATTTTCATCATAAAACAGTTCAACTCCCTGTTCTGCCGTTATTCCTTCGGGAAATTTTTCCAGAAAGGCTTCTGCACTTCCATCCGTGCCGGAAAAAACTTCCGCGGCGCTGGCACAGAGACTCTGGGCGTGGCTGAGTTCCAGGGAAGAGCGGCTGATGGAATGAGCTCGGGCAAAGACCTGGATGCAGATCGCCGCAGTCAGAAGGAAGAAAAACAGTACAATGATAAGCTCCATCAGAAACAGACTGGAGCTGCTTTTTCTCTCATGCATTGCTATTGGCCACCTCCGTTCTGGGTCGGATATAGGCAGAAAGCACCTCGCCATTCGCATCCTCTGCCCGGACAGAATAAAAACCGTCCTCCGTTTTTTCTATGGAAAAACCAGCGAGAGACACGATGACCGTTCCCTGCTCCGGGGTGACTTCTCTGGAAGCTTCCGTCAGAAGTTCTTTTAAAGCTCCATCCTGAAAATAGAGATAGGTCCGGTAGGAAGTCCCCTCAATTTCCTGGGAAAGGATGAGGGCGGGAAGCCCGTCCAGTTCGCCGGGAGAAATGGCGCCGCTCTCATCGGCATGCCGGATTTTTTCCGTCACATAGGCAAGGGCCGTCCGGACCGTATAATTGCTTTCCATCCGGGAAGCGGTATTCTGATAGACTTTCGCGCCAAGCAGAATGACGGCCAGGGCGGAAGAGGTAAATACCAGGAAAAGCAGCAGGACAAAAAGTATGTCTGTGGAATGCTTCCGGGCATTTTTCAGATCCATGACAAGTCTCCTTTCTATTTCCGGGCAAAAACTTTTACATCGGGCATCAGATTGGAGCCGATGATTTCGTAGTCCACAATATATTTTTCCGGGTCGTAGGTGATCCCGTAATGTTCTTTGAGATAATCCAGACTTTCCGGATAACTTCCCTCCACCGCATAACAGTGGACGGTGCTTCGCCGGATCGCCTGCTGAAGATTTTCCATCTGCTGTTCGGAAGCCGTCTGAGAAACTGAACCCACGCCCTTATAAAACAGAAGAAAAATCAGCAGGAAAATTAAGATGGAAGCAGGCAGGGTCAGCTGGCTTAGAGAAAATCCCCGTTTTTTCTGAAATCGATTCATAGCAGTATCCTTCCTTTCCAGACAGGCCTTATCCGATGTTTGACATTACATTTACCAGCGGAAGCATGACGGAGAGCAGGATCAGTCCCACCAAGACAGAAAGGACAGCCACCAGCGTGGGTTCCAGAAGTCCGGCCAGACTCTGGAGCTTTTCGTCCGTCTCAGTCTGTAATCGGGAAGCAATATCGGAAAGAGCGCTGTCTGCCGCTCCGGCCCGGAAACCGACAGATACCATCCGGGCATCTATGCCAGAGAAAATGCCCGCTTTGTTCAGAGCGTCGGAAAAATCCTCTCCATTCTGAATGGCTTCCCGGGCAGAAGCAATCTTCTGGCAAAAATCGGGATCATCCACGAGCTGGGTCACGAGGTCAAAGCCTTCCTCCGTGTCCAGGCCGCTTTTCAACGCTACGGACATTCCGGAAGCAAAGCGGGCACAGGAGGTATCATACATCAGGCGGCGGGAAAGCGGAAATTTCCGGGCGATCGTCCGAAGCTGTATGCGTCCTTTTGTGGTGCGGGTCAGATAGAGAAGACCGACAGCCAGAAGAAGGAAGAGAATCAGAAAGACAAGGGCATACCGCCGAAGTCCGTTTCCAAGGTGAAGAACGCCCGCTGCGGCTCCGCTCATTTCCACTCCGAGCTCCTGAAAGACCTGGTCAAAAACCGGCATGACTTTTACGATCAGCACAAGGAGGACCGCAGAGAGCATGCCCAGCATGATCAGAGGATAAGTCAGAGCGTCCCGGATGCTGCCGGTCAGGGCCTCTTCCCGCTCATAATGGGCGGCCAGGGAAGCGAAGGTGTCATCCAGATTTCCGGAGAGCTCGCCCATTTTTACCATGTGAACAAAATAGGAAGGAAAAACTTCGGTTTTTTCCAGTGCAGATTGAATATCTCCGGTTTCCAGCAGTTCGTCGTAAATGACGGACAGAATTTTTTGCCCGTCTTTCGTGTCGGCATCATCCCGCAGGATAGAAATGCCTTCCAGAAGGGAGATTCCTGCCTTTAAAAGCATGGAGAGCTGACGGCAGAGATAGATCAGCTCCGGGTTGGTCATTTTCTTTTCTTTCATATTATAATACCTCACAACAATATGCGTGTTTATCGAATATACTCTGTGATGTAGTTGTCTCCGTCTCCGATATATTCCTGAATACTTTCATCGGTACCAGTGGCTGCAAAAGTGGGGTCCATCAGTTTCCATTCATCCCCGTTGAACTCCACGGCCCGTTCCACCCAGCCGACGGACTGGATGTAAACGTCGATCCAGGCATGGCGGACAGAGGCGCTGTAGCCGATGGCCAGTTTTGCCGGGATGCCGATGGAACGCAGCATGGCGGCCGTCAGAGAGGCATAGTCAAAGCAGATTCCTTTTTTTGTGGAAAGGGTCTCGTCGATATCGGGCAGATAATTTCCGGAAACGGTGGCTGCCTTCTCATTGTCATAGGTGATATTGGCTGTGACATATTCGTAGATAGCAGTGAGGGCCTCCACATCGGAAGTAAGACCGGAAGTCAGCTGAGCGGCCAGAGAAACGGCCTTGCTGTCCTGACTGAAATTTACATACTGGTTGGGATAAAGAAAAGGAAGAAAATCATTTGTCAGTTCCACGTCGATCACCTGGCTGAAAAGGGAGGCATACTGATCTTCTGAAATATTCTGGAAGGCCATAAGGGTGTAGCTTCCGCTGCCAGCGGTGAAAGGAAAGACTGTGGGGCTGTCTGCCTCTTCGATGAAATACTTATAGGTCACGTTGTCCGGCCCAATGAGCTGGATATTGATTTTTCCGCCGTCTCCTGACATGGTTCCAATGAAATATCCCTGATCCGTGTGAGAAAGATCCAGAAGCAGGGGGTCGCCGCCGATGGTATTGCTGCCGTCGGCCTGGGGAACCAGAACGTGGGTTTCACCCGGCGTAAAGGAGGAAGAAGCTTCGCTGCTTCCTTTTTTGGAACAGCCGGAGAGGGTCAGAACGAGTATAAGAAAAAGGAAAGGAACCGGAGAACGGAAAAATTGCCGGTGGTTCATAAAAATGCTCCTTCTCATGTTTGGCGGGGCCCAAGCACAAAGACTTTTTGAACTTTTGCCCTTTGGCACCAGTATAGCAGATTCCAGGGAAAAGAAAAAGGAAAAATGTCAGGAAATGGGATTGACAAACCTGGGGGAAGATGTATATACTTAATATGAATTATAAAAAACAAGGGCAAACCTGTTGAAAAGCAGGGACGCAAAGCCAAGGGTCTAAGGTCGTGAGACTATGACAGCCGGTTGCCACATTTAATGCAAAGTTTAGGAAAGACGAAGCTAGATTTGCAGAATGCGTATTAGTTTGGGCAGCCGCTCTCTGTTCTTTTATAAGTCCGAGAAGCGGTATTTTTATTGCAATTCAAAATTCGTCCCGTTCCGATCAAAAGGAGGGCGCAAGAGATGAAAGGAAAGAATTTAAAACAGTTACTAAACAATCAGAAAGCAAAAAGAGTCGGATGTATTCTTCTGGCAGCAGCAGTGCTCGGTACCGGCGCCTGGGCTGTGGATAACGGACAGAAATCAGATGTTCCGGAGCTTACAAGTTTTGTAGATCTGGACGATCAGATCTCCATCGATGAGGATGAAGTGCCCCTTACTTCTGCACCGAAGACTTCTGTGAAGACACAGACTTCCACCACCAAGAAAGTGGTAAATCTGAAAAAGAAATCCACCAAGACCTACACACAGAAGAGCAAACCCAAGTCTGTGAAGAGTCCTACAATCACAAAGACTTCCAGAGCAGCAACGACTACTACCAATAGAGTGACTACCACTTATGTCACAAAGAGATACAAGAAAAACTCCAAAAAGATGACCATGATCACCACCAAGAAGATCAAGACCACCATCACTACTGTAACAAAGACCGCCGCAAACTCCGGTGGAACCACGACAGCATCAGTTCAGAAAGCAGCAACGACAACCGCTTCTGCAAAGAAGAACACCACCCCGTACAACATTCCCGTTGCTACCCTGGCTCCTCTTCTTGACTCCAGAGTCATGAAGGCTTATCAGGAGCTTCACTTCGATATCACGATCGACGGAACCGTTTCCTACGCAGGTTACTTCGATGCGAGAAAACAGAACATCACACTGAGAGAGGAAAGCGATACAATTTATCATGAGATCGGTCACTTTGTAGCTTTCCTTGCAGGAAACGTAGATACCAAGGCAAACTTCCAGTCCATCTACCAGCAGGAGAAAAATTCCTTCACCGGAAGCAGACGTGTTTACGCAGTACAGAACGCGTCTGAGTATTTCGCAGAGTGTTTCAGAGAGTACACACTGAACCCTGCTACCTTAAAGAGTACCTGCCCGCAGACCTTTGAAGCCATCACCAATGCGCTGAATAAGATCACGGATTCCCAGATCGCTCAGGCAAAAGCTTTCTACGGTTCCATCTGGACAAAATAATACATAAAAAACGCGGCGGCTGTGCAAAAACACAGCCGCCGTTATTATTTTCATGAGTTCAATTATTTCGTTTCCTCTGCAAGGATGAGCTTTAAGGCCTGAGCCAGCTGATCCGGGCAGGAGGTGGGACGCATGCCGCAGCGAATGCCTTCCAGACGTTTGATTGCCTCTTTTGCATCCATGCCTTCGATCAGTCTGGAAACGCCCTGGGTGTTTCCGTTGCAGCCGCCGGTGAACTGAACGTGTTTTACGATGCCGTTCTCCACTTCCACATCGATGGACTGGGAACAGACACCTTTTGTCTTATATACCATGAAAAAATCCTCCTTTTTATAAAGTATCTCTGTAAGAAGGAATTATAGCAGTTTTTCCGCCAAAAAGCAAAGATGTTTTCGGGAATGGGCTTGACTTTTTGCAAAATCCTGTTCTATAATAAAGCGACATGAGGAAAAACGTGGATGAAGAGAGTATGTTTTCTGCCGGGAGACCGGCGCAGCGTAAGGCTGTCAAACGTTTCAGCGAGCCGGGGAGGGTGTAAGCCCGGTATTAGTAGGGAAGACAGAAGATCACTTCGGAGTTTCAGGGTTGAAGACCAGTAGATCCTGACGGGATTCCCCCGTTACAGGGAACACATATGATAGTATGTGAAAAATGTGTAACAGGTGGTTTTGTGATTGCGAGTATGCTCTCATCCTTTTACGGATGGGAGCTTTTTAATTTTCACCAACAGTTCAGAGTATCAGCAAAATGAAAAAACAGACTATGCAAACTTGTTTGCAATAGGATGGATTTTCATTTCGGAATACTCTGAACGTCCTCAAGAGAAAGGAGAACTCACACATGTATGACAAAGTCCCCACAAGTATGAATTTTGTGGAACGCGAAAAAAAAGTGGAAAAATTCTGGGAAGAGAACCACATCTTTGAGAAGAGTATCGACAACCGTAAAAAAGGTGAGACCTACACCTTCTACGACGGACCGCCTACGGCCAACGGAAAACCACACATCGGCCATGTAGAGACCCGTGTTATCAAAGATATGATCCCGCGTTACCAGGCCATGAAGGGAAAAATGGTTCCCCGTAAAGCAGGCTGGGATACCCACGGTCTTCCGGTTGAGCTGGAAGTAGAGAAAATGCTGGGTCTGGACGGAAAAGAGCAGATCGAGCAGTACGGAGTGGAGCCCTTCATCAAACACTGTAAAGAGAGCGTATGGAAATACAAAGGTATGTGGGAGGATTTCTCCAACACCGTTGGTTTCTGGGCTGATATGGAGCATCCCTACGTTACCTACGAGAACAACTTCATCGAGTCCGAGTGGTGGGCACTGAAACAGATCTGGGAAAAAGGTCTCCTCTATGAAGGTTATAAGATCGTTCCCTACTGCCCGCGCTGCGGTACCCCGCTTTCCAGCCATGAGGTGGCTCAGGGCTATAAAGATGTCAAAGAACGTTCCGCCATTGCAAAATTCAAAGTGGTGGGCGAGGACGCTTATATCCTGGCCTGGACTACGACACCGTGGACCCTTCCCTCCAACGTGGCTCTCTGCGTAAACCCGGATGAGACCTATGTGAAGGTAAAAGTGGAAGACGGAACCGTTTACTACCTGGCACAGGCTCTGGCTGACAAGGTTCTGGGCGAATGTTCCTACGAGGTTCTGGAGACCTACAAAGGAAAAGATCTGGAATACAAAGAATATGAGCCGCTCTATAACTTCAAAGAGCTGAAGAAAAAAGCGTACTACGTTGTCTGCGATACCTATGTAACTATGAGCGATGGTACCGGTGTCGTTCATATCGCACCGGCTTTCGGTGAGGACGACTCCAAGGTTGGTAAGAAATATGACCTGCCGCTTCTGCAGCTGGTAGACGCCAAAGGTGAGATGACTCCGGAAACTCCCTGGGCCGGCGTTTTCTGCAAGAAAGCAGATCCGATGGTTCTGGAAGATCTGGACAAGAGGGGCCTTCTCTTCGCCGCTCCGAAATTTGAGCACAGCTACCCGCACTGCTGGAGATGCGACACTCCGCTGATTTACTATGCACGCGAGTCCTGGTTTATCAAGATGACCGCTGTGAAGGACGACCTGATCCGCAACAACAACACCATCAACTGGATT
>OLPT01002098.1_pt1 | contig 10986 bp, 10 predicted proteins | sample 1673051 | NCBI WGS metagenome assembly OLPT01 (sample SAMEA3136750, study PRJEB25190) | human gut metagenome | biome: human gut; feature: human-associated habitat; material: faeces | place: Austria | collected 2013
GGTGAAAGCAGTTGCGTTCTGCTGGTGGATTTTATTTAGTAGATTGTTCATGTAGATACTCCTCGTAAACAAGATGGTAAAGAAAACCCAGGAAGCGGCAGCTTCTGTGGCTGTTCTCTTTGAGCCGCCCGGTAACTGGTGGTTCTTTTTGATATTTTATTCGTCTTTCATCCTGAAAGCCGCCTTGCCATTCTTTTTGACATCATACAGGGCAACATCCGCACATGTCGCCATTATCAAATACTATTCTGCTTTTATTGCCCAACGCATTTTGGTTGATCTGGCGCGTCCGTTCTGGGCGCATTCCTGTGCGGATGGGCGGATGACATCTTTGGCGTAATCAGAATAGATTCCTGCCTTATATCCGGCTTTCAGTGCTTTTTTGACCAGTTTGTCCTCTCCGGAGTGGAAGGTCAGGATTGCAACGCGTCCGCCTGGTTTCAGGGCATCCGGAAGTTTCTCCATAAACTCATAAAGAACTTCAAATTCACGATTCACATCGATTCTAAGTGCCTGGAATACTCGCTGACAAGTCTTACGGACGGTATCCTTCTTTTCTTTTTCCGGAAGGAAATCCAGTGTTTTTTCTATAATCTCACGCAGTTTTGTTGTGGTGTCCACTCGATTACCCTTGCGGATCTCGTCAGTGATCGCTTTTGCGATTTCTTCGCAGTATGGCTCATCAGAATTCTCGTACAGCATTCCGGCAAGCTCCTCACGGCTGATCTTATCCAGTCGCTCTGCTGCACTGATTCCTTTCTCCTGATTCAGCCGCAGATCCAGTGGACCGTCAGCACGGAAAGAAAATCCTCGTTTCGGATTATCGATCTGCATAGATGAAACACCCAGATCCGCAAGGATAAAATCAAAACCACCTATTTCTTCTGCAATCTCATCAATCGTACAGAAGTTCTGAAGTTTTACTGTCAGGATATCTTCGCCGAAACCCTGTTCTGCAAGACGTTTCTTTGTCTTTGCTGATTCTTCCGGATCGACATCTGTCGCATACATATGACCTTCGCCTTTCAGACATTCCATCATTGCCTTTGTAAGCCCACCATATCCAAGCGTTGCATCAAATCCTGTTTCTCCCGGCTTTATCTGAAGGAAATCCAGGATCTCTTTCACCATGATAGATATATGCATACCGGCAGGTGTATTTCCCTTGCTGATCACATGTGCAATCGTTTCTTTGTATTTCTCCGGATTTAATTCTTTGTATTTTTCTTCATATTTCCGTGGATATTTTCCTTTATATCGTACACGTCTTTTGTGGACTTTCTCTGTATTCTGTTCCATGATAGCTCCTATTCTTTCGTTTTTTCTTCTTTTTCAAATTCTTCTGTAACTTCTTTTAACAAGTCTCTGATTTGTAAATGCTGCGGACAACCTTCAATACAATAACGGCATGCTGTACATGGAATCATATGTTTGGAATGGAAGACATCTGCTCCTGATTGCTCATTCCGGAAAGTACCATCACACACTCTCTCACCTGTGCGATTGGCATCTCCTGCTCTCTGGCGATCCGAGCCAGATCTTCATACTCTGCTTTCTGACGTTTTATCCCCCAGCCGGATACTTCTTTTATCCGCACATTGCCATATACCGTCGTTTCAGTCTTCATTGTGCGCTTCAATGTATAACGGTTGCAGACAGATTCCCGTACTCCTAAAGTTGTCGTATGTAAAAACAGTAACCGAATCATTTCTTCTCTCTGTTTTTCCTTACACATACAGGTCAGTAAGATTCCCGGTCGGTTCTTTTTCATTCCGACTGCTGTCGTATATACATCCAATGCTCCTGCTGCAAATAACTCTTCCATTGCAAATCCAACTGCTTCCGGTGTCATATCATCCAGGTTACAGCGAAGTTCCACGATATAATCCTGATTATCTGCCGTTTCTCCGCACATTGCACGGACACAGTTTGCTACTTCAAATTCTTTCTGCCCACAGCCGTAACCGATTCCTTCCACACGCATCGGCGGCTGGCTTCCAAATTCTTGAACGAAATATTTTAAAAGCGCAGCCCCTGTTGGTGTACACAGCTCTCCTCTCACCTTTCCGCCGTAAGTTGGAATATCTTGCAGAATCCATGCTGTCGCAGGTGCCGGAACCGGAAGGATTCCGTGTGCGCAGCGGACATGTCCGCTTCCTACGTGTACCGGAGAAGCAACTACACGCTCCGGTTTCAGTTCATGCATCAGAAGACAGACTGCTGTCACATCAGCAACTGCATCCATGGAACCGACTTCGTGAAAATGGATTTCGTCTACCGGGCGACCGTGCACATGGCTTTCAGCCTGTGCGATCAGATCATACACAGCAAGTATGTCTTTTTTTACTTCTTCTGGTATATCCAGTTTTCCTACGATTGCAGTAATACTCTGCATATTATGATGAGCATGATGATGGATGTGTTCACCGTAATGATGCTCATAATGGTGTGCTTCCTCATGGTGATCTGTGCTTACTTCTTCCATGCCATCTACTTTCACTGTCATGTGCGTTCCTGTAATGCCACATTTCACTGCCGGTTCTGCCTGAAATTCCACTTTCGGTATCCCAAGGCGGTTTAGACGCTTTACAAACTGTTCCGGTTCCGGATGCAGCTCCAGAAGTGCGGCACTTAACATATCACCTGCCGCGCCCATTCCACAGTCTAAATATAATGTTTTCATTTCTTCCCCTCCATATGATTGATCATGCTCGCCAGATAACCGGCGCCAAATCCATTATCAATATTCACAACGCTAACTCCGCTGGCGCAGGAATTTAACATTGCCAGCAGTGCCGACACGCCGCCAAAACTTGCGCCATAGCCGACACTGGTCGGCACTGCGATCACTGGACAGTCTGCAAGTCCGCCGATTACCGATGCAAGTGCACCTTCCATCCCGGCAACTGCAACAATCACCCGTGCTGTCATAATCTCTTTCCGATGTGCCAGCAGACGATGAAGTCCCGCAACACCTACATCATACAGACGTATGACTTCATTTCCGAAACACTCTGCTGTCTGTGCAGCTTCCTCTGCCACCGGCAGATCACTCGTTCCGGCAGCCGCCACAACGACCTTACCGATTCCATCCGGCTCCGGTATCTCTCCTACCAGTCCGATTCTGCTGTATTTATCATATTTTATTAGAAAATCCTGTTCAACCGCCTCCGCCGCTTCGCTGCTCATGCGGGTGATCAGAATACTTTTCTGTCCCTGCTGTACCATGGATGCAACAATATCATGAATCTGCTCCGGCGTCTTTCCTGCACCATAGATCACCTCTCCAATTCCCTGCCGGAGAGCCCGGTGATAATCCGGCTTCGCAAATCCCAGATCCTCAAACGGCGCTTCCTTAAGCTTTAACATGGCTTCATCTATATCCAGTTCCCCACTGGAAACCTGTTCCAGCAAAGCACGTACTTCTTTCTGTTCCACTACGGTTCCCTGCCTTTCATATCCAGTAACACCGTGTCAAACCACGGTGCCAGCCGTTCTCTGATCTCTTTTCGTTTCTCAATCGCATGCATCATATCTTCCGGCTGAAACTGCAGACGAGCTGCGCCATGAAATACGCGCACGCGGAAATCAGTACATCCCATCTGAAAGAGTTCTCCTTCTGCATGCTCAACTTTCTTTAACATCTCTGCTTCAATCCCTGTCCCTGTCTGAATTCTTGTCGCAAGACAGGCATATGCAGGTTTGTTCCAGGTAAACAATCCGGCTTCTTTTGAGAGGCGGCGGATTTCCATCTTTGTCAGTCCACATTCTCTGAGCGGAGAACGAACCTGCATTTCCTTCAATGCTCTCATTCCCGGACGGTCTCCGACATCATCAGATGCATTTGTGCCATCGATCAACACAGTATATCCATCCGAGACTGCTCTTTCTTTCAACAGTCCGAACAACACTGTCTTGCAATAATAACAACGGTTTGCCGGATTCTTTACCACTTCTTCATGGCTTAAGATCTCATGCGAAATCACTGTCAGCTCTACACCCACCTGTTTTGCAAAACGTCTTGCATCCTCCAGCTCAAATTCCGGTTGAAATGCTGTTTTTATAAAATACGGTTTGATATCTACGCCACACTGCGCTGCAGCATAAAGCAGATATGAAGAATCTACACCACCGGAAAACCCCAGTGCAATTTTAGGATTCTCTTTAAAAAATCCTGTCAGATTCATGAGTTTGGTCCTCCTATTGCTTCTACATCTGCCGATTCCATCAGTTCCTTATTATATAATAAATCTTCCGCCTGGCCATCTGCAAATAGCAAAATCACTTTTTTCGCAGACACACTGTCAGACCTGCCCTTATCAGATTCTTCTATGTATCTTATTCTCTCTGCTGGTTTCTCCAATCTTTCCAATACATCTGTCAGAATCTCCGGACGCATCTGGTATACAAAATTCAGAATACCTGCTGTAATAATGCCTTCCACAAAGCCAATCGCCAGATGAATTGGCTGCATCAGCAGTACAAATGTATGAAATGACAGCTCTGTCACACCTGATGCCAGTGTCTGTAGAACAACACAAAAAGCCCCCAGTTGCAATCCCACTACACAGGATACAACGGAAGCAATCACAATCCTCTTATGTGTCACGTCTTTTCTTAAGATTGGTCTGAAAATAAGCGGGCATACAAACAGGCAGGGAATGACTCCCATATTAAAAATATTTGCTCCTAGTGCCAGAAGTCCTCCATCAGCAAAGAACAGGCACTGGATCAGTAAAACTGCGGTCAGCGTCACTACAGCCGGAGTTCCGCCAAGCAGTCCCGCCAGCAGGATTCCACCTCCGATATGTCCGCTGGAACCAGTCCCCGGAATCGTAAAATTAATCATCTGTGCTGCGAAAGTAAATGCCCCTGCAACTGCCATCATCGGCAGATTCTTCTCTCCCAAATCATCCTTTTTAATCTTCTGTACTGCATATGCAATTGATACCGCACTTACTGCATACATCGCACCGCCAACTGCCGGTGAAAGTAATGCATCTGACATGTGCATAAATAATTTCCCTCCCCCAAGATAATTCTACAGTACCTTTATTGTACAAGATAAACAATCCTTTTTTCAACCAGAAAAAATTTTTCTTTTCTACATAAAAACACATGCATAATTAAAAAACGGAGACGAAACAGCTTCTATATTTACTGTTCTCTCCGTTTTGCAGTCATCGAAGATTCAATCGCATTGATCGCATCCATGGAATCTATTTCTGCTCTCGCTATTATGCTGTCTTAACTTTTACTGCATCTGCTGCTTTTTCTTTATGTTTATCATACATTGCAAACATTCCTGCCAGTAACGTTCCGGAAATGGAGTGCCATGTACAAGATACCGCACAGATAATTGCAGATTCCGGTGTGGAAGCAAACTGAGCTGTTGTTGTTGCAAGGTTCGTTGCAAGTCCGGCATTCTGCATTCCGACTTCGATAGAAATCGTTCTCTTCTTTGATGTATTCATGCCAACCAGCTTTCCGGCTCCATATCCAAGCAGATAACCAAGTCCGTTATGAAGAAGCACTGCTATGAAAATAACTGCTCCTGACTGGAAGAACTTATCTCCCTGTGAAGATACGACTCCACCGACTACGCAGGCGAGTCCAAGCACGGCAACACCAGGCATCATCTGCTGGATCTCGTGGAACATTCTCTTCTTTCCATATAAATAGTTTAATAAAAATCCAAGTGCAACCGGTAAGATAACGGTTTCAATAATAGATACAAACATCGGAAGTCCGTGAATTGTAATTTTTGTTCCACTTGCCAGGAAAGATACCATCAGCGGTGTCATAACCGGTGAAATCAACGTGGAAACTGTTGTCATTCCTACAGAAAATGCTACATCTCCACCACACAGATAAGACATGATATTGGATGATACACCACCAGGACAGCAGCCAACCAGAATCAGTCCAAGTGCAATTCCATCCGGCAGATGCAATGTTTTTGTCAGTGCAAATGCCAGAAATGGCATAATTAAATATTGTGCGATCGCACCCACACAGATATCAAATGGTCTCTGTGCAAGAATCTTAAAATCTTCTGTTGTCAACGTCAGTCCCATACTGAACATGATAATTCCGATGATCACGGACTGACTGGTAAATTTATTTGCCACCATGTCTGTAAATAATGCCTGATTCACCCATCCCATCATAGACGGTACAAAAAAGGTCACAACTGCGATTGCAATTACAACAATCGATGTGTAGTCTGATAAAAATTTGCTTGCTTTTTGTAATGCTTTCATATTGTTTATTCCTCCTTCATCATACTGCTCACCGATTTTTTCAACGCCTACGGCGGTTGCCTGTGACATCATCATTGTACGCCCCAATGCATATCCTGCCGGAAGCTTTTTATATAACAGGAAATTACATTTCCTGATTATATAAAAAATCCCTCCTCAGACTTCTCATCTGAAGAGGGACGAATTCTATCCGCGTTACCACCCTGATTCTGCAGAAAATTTCTGCAACACTCTGTCGCATACTGACATATGCCATCCCTGTAACGGGGGATACCGGCGAGGTTTACTAATCTTTCTTTCAACCTGCTTCTCAGAGAGGATATCCCGATTCACTTATTGCCTGTTCACACCAGCCACAGGCTCTCTGTAAATAAATATAAATCCGGCTTTGTTCTCATCAACGAATTTCGGTGAACTTTATGTACTTACGTTATTTATTATATACCTGATTTTTCAAAAGTCAAGCAAAAATTAGAACGCGCTCTGTTTTTTTGATATTTTATGATGTCTGTTATTTTAATATCTTGCTATACCATTGTATCTTTAATTGCCTGCATCAGCTCATCATATGTCTCATATGCCGGAATCTGTGGATTGTCTGTTTTGATTTGCTCTGTGCTCCGGAATAAAAAGCCAGCTTTACTTGCCTTAATCATGCCAAGGTCATTATAAGAATCTCCGCTGGCGATCGTATCAAAACCGATAGACTGCAATGCTTTTACTGTGCTCAACTTAGACTGCTCAATACGCATCTTGAATCCGGTAATCTCACCATCTTCTGCTACTTCAAGACTGTTGCAGAACAAGGTCGGATACCCCAGTTTCTCCATAAGTGGAGCTGCAAATTCTGTAAATGTATCACTGATCAGTATAACCTGTGTAAAGCTTCTTAATTTATCCAGAAATTCTCTTGCGCCCGGAAGTGGATTAATTCTGGAAATTGTCTCTTGAATTTCCTTCATTCCAAGTCCATGCTCCTTTAAAATACTCAGACGCCAGTTCATCAATTTATCATAATCCGGTTCGTCTCTGGTTGTTCTCTTTAATTCCGGGATTCCGCTTTCTTCAGCAAATGCTACCCATATCTCTGGTACTAATACACCTTCTACATCTAAACAAGTAATATACATCGCTTCTTCCTCCTGCTGCCGTTCTCTTTTACGTTACTACTTTAACATAATACATTCATAGTAACACACTTTTACCGCTCTTGCACTTGTTTTTTAGAATAACTATATACCCACATAGACTTTGCCTGTTTCTTTATTCTGCTGTAAGTCCACAGTTTCTGACTGTTCTGACGGCTGAATGGATCATTTACCTGAATCTTTCCGTCCTTCCATCCTGACAGCACAATAAAATGTCCATTCTTTGTAAAATCTCCCGGTCCTACACTGCAAATAACCGGATGTCCTTTGCCAAGCTCTGCTTTCAACTGCTTCTTATTCAACATTCCTGCATAGCAGTTCAGTCCCCAATGCTTTGCTGCTTTCTCCATAAATTCCCAGTACGTGTTATTTTCTTCATCGATCAGATTGTGACGTACGCTGTATGCTGCTGTTCGTGCCGGCGTGATCTTCGTATTACCGGTAAGCCCTGACACAACCATGGACATACAGGTCGGTCCGCAGCCGCTGACCGCAACAATGCTTGTTCCATACTTTGTATATCCCCAGCGTTCATCCCACTGGATCAGCTCTGGTATCGTGCCCTTTTGTATCTTCACGCCAATATTTTTTGCTGCCGCCTGATCTTTCTTCTCTCCATAGTCCTCCACGAAGTCAATCGTATCTTCGTTCTTGTCCAGCAGCTCAATGACACCTTTCGGATAGCCCTGGTTCTTTGCCATTGCTTTCACCCGTTCGAGACGGCTTGTGTACATCTCTTCCTGTGTCTTATTCTGTATTACTTCCTTCGTCTTCGACGACAGATCATCTTCCTTTCCCGCCGAGTGATGTCCTCTGGCAAACGCGACTGCAAGCAGCACAAAAAGTCCTGCAGTCATCATGTAAATCCTTCTTCTGAGAATCTGTTTTCGTTTTTTATTTTTCTGTTTTTTGATTTCTTTCATCTGTATATGACTCTCCTTATCTGAGAGACATTATACAATATGTTACAAAATAATTACAAGGTGAGTCATCTTATAATTTTCTTAACAATTCTTAAAAAAGAAAAATTTGACATGTTCTCAAAATACAGTTATCCTAACCACATACACATCCAATACTCACAAGGAGGACCAACTACATATGAAAATCGTTTTTTTAGATGCAAAAACTATCGGCGATGATATCGATCTGTCCGGTTTTGATGCAATCGGCGATGTCACACGCTACGCATTTTCTACATCCGAAGAAGTACCGGAACGCGTGAAAGATGCCGATGTCATTATCGTTAATAAAATACAGATAAATGAATCTACCATCGGTACTGCCGAGAATCTGAAACTGGTGTGCGTCACTGCTACAGGCACGAACAACCTGGACAAAGATTATCTCGACAAACGAGGAATTGCATGGAGAAATGTTGCCGGTTATTCTACGGAATCCGTTGCGCAGCATACATTTGCCATGTTCTTCTATCTGCTGGAACATCTGCGATACTATGATGAATATGTCAAATCTGACCGTTATACCAATGACACGATATTTACACATTTTGAAAAAGTATTCTACGAATTAAAGGGAAAAACATGGGGAATCATCGGACTTGGCAACATCGGCCGCCGCGTTGCTTCTATCGCTTCCGCTTTCGGTGCTGATGTTATCTACGCTTCTCCATCCGGCAGTGCCCCGCAGAACGGTTATCATCAGGTCGATCTGGATACGCTGTACCGTACTTCGGATATTATTTCTGTTCACGCACCACTAAATGAATATACCGACGGACTACTTAATCTCGACGCTTTCTGTAAGATGAAGAAAAGCTGCATTTTCCTGAATCTCGGACGTGGCCCGATCGTTGTAGAAAAAGACCTTGCAACGGCTCTGAAAACCGGTCTCATCCAGGCAGCCGGTCTGGATGTACTTGCTGTAGAACCGATGAGCCCAGACTGTCCGTTGCGCGAATTAAAGGATTATCCGAACCTCCTCATCACACCGCATGTGGCATGGGCAAGTATTGAAGCCAGAACCAGACTCATGCAGATCATTCTCGGACAGGTGAAAGAATTCTTTCATGTAGAATAAGATAGAATGTGTTTTGGCACATTCTCGCGCCGAGCACGGTTGCCTGCAACATATTACCGCTTCGTGCGAGTGCGCATCCCCCGGAGGGTTTATGTAATAGGAGCGAAGTTTCCTATTACATAAAAGCCTTCCCTGACGCATATATTTTTTAATAAATATATGTACAGGGGAGGCTTTTTATGGAATCTATAACAAAACCAGTAATCGGCATTGTATTTTGCGGCTTTTCAGATGACCGCCTGTTTGTGCCATTTTCCTATATTCAGGCAATTGAAAAAAGTGATGGAATTCCTGTCATTATTCCTTATCTTTCTGACGCGGACTCACTCTCCAGCTACTTAAGCATCTGCGATGGTTTTCTGTTCTGCGGCGGTGATGATATCACACCGGAACTTTTTGGTGAAGAATTGCAGACTGATCACGGCACTACCGACAGAAAAACCGATCAGTTTCATCTTACGCTGATGCAGAAAGTACTGGATTTTCATCTTCCTGTACTAGGCATCTGCCGCGGTATGCAGGTGTTAAACCTTACGCTCGGCGGAACAATCTATCAGGATCTGTCTCTCCGTAACCGGAACTCCTTCAATCATATCCAACGCTCTCTCGACCGCAGCGATCCCTGCCATACGGTTGCTTTTGCATCTCATAGCCTGTTATATGAAATTTGTGGGAATTCCTGTGCTGTCAACAGCTATCACCATCAGTGTGTCAAAACATTAGGAAAACATGTAAAAATGACAGGTATCACTTCCGACGGCGTCATCGAATCCATTGAATCTACCGGTCACACTTTCGCGGTCGGTGTACAGTGGCATCCCGAGTGCATGTACACAAACTGCGAAGCAATGCGCCGTTTATTTGATCAATTTGTCCAAAAGGCTGCCGGTGCGAAACACTTGTCACTTCCTTTAAGCACTTCTCTCAAACTGTGAATTATAGAGATCCGCATAAAATCCATTTTTAGCGAGCAGTTCCTCATGATTTCCCTGCTCCACAATATCTCCGTCTTTCATAACAAGGATCAGGTCTGCATCTCTGATCGTAGACAGACGGTGTGCAATGATGAAACTTGTTCTTCCACGCATCAGATTATCCATCGCTTTCTGGATTTGGATCTCTGTACGTGTATCTACGGAACTTGTTGCTTCATCGAGAATGAGGATCTTCGGATCCTCCAGGATTGCTCTCGCAATGGTCAGGAGCTGTTTCTGCCCCTGCGACACGTTGCTTGCCTCCTCATTCAGTTCCATGTTATAGCCCCCCGGAAGTGTCTGTACAAACCGATGTACATGTGCCGCTTTCGCAGCCTCTACCACTTCCTCATGTGTGGCATCTAATTTACCATAACGGATATTTTCTTCAATACTTCCCTTGAACAGCCACGTATCCTGCAGTACCATGCCAAACATTTTTCGAAGCTCGGAACGATTAAAATCACGGATATCATGTCCATCTACTTTGATCGCGCCTTCATTCACATCGTAGAAACGCATCAGAAGTTTTACCATCGTTGTTTTACCGGCTCCGGTTGG
>OLPT01002109.1_pt1 | contig 10958 bp, 9 predicted proteins | sample 1673051 | NCBI WGS metagenome assembly OLPT01 (sample SAMEA3136750, study PRJEB25190) | human gut metagenome | biome: human gut; feature: human-associated habitat; material: faeces | place: Austria | collected 2013
GAAGTGTCAAAGCCTCAATAATTACAATTTTATCCTTAACTTAATGACATTGTTTTTAAAAAACCTCCGTCCCCAATTGAATTGTGTTTCTTTCTAGTAAGATTTTCCCCAATATGCCATATGTTTTGCTGGTTTTCCGCAATAAATACATTTATCAGAGATCATCGGTTCATCTTCGATCAAACATCTTGTAGCAGCTCCGCCTGTCTCATATTTCACTTCGCCTTCACATACTGGATCTCCACACCAACATGCTTTTACGAATCCGCGGTTTGCTGCGAATTTTTCTTTCATCTCGTCCATCGTTACTGCTGTATCGATGTGTGCTTTCAGGAACTCTTCTGCCTTATTGTACATATCCTGCTGGATTGTTTCAAGAATCTCACGAAGTTTTGTTGTTATTTCATCTAAGGACACAACAATCTTCTCGCGAGTATCTCGACGTACTACTACAACCTGATTATTTTCAATGTCTTTTGGTCCGATTTCAATACGTGTTGGGATTCCGAGAATCTCCTGCTCTGAGAATTTCCATCCCGGACTCTTCTCTGAATCATCAATCTTCACTCTGTATCCGGCTTTTTTCAGCTCATCAAGCAATTCATTTGCTTTTTCCAGTACTCCTTCTTTGTGCTGAGCAATTGGAATTACGCGACACTCAACTGGTGCAAGGTGCGGTGGGATAACAAGTCCGTCATCGTCACCGTGAACCATGATAAGCGCTCCGATACTTCTTGTGGACAATCCCCATGATGTCTCGTAAACATTCTTTAGCTGATTGTCTTTGTCGATATACTGAATTCCAAATGCCTCCGGAAATCCGCTTCCAAAGAAATGGCTTGTTGCGGACTGCAGTGCTTTTCCGTCGTGCATCAGTGCTTCTACTGTATAAGTATCCTGAGCTCCTGCAAATTTCTCATGCTCTGCTTTTCTACCTGCTACAAATGGTACAGCCATTGTCTCTTTATAGAAGTCTTTGTAAATCTGCCACATCTGGATTGTTCTTTGTTCAGCCTCTTCATATGTTGCATGAATCGTGTGGCCTTCCTGCCATAAGAATTCTCTGGAACGAAGGAACGGTCTCGTTGTCTTCTCCCAGCGAAGTACGGAGCACCACTGGTTCCATACTTTTGGTAAATCTCTGTAAGACTGTACTGTTCTTGCCCATAAGTCACAGAACAATGTCTCAGATGTAGGTCTTACGCAAAATCTCTCCTGGAGTCTCTCCATTCCACCGTGTGTTACCCATGCTACTTCTGGTGCAAATCCTTCGATATGATCTGCTTCTTTCTCAAGAAGTGCTTCTGGAATCAGGCATGGAAGATATACATTTTCTACACCTGTCTCTTTAAATCTTCTGTCAAGGTCAGCTTTTATAAGCTCCCAGATTGCAAATCCATTTGGAAGGTAGTTCAAGCATCCTTTTACGCTTGAATAATCACATAACTGTGCTTCTCGCACAACGTCTGTATACCACTGTGCGAAATCTTCATCACGTGATGTGATATTTTTTACTAATTTCTTATCCTTTGCCATCACAATTCTCCTTTTTCTTGTTCTTTTATTTCTGTAAAATTCTGTTCATTTCCATTTCAAAAATGTATCTTTACAGGAAATGTTTTATTTCCGAGGAGTTACTTTTTCTGCCGGGAACTTTTCATATAATTTAATAAAAATGTAATTATCTATTATATAAAAAACCGCCGACTCTTCATCTCCCCATATCAGGGACCGAAAGCTCCGGCGGTACCACCCTAAATTAACTGTAGCTATGTTGCAAATATCAGGCAGCACAGTTCTCTCCATTCTCCATTAACGCTGGTCAGACGCTGCATTTTCATGCAGAGGCTCCAGGACCGGTTCCATGCAGTTCATAGCAGACACCTCACACCATATAATGTCCTCTCTGAGCCAGCTTACATGTACTAATTCCATTCATCGCCAAAAAGTATTTCAATTTGCTCATAATTTTAATCTATCCCATGCACTTTGTCAAGATGTATACTACATAATGCTGCGCGTTGTAATCCTGCGCGTTAATAAATGCCATAAAAAAGAGAGAAGATTTTGAATGAACAACTTCTCTCTTTTTTCTCGGTTGAATTACCGTTTGTGATTGTGATTCAATCACCCCTTACGTTGGTGATTTATTATATCATGTTTTCGGAATTTTTTGATATTTTGCAACAAATTGTTGCTTTTTTATTCATATAAATGTTCTCTATAAACAATTTATATTCCCATTTTGGCAGCTTCAACTTGATTATTTCGACAGCTTCAACTTGCTTGTTTCGGTAGCTGCGTCTTATCTGTCTCTCTAATCACATCTGTCTCTCTAATCACATCTGTCTCTCTAATCACATCTGTCTCTCTAATCACGTCCATCTCTCACCAAGTGACACTCTGTTTATTTCCGGTTTATTTCCGTTCAGCCGTGAGTTCCTTGATCTCACGATTCACCCTGTCTCTTAACTGAATCAGATACATATCGGATTTTGGATAGCGCTTGAATGTCAATGGCTCCGAAAGGTTTCCTTCAATCAGCTCCATGACATGCTCTCTACTTGTCAAAGATTCCAGTAATTTCAGTGCTCGCAGATCTGTCATAGCTTCGTCATGTACCATCATACGAAGCGACTCTTCCGGCTGTCCATTTTCACCTGGATATACAAGGAATGGATCTCCTGACGGAAATGCTCCGGCCGCATCTGTCACTTCATATGGATTAATGTGTTCAATGGAATACTGGCTGTTATAAAAATTATATCCCCAATGTAATACTCCAATAATTTTATATTTATACAGTTGCACACCGTAAATACGATTTCTCGCAGACGGCATGGACATAAAACGGTTACTTACTTCATAAAACTGTCCTGTACAGTAATAAGTCCACATATCCGTCAGACCATTTGCAAGAAACTCTTCAATTTCATTATTTCCCGGAACCGGCTTGTCAATTAGACCGTGACGGTAAAATTCATAACTGGATAATGCATCAAATGTGTGAAATCCGTCCAGCATATTTCCAAGGGATTCTTTTGCAGCCTTATAAGACTCCAAATGTTCTTCTCTTGGCTCATCTGAAATGTGAAAATAAGTCACATCTGCAATTTCCCATTCTCTTAGCTTTGCTGTCAACTGTGGAAGAAAACTCTCAAGGAATTTTGTATATTCCCCGACCGCCGGTGTATGCCAGCCAAAAATCTTCTCTTTCTTTCCATTTACAGTTGCAACAACCTTCGGTGCATATTTTGCTCCCCATTGCGAGAACAAATGTGACATTTCAAAATACTCGATTCCACATTTCTTACAGAGATCGATCCAGCGCTTCAGCTTCTCAAATCCAAATACATACTCTCCATCTTTTACTTCTACGTCAATCAACTGACAAGTCGTTCTCTCAAGTCCAATTGCAGTATCAAGCGGCGAAGTGAATAACGGGGTCAGCACCATATTACAATCACGTTTTACATATTCCTGGAAGTAATTTTCCAGAAGTTTCCAGTGTTCCTCTGAAAACACTTCTACATGATAATAATCCGCCAGGCAATCTGCATGCATCCATTCTGTGTGCATAATATCCAGTTTCGGAAGTTCCGTTCCGATAACTGTCACTTTCTGTTTTGCACTACATACAACTTCACCTTCTTTGATAAGCTGAATCTCTATCTCATACTCTCCCGCCGGAATCTCATTTGTAATATCCACATCCACCCAAAGGCTGCGCCACTGGCGTGAATAGACAATCACTTTTCCGTCCTTTAAATCTTTAAGAAGATCCGGATACAATCCAGAAGTCGTCTTCAGATAATTATCATCTACGATTCCATTTGTCGCACGCCCGACCGGAACCATCTCCACCGTCCTCACATGAACATGCTCTGCAAGCTCAGAAACTACGCGCACATCTAATCGCTCACGCATTACAAAATCACCGGTATATGCCACCTGAAACGATACCGTCTCTCCCCACAGACCACTTAACATCTGACATTCCATACGGTATACCGGAGTCTCATCTGGGAATACCTTTTCCAGAGAACTCAGTGGTTTCATTTCATATTTAATTACTTTCTGGTCAAAAATACTCATATTTTATTTTCCCCTCTATCCTTTGATTCCACTCAACGTCATTCCTTCTTTGAATTTACTCTGCATAAATACATAGAAAATAAATGGTGGCAGGAAATTGATAACTGCACATGCCATAGTCAGACCTACATCTGTATTATACAATGTCTTCATCATACCAAGTGCCAATGGCAACGTCTTCATTTCCTGTTTTGAACAAGACACCATCGGCCATAAAAAGTTGTTCCATGCTCCGACAAATGTAAAAATAGACAGGGCTATAATAGATGATTTCACCATCGGCAAGACCACTTTAAAGAAAATACGCAAACGTCCGCAGCCATCTATTTTAGCCGCATTGATCAGGTCATCCGGAATATCCAGAATGGCCTGCCGCATAATAAATACGCCAAATGCTGTTGGCAATGGCAAGATCAGCGCTTTAAAAGTGTTTAACCAACCCAGATTCTTAATAATCAAAAATAACGGAATAATAATAACCTCTGACGGAACGACCATTGTCATGATTAAAAAGATGAACAACTTATCATTTCCTTTAAAATCCATCTTTGCAAATGCATACCCTGCCAGTGAACATACTGTTACCGTAAGAATTACACCGACAACTGCAACAAACACGCTGTTAAATACGTAATTTGGAAAATTAGCCAGGGAAAAAATTTTCTGATACTGCATCAGTGTCAGCTTTTCCAATGAAAAATCAAAATCATAAGCATTCGTTGTTGATTTAAAAGACATCATTACCATATAAACAAATGGAATCACACTGATAAATATAATAATCAACATAAATATATATATGAAGATCTTATTAATTACTTTTTTCATCCTATATTTCCCCCTTTCTATATCTCTGATGCTTCACGCTTCATCATTCCACGCTGCAACATTGCTATAACCAGAATTACAACAAATAATATATTGGAAACTGCCATTGCATATCCCGCGGAGCTGGAACCTGCAAAGCACAATGAATATGCATAAATCACCAATGTTGTAGATGCATTATTCGGTCCGCCACCCGTCATTGTGTAAATCAAATCAAAGCACTGTAATGATGAGGTAATTGATAAGAACACTGCTAATATAATCGTCGGTTTCAACATTGGCAATGTTATCCGAAAAAATCTTGTCACTGTTCCCGCACCGTCTACTTTTGCAGCTTCATAAAATGACTCTGAAATCCCAAGTAACCCTGAAGAATAAATAACTACATAATACCCTAACATTTTCCAAATGGCCACTGCTGCAACAACCGCCAGTGCTGTCTTAGCATTTCCAAGTAACATAGATGCCTTGATCCCAAACAAGCCAAAAAATGTTTCTACTGCCGGAATTTTTCCGTTCAGCAATTCTCTCCAGATAACACCTGTTGCCGCATTGGAACAAAGTACCGGAATGAAAATAACACTATTTGCAATCTTGCCAATTAACATATGGCGATGACTAACCAAAAATACAGAAACTATGAGGGATAAAATCATTTGTAACGGCACGATCATAACCATTAATTTTAATGTGTTAAAAAGTGCTTTCATAAACTTTGTATCTGTTACCAGCCTCTCATAGTTCTTCAATCCATAAAATGTTGGCGGTGTCATGATATTATATCTTGTAAAACTAAGTACAATTGATATGATGACTGACACAATAACAAAGCCGATCAGGATTACTGTAATCGGCGTAATATAACCATATGGTGCCAGATTTGCTATTTTCTTTTTATTCATAATCGTCCTTTCATCTTATTGCGCAATCATCAATAGTGCAAAAAGATGCCTGCAAAACTTGCAGGCATCGACTATTATGCATTTATCTTTTATTTATTTGCCCAATATTCATCTAACAGTCCATTTGCATAATCTTCAGCCTCTTTCAGGCCTTCATCAACGCTTGTCTCTCCGCTCATAATTCCCTGGAAATCAGCTGCAAGCTGGTTCAGGATCTGTGTTCCACAAGGACCAGCCTGAATTCCATGCCATTTGTCTTTATCCTCTGTATAGATTTTCTCCATCTTCTCATCACCTACATATGGCTCACTCTCTGTAAGTGCAGCTCCCGGGCATTTTGCATGATATGCTGTCATGAACTCAGAACCTGTTACATATTTGATGAGGTCCATAGCAAGGTCTTTATCCTCACATGCAGACATCAGTGTCAGACAATCTGTTGCTCCAAATGTTCCAAAGTCTTTGTTCTTCAGTGAAGTAACAAAATTCCAGTTCAGATCCGGATATGTTTCTGCAAATGTTGTTCCATCTGTCTGTGAAGAACGTGTAATTCCGAATGCTGCTTTTCCGGCACCGAATACATTTGAGAATGCATCAGACCATGACAGTGACATAAAGTCCTCATTCATGTAAGATGTAAGTCCTTTTAACCATGTAACTGCTTCTTTTCCAGCCTCGTCAGCAAAGCTTACAGATTTCAGGTCATCATTATAAACCTGTCCACCGTTCTGCCATAATGCGCTGTAGTAGTATGCATTCAGAATCTGCATTGCTCCGATATCACTTGTATTCATTCCACAAGCAAAACCATACTGGTCAACTTTTCCATCTCCATCAGTATCTTTTGTAGCTTCCTGACAAATTCTTGCAAAGTCATCCCATGTCTCAGGTGCTTTCTCTCCAAGTGCATTTAAAATATCTTCATTGTAGTATAACACGAATGGAACTCCTGTTACTAATGGCCAGCCATACTGTCCATCCATCATATTACCATTAGAAAGATATTTGTACTCTTTCTTATCTTCATCTGTAACGTAAGAAGACATATCCTCTACTGCACCTGCATCGATGTATGTTGGGAACATCTCGTTGTACATATATCCAACGTCCGGACCTTCTCCTGAATTCAGAGCTGTTGTATAAGTCTCTTCGTACTTGTCCCATGGGATAACTGTAAGATTTACTTTACAATCATTTTCTTTCTCCCAGTCTTTTAAAAGATCTCCCCAGTTCTTCTCTGTAGCATCATCAAGTGGCGGTACCCATACTTCTAATGTCTTCTCGCCAGATTTGCTGTCAGATTTTTTGCTGTCGCTCTTGCTTCCACAGCCTGTAAACATAGATACAGCCATAGCAGCAACTAACAGCACACTTACAATTTTCTTTTTCATTTTCGTGCTTCTCCTCCATTAATCGTACTTATATTTTTATAAATCATCACTTATAGATTATACATATTATTTTTACTTACCTCAAATAGAATTTTTAAATAAATGTTTTCTATTTATTTAAAAATTAAATAAATGATTTTTTTTACAGATTTTTTTGCAAACAACTTGGTTGTTTATCAAAAAACACTTGTATTTTCTATATGTTTTCTGGAATCTTTTCATTATCAATCAACAAGTCTTTATCTTTTATATTCCCCGCATGCTCTTGCTGCATCCATGAACCAGTCTATCTTCTGTGGATCTGTTGTCTCTGGAATATCACATCCCGTTGCAAGTGTGTATCCTTTCTTTGCCTTACTTCCAATTTCTACACATCGTTTCACATCTGCAAAAATTTCTTCTTTCGTTCCTTTCATGACAATGCTCACTGGATCTACATTTCCTGCAATTGGTACTTCACTGCCAATCTCGTCTGCCGCCTGCTTAATATCTATAATATTATCAAGGCTTAATTCATTTAACTGATATTGTCCAAGATATTTCCAAATACTCCTTGTGTCTCCACACATATGAAGAGATACTTTATGTCCTGTCTTTTCATATGCATAATCGGTCAGCTCTTTTGTATATGGGAAAACGAATTTTTCATACATTTTCGGTCCAATCAATGCTGGATTTGCGACCGGATCTGCCATGGCAATTCCAAGTCCATATTGAGCTGCCATATCAATACAGCTTTTCTGACTATCTGTTACAATTCTCATCAGCCGATGAACTTCCTCTCCATATTTCCGGCAATCTCTAAGCAATTTTTCCACCCCTCGAAGCGAAGAAGTAATTGTAAATGGTCCGCCAATGCTTGCCTCAATCGGTACAATTCCCTGCGCCTCTTCGCTCAATATTTTCGCTTCTTCTATAAATACTGCAATTCGAGGATCTCGCTTTGCCTCGACCGGCTCCATCTCATCAAGCTTTTTATAATCAGATATCATTGGGGCATCGGCATATGGAACTCCATTTTCCGGATAGATAAATTTCCCTCCCAGCGCTTCCACGATTCCTCTTGTATTCGGTCCGATCACAATTCGGTCATAACCGTAACGATTAAATACAATTCTCTCTGCCTGTGCCATTTTTTTTACATCGAACCAAAAATCACGAACACTGATTCCACTCAGATAGCACTTAAACTCGCTGGTAAATGGCATTGCCATCACTCGGTCTGCCCTCTCACCATTTTGAATTGCCTTCTTTCGTTCAATTGGTGTCATCTGATCTTTCACATTCTTCTCAATTTTCATACCTTTTCTCCGTCCGCTTTTATATTTTCTTAATCATGGACATAGTATAGCATATTTTTACAATAAATCTACTCTTCTTTCTGTCTCCCCGCACTTTATACCACACCTTGCACTAACACTAGTATTTAAATACTCTATATATTTTGTGTATCATTATCTATTCCAATATCATTTTCATCCACTTTCCTTGTCCCTGTCTCCATTCTGTCGTACAATGAAAATATCAATAAAAAGAGAGGTAATCCTTATGCACAAAGATGATCAAATGACCCCTAAAGAACGGGCATTTGCCCTGTTTGCAGGAAAACCAGTAGACCGTATGCCGATCAAATTATTTTCACCATATATTGGAATGAACTTCGGGGCATCTTATCAAGATGCTTTCGTAGAGGCAAAATCACGCGCTCACTGGCTTATCGAAAGCTACAAACGTTTCGGGCAAGATGGCTTAAGTGTCAACTACCGTATTGACGGAATCCCGGTTGCTTTCGGTGCAGAATCTACATACGATCCACTCGGAATTCCTATGATTAAGGAAAATATTTTAAAAGATTTTTCTGAGATTGATCAATTAGACCTGGAAAAAATTCGCTTTGAAAATGACCCGAACGCCCAGACTGCATTTGAGGCTGTCCAAATTATTCAAGACGCATTAAACGATGAGATTTTCACAGGAGTCGGTCTAATGGGACCATTTACAACTGCTGCCAACCTTGCCGGTGTTGAAATAATCCTAAAATCTATGCGAAAAGATAAAGAAGGACTTCATAAACTTCTGGACTTCGCTGCGGACATTACGATTGAAGTTGGACGTAAATTCGTAGAGAATCAGATTGGAATCGGACTTGCTGAGCCAACAGCTTCCCTTCTGTCACCAAAACAGTTCCGTGAATTTGTCATTCCTTATTATGTAAAAGTTATGGATAAATGGAAAGAATGGGGTAGCCGCGGCTCTGGTTTCCACATTTGCGGAGATACCACAAAACTTCTGGAGACCTTCCCTGAGATGGGTATCCGTGGAGTCAGTATCGATAGTGCCGTAGATATTGCTGTTGCCAAAGATCTTGTTGGCGACAAACTTTCCATCATGGGAAATGTCTCACCAATTGAAATTCTGCGAGGCACTCCGGAATCTATCGAACAGGCTGTCATCGACTGCTTCCGCAAATGCTGGGACAACCCACGTGGATTCACGATTGCTCCTGGATGTGATATTCCGGTTCAGACATCACTGGAAAACATTGATGCTTATATGAGTGCAGCAAGAAAATGTGCGAAATACCCCGTACAGCCATCGAATTGGGAATAAAAATTACCGTGTGAACTTCTATGTTTTTCCTGTTCACACGGTATCTTTATTTTTAGCACTCATACTCGAAAACTTTTTATCTGAAACATTATTTATAGCAATTATCTATCATTTTATTTATGTTCTTGACAACCCTGCGTTTTTATTTCAATATAAGCATAGGTCAGGACTCTATCCGAATCTTGACCTATGCTTATATTTTTTGATCTAAGAACTATTTTATGAAATTACAAAGGAATATGACATGATAAATAACATCAACATTTTATACGAAGATACACAGATTCTGGTCTGTGTCAAACCGGCCGGAGTTGCAACCCAAAGCAAACGCATCGGCTCCCCTGACATGGTGAGCCTTTTAAAAAATCATATCAGCATGACTTCTGGTAAATCCGGTGAGCCGTACCTTGCCGTCATTCACAGACTGGATCAGCCGGTAAGTGGAATTCTCGTCTTCGCCAAGACGCCTGCTGCCGCAAAGGAACTGAACCGGCAGCTTACAACTTCCGGCTTCGGTAAGCATTACTATGCATTAGTTGCGGGAACGCCAGAACCAACATCTGCTGATTTAGAAAACTTCCTTGTAAAAGATGCCAGAACAAATACTTCCAGAATCTGTCAGAAAGGTACTGCAGATGCCAAATTAGCAAAGCTTCATTATGATTTAGTTGATACTACATTTTTTGCTGATATTGCTTCCGCAATTCCTGTCGCGACCAGCCAGCTAAAAATCAAGTTAGATACTGGACGCCATCATCAAATTCGTGTGCAGCTTTCCGGTATGGGCTGCCCGATCATCGGTGACACGAAGTATAACCCCGACTCACCGAAGCTGACCGCGAGGCGCACACCACTGTGTCTTTGTGCATATCAGTTGGAGTTCAGGCACCCTGCCACAAAGAAAGCAATGACATTTTCACTTGATCGTTATGTATAATAAATCAGACTATATCAGATGTGAGATAGCTGCCACCTCTGATATAGTTTTATTTTTCCCAAGTATGTGGAGACTATATTAGAAATATTTTTATTTTTCTATTGCGTTTTATTACAGCACTATGTTACACTACGTCTACATCAAATTTCGGGCATGATATTTTCATTATGTTTCAATGCCCACAGAAATCCTTAG
>OLPT01002115.1_pt1 | contig 10935 bp, 9 predicted proteins | sample 1673051 | NCBI WGS metagenome assembly OLPT01 (sample SAMEA3136750, study PRJEB25190) | human gut metagenome | biome: human gut; feature: human-associated habitat; material: faeces | place: Austria | collected 2013
TTCCCTTCCGGAGACGATTTTCCAGAAGGAAGACAGCTATACCTTCACGGAACCTCTCATCGAAGAGGCCGTACGCTCCATGCTCAACAAACCGGAAGGGCTTCTCACGCTTTCCGATCTCGAAAAAGTGACGGAGCTTCACATTTTCGGCCTTCAGATTTTTTCCTCTGACAGCGAATTTCAGTCCCTCGGAAGTTCCATCTGGTTTTACGATGAAGCCACGCGGAACGCAGAACTCTACAAACAGCGTGGAACCATCTCTTCTCTGGAAGATATCACCCATATGCCAAACCTCACCGTCTTAAGCCTCTACAACCAGCAGATCTCTGATATTTCTCCCCTGAAGGACACAACGATAAAAGAACTGGGCCTGGGCTACAATCCGCTGACGGATCTTACCCCCTTAAGTGGAAATTCTCATATTGAGAGCCTGAACCTTTCCACGCTGGAAATCGAGGACCTTTCCTCTCTCGCTCCCCTTCCGGCCCTTAAGAATCTGGACCTTGGCGAGACGAAGGTTTCCACCATCAAGCCCCTCCTTTCGGATTCGCTGGAAAAGCTGAATCTTTTCGGCACGAAGCTTAACGATTACACCGAGCTTCGCTTCCTTAAGAATCTGACTTCCCTAACCCTGGATTCCATGACCCAGTCCACGGCCGAGGCCTTAAGCGGAATGAACCTTACCGAGCTGGAATTTCATTATTCCCATGATTTTCCCCTCTCCTCCCTCAATGGCTTTTCCAAACTTACGACTCTCTTTTTCCGGGGAGACAATACCTCCAGCCTCGTAATCGGCTCCGTGGATCTTCCCGCCCTTACGGACCTTACCCTCATCAGCTGGCAGATTGAGGACTTCTCGGGGCTTGAGCGCCTTTCCGGTCTTAAGACCCTTCATATCTACGAGGCAGACTGTCTCTCCTATGAGGGGCTCGACAGGCTTCCTTCCCTTAAGAGCATCAACTGCACGGAAGAGCAGAAAAACGCCATCATGGAGGCCTATCCGGACAACGATTTTATCTTTCTTGTGTAACCTGGAAAATCTGTATGGCAGAACAAAAAATAGCCTGCTTCCGTGCGGATTTTGTCTCTTGAAAAATCGGTAATTTCACCTATACTGGAAGTACAAAGACTATCTAAGGAGGAGTTACACGATATGGACATGAGAAAATGGTTCAAAGAGGCACAGTACGGAATGATGGTACACTGGGGACTCTATTCCCTGCTGGCCGGCGAGTACAAGGACCGTTACAGCGGCGTTTACGCAGAATGGATTCAGGCTCATCTGGCTATCCCCAACGCCGAGTACGGAAAACTGACCAAAGCATTTAACCCGGTATTCTTCAACGCAGAAGAATGGGTAAAACTGGCAAAAGACTGCGGAATGAAATATTTCGTTGTGACCAGCAAGCATCACGACGGTTTCGCTATGTTCCATTCCAAAGTAGACAAATACAATGTGGTGGACGCCACTCCCTTCGGCCGCGACGTCGTTGCCGAGATCGGCGAGGCCTGCTACAAACACGGCCTGAAAATGGGTCTTTACTACTCTCAGGATCTGGACTGGCATGATCCCAACGGCGGCGGCTACCTGTCCAACCATATCCCGAGCCAGGGCGTGACCTGGGAGAACAGCTGGGATTTCCCGGACACCGCACACAAGAACTTCGATCTCTGCTTTGAGAACAAGATTTACCCGCAGGTGGAGGAACTTCTCCGCAACTACGGCGATCTCTGCCTGATCTGGTTCGATATGCCCATGACCCTGAAAGAGAATCAGAGCCGCGCGCTCTTCGAGGCCATCAAGAAATATCAGCCGGACTGCCTCATCAACTCCCGTCTGGGCAACGGTGCTTACGATTATGTATCTCTGGGCGACAATGAGATCCCGGATTCCATGCCGGAAAATGTAGAGTTTGACCCGTCCCTGATGAACGGCATCGACGGCTTCAAGCCCTCTCCCTACGGCCTCTACGAGACCGCTGCCACGATGAACGATTCCTGGGGCTTCTGTGCCCGCGACCAGCACTGGAAAGATGCCGCTGTGATCGCTGCTAACAAGAAGAAACTGAACAGCATGGGAATCAACTACCTCTTAAACGTAGGTCCCGACGGCCTGGGCCGCATCCCGCTGGCCAGCCAGAAGATCCTTCGTGAGGTTGCCAAAACGCTGTAAAAACGGCAAAAAAACCTCCGCGGAAACATGTTTTTACGCATGTCCGCGGAGGCTTTTCTTTTTTCAGATCAGTCGAAACCGTTCTCGCTGATCACGCCGCTGTACCAGCTGGCGCTCTTTTTCGGGATACGCTCTCCCGTCTCATAGTTCGTGTAGCAAAGGCCATAGCGCGGTGAGAAACCGGCAGACCACTCGAAATTGTCCATGAGAGACCACAGATAATAGCCTCTGACATTGATACCGTCCTCCAACGCGCCATGAAGCGCAATCAGAACCTGTCTTACATAATCGATTCTTTCCTGATCGTTGAGGATCTCCTCCATCGGGCCGTCCTCCTGGGGAAGACCGTTCTCTGTGATGTAAATCGGAATATCCACATGATATTTTTCCACCACCATATGCAACACATCGCGGAGCGCTTCCGGATGCTGCTCCGGACGATCCTGATAGTTTCCACCTGCCTTCAGTATCTCCTCTCTCTTTCGGATCTCCTCCATATTGTCATAGAGTCCGTTGTAGAAATTCAGTCCGTAGAAATCCAGCTTCTGATGCATCACATCAAAATCGCCCTCTTCCATCCTGGGAACCAGATCATTTTTTTCAAGGTAGGCATTCAGCTCATCAGAATAGCCTCCCAGAAACAGGGGATGAAGGAACATGCCGTAGCCTGCGATCTCGTTGTTGAAAATGGCTCTCTCCTCGTCCTCTTTGTTTCCCGGGCGGGCCGGATAATGTTTCCAGATATCCACCACAATACCTATCTTCGCATGGGCAAAGGAATAGGTACGGAAAAGTTTCACCGCCTCTCCATGGCAGAGCAGGAGATTGTGCAGAGACTGGCGGGCATATTTTTCATTCTTCAGACCCGGGGCAAAAAAGCCATAAGCAGTTCCCACATAAACGGCAATCGGCTCGTTGAAAGTCGCCCAGAGATCCACATCATCACCGAAGTTATCCAGCAGAACCTTCGCATAATTTGTAAACCACTTCACGCACTCACGGTTGCCAAAGCCGCCCTGAATCTGCAGAGCATAGGGAAGATCCCAGTGGTACATCGTCGCATTCGGCACAATTCCGTTTGCCTTCAAGGCAGCGATCAGCTTCTTATAGTACTCGATTCCTGCCGGATTGACTTCTCCTGTTCCATCCGGAATGATACGGGACCAGGAAAAAGAAAAACGGTAGGTTTTAAGCCCTATTTTCTTCATCATCTCAATATCTTTCTCGTAGAGATGATAAGAATTGCAGGAAACATCCGGCACATCATTGTTCTTGATTCTGCCGGGAAGATGAGCAAATGCATCCCAGATCGAAGGGCCTCTGCCGTCTTCATAGGCTCCACCTTCAATCTGTGCAGCCGCCGTCGCTGCGCCCCAGAGAAATGTTTTTGGAAATTCGTATTTCATCGCTTGGTATTCCTCCTACATTAGATAGTTGTAAACTGACTTTCTGTCCATTCACCGCCCCCGCTTCGTACCCGCCAGTAATAGGTTTTTCCTGCCTGCAGTGGAACCCCGTCATAGATGCAGTAACAGTTTCTCGTATCGAGATACATCACTGCACTCTGAAACTTCGGATTCGACGACATCTGAACGGTAAACTGCCGTTCCGTCTCACATTCCCAGGAAAAAACGGGGGAAACCGTTGAAATTCCGCACTGATATTCCTTCCAGTCTGCCCAGCCTCCGGAATGGTCGATTTCACACACGCCGATGCAAGGACCATCGACGGCATCCAGACGGATTTCAAGCTGCGTAATGGACTCAAAGCTGGCCGCCTCGCAGACAAAGGAAACTTCCTTTCCCGTAAAAGAGAGTGAACGGTAAAATAATAGTACCAGCGGCCGTTTTTTTCTGCCACGTCGATGGCCGGCAAGTCAGTCATAGACACCCATGGAATTGCCGTACTGGCATCAAAAGCAACTCCATGATCAGTCCAGTGTACCAAATCCTCGGAAGAAAAGCAATGCTGACAGGGCGACATTCCACCCCCGTCAATCCGGTCGTTTGAACAGTATAAATAGACCCTGTTCGGATCCTGCGGCCACACATGAGCCTCCACATCCGGTGTCGCATACGCAAGTGGTAAAATTGGATTCATCTTTTTTCGCCTCCTATACATAATAATAGTTTCCTATTGGCATCAGCCCTTTACAGAACCCAGCGTCAGTCCTTTTGCCAGATATTTCTGGAAGAACGGGAATGCAAGAAGCATCGGCGCGATCGCGATCACGCAGGTCGCCATTCGGGCTGCAATCGTCGGGAAGCTTCCTCCCTCGCTGGCCAAGTAAAAGGAATTTTGCAGTACAAACTGAATATTTGAGATGATCTTGTACAGCAGAAGCTGCAGCGGAACCAGATCCATGTTATCGATGTAAAGCATGGCCTGATACCAGTCGTTCCAGTAGCTGAACAGAATCAGCAGACCAACGGTCGCAAGGCCCGGCTTCGCCAGCGGAAGAACTACCTTAAAGTAGGTCTGATACTCCGTCGCTCCGTCGATAAAGCTGGCCTCCAGAAGCTCCGTCGGAATACTGGAGAGAAAGCTTTTCATCAGGAAAATATTCCAGGGCGATACCAGCATCGTGAGAATCAGAACCCACAGGGTATTTCCCAGATGAAGGACCTGGGTGACAACGATATATGTCGGAATCAGTCCTCCGTGGAACAGCATCGCGAACATCACAAAACGGGTAATGTGCTTTCCAAGCTTGAAATCCTTTCGTGACATCGCATAGGCGATTCCTGTGGTAAACATCAGACCGGCCACGGTTCCAATCACAGTCACGATGATCGATATTTTATAAGAGTTCAAAATCTGTGCCGGATTTTTGATGATATATGTATATGCATCAAACGTGATTTCCTTCGGGATCAGCCGATATCCTACCTCGCTCAGGCTCGTTTCCGGTGTGACAGAGAGCGAAAAAATGAAGAGTACTGGAATGATCCAAAGGACAGAAATCAGGGTCAGTATCCCGTAGAGGGCCACCTGAGAAACTTTAATTCTTTTCTTCATATTCTTCCTCCTAGAAAATTGCGCCTTCTTCATCAATTTTTTTCGCTACCGCATTGGAAGCCAGCACCAGAATGAAGCCCATCAGAGACTGGAACAGGCCGACGGCAGCTCCCATACCGGGATCGTTGACGGTTTTCAGGGCACGGAAGATGTAGGTATCTATGACATCCGTAACCGAATAGAGCATACCATTGTCTTTGGTAAGGAAATAATACATACCGAAATCGGAATAGAAAATATTACCGATCTGAATCAGACACAGCATAATAATCAGCGGCCGCAGCATATAGAGCGTAATGTAGCGGATCTTCTGCCAGGTACTCGCCCCATCGATCTCCGCCGCTTCATACAGGGAAGGATCGACACTCAGAAGCCTTGTGTAATAGAGAATCGAATAATAGCCCGCGGATTTCCAGATATAGCAGATGACAATAATCAGATACCACCATTTCGGCAGGTAATAAAAATTGATATTTTTAAGTCCCAGAAAATTGAGAAACTGATTGACGACTCCGTACCTGGCATCGATAAAAGCTTCCAGCGCATAGCTGGCCACAACCCAGGAAATCAAATAGGGCAGAAACAGAACGGTCTGTGTTACCCGGAGCATTCTTCTGCCCACATAGTACAGCATAATCGCAACGGACACAGAAACAATCAGGGTAAATACGATAAAAAGCGCATTCATGACCAGTGTATTGCGCGTTACACGAAGCGCATCATTGGATTTGAAGAAAAATTCAAAGTTTTTTAAGCCTACCCAGTCGCTGGCCCAGATTCCTTTTGAGTAATCGACGTTCTTAAAAGCAATGACAAGACCGAACAAAGGCAGATAACCAAAGAGAAAAATAAGAATGATTCCCGGCAGGGCCAGGAACAGAAGTGGTAATTTTTGTTTTTTCATGGACACCCCTCCTAATAACAATGGAGTGTGCGCTCATACGCACACTCCAGAGTCATTGTCTTTATTTACCTAAGAAAGCATCAACCTGCCGCTGCATTTCTTCAATAATTTTTGCAGAGCCCGCCTGCTCCAGACGGTTCAGCATATCGGGAATCACGGTTTCCGGATCCACAGCACCGCAGAGAAGCGGATACTTGTACTCTTCATAAATGGCAGAGCAGTTAGCCACTTCACTCTTTACATTTGAGGAGTCAAAGATAAATCCGAATAATTCGGAAGGAGTTGCATCCTCACAGAAAGCTTTCGTCTGCTCCCAGACATCTGCCGGATAAGCGCCAGCTTCCACCCAGGTGATGAACTGGTTGGCAATCGTAAAGGAAGCAAGAGGAGCTGCATAGTTGGAATCACGGATGATCTCGATCTCCGTATCGGAAACCTTGTTATAGTTTACGCCTTCCAGTCCATAAAGAAGGGTATTTACAAACCAGGGGTCAGAGTAAGCCAGATTGTAAAGCTGAACGGCTTTTTCCGGATATCTGGAATTTACGCCTACAGCGGTAAGCGACTGGGTCACACCGGAGGTAACTGCATACTTGTTGCTTGTGATGATGGGAACCGGTGTCTCCTCCCAGCCACAATCGCTAACTGCCATACTGGCTACATTAGGTGCTGTAAATCCCGCCTGATAGGTCACATGATCCGGTGATTTACGATCAATCGTATGCTGGTCTGTCATGGTTACATAGCTGGCCCAATCCGGCTGTACATATCCTTTCTGCTGCCACTCATACATTCTCTTACAGTAGTCCATAAATTCATCTGACTGGAACTGATCGATAACCTTACTCTCATCAGAGAAACGAACGACACCAGGAACCTCAAAACCGCCAAGGAAATTAAATCCGTATGTTTCATCTACATGTGTCCAGAAAATGTCAGTACCATCTGCTGGAATTATGCCTGGATGCTTTTCAACAATCTGGCTGTAAATGTTATCCAGATCATCCAGGGTATAGGTATTGACTCCATTCTCATAGGAGCTTCCCTCAATGCCGAGTTCTTCTGCGATATCAGCCCGCAGGAAAATACCATCATTTTTCGCATAAGTCTGTAAAGCCGGCATTGCATAAATATTTCCGTTTATCGTGGTCGCTTTCCACATATACTCAGGAATATCTGCCATAGCATCCGGTGCGTTTTCTTCCAGGAGATCATTTAACGGAAGATAGGCATTACTTCCTGCATTAGTAGCAAAGTTATTCAGCCAGTCACAGGTAAACATCAGATCGTAAGGCTCGCCTGCACTGATTACTGTGGAACATTTCTGTGCATATTCGGAAAATGCAAACAATTTCACATCCAGATGACAGCCGATCTTTTCTTCCAGATATTTGTTTACCTCTTCCATCACCGCATTATATCCATCACTGGTCATATTGGTCGGATTACCAGGAAGATACCAGGTCAGGGTTGGAATTTCCCCGGAGTCTCCATCGGAGGCAAAACCAGTCAGGACGCTGGTGGATAACACGGCGCTCATCAGAGCAAGACTTAAGAAACGTTTTCTGTTTTTCATATGAAACCCTCCCTTGTGTTGATTTGTTTGTGCTTCTATTATATGGTAATTATGCATAGCAAAATAGCAATAATTGTGATACAAAACAGCACTTTTGTTACTTCTATGGGAAGGTTTTTCTATTTTCTTGTTTTATTTCACAAAGCATACTTCTCCCAGTCACGAATTTTGATCTCTACGCGGGACCACTCTCCATTCCAGTCGATCTTTAGACTGGCATCCTCTCCGTAGTACATGAGAAGCCGCTGATAAATATTCCGGAGTCCCACATGATTATCACTCTCCGGATTATCCGGCACCTCAAAAGTATGGTTTTGATCAAAGGTTCCGCGGAACTCCTCTGGAAAACCTTTGCCGCTATCCTCGACAGAAAGCACAGCCGCCCCGTCCTCTGTCCGGGCAGACAACGTCAGATGAAAGAGCTGACTTCGATTGACAAAGCCGTACTTGATGCTGTTCTCAACCAGGGGCTGAAGCAGCATCGGAGGGATCTTAAGTTTTCCCAGCGTCTCATCGAAGGAAAGCTGAATATCCAGTTTCTCCGGGAAGCGAAGCTTTATGATTTCCAGATAATTGCAGATAAAATCAATTTCTTTTTTCAGTTAAATCAGTTTCCGGTCCAGATTGCACATAAAGCGATAATAGGATGAGAGCAGAATCAGAGCTTTTTTTGCCACATCATTCCGGTTGATCGCAATCAGGTTATAAATCAGATTCAGGGTGTTAGAAAAAAAGTGGGGATCAATCTGCGAATGCAGATTCTGGATCACGAGCTTCTGATTTTCCAGTTTTTCCTCATAAATCAGAATACGGTCATTCCAGATCTGAGAAACCATATCGTTAAAAGTATCGATTGCAAAAGCCATTTCTCCCTCAATCCGCCCGGAGGGAACCAATTTCTCCGGCTTCTCGTCTCCGTCAAAATTCTGCATGCCTTTAATCAAAAGATCCAGCGGCATCAAGAGTCTCCGGCGAATCGTATAAAATGCCAGGGTCCACCCGACAACAAATAAGACCAGAAGAGAAACGGTCAGAAACAGAACCGAATAAATATTTTTTCTCCAAAGTTCTCTGATACTTACAAGAAAATGAAAGGTCATATCAATGTTTCGGAAAGATTTTTCCAGGATATGACTCCGACTAAAAATAAATTTTGAGGCTGAGAACTGTTCCGTTCCGCAAAGAACCTTTTCACCGGTGCAAATATTCCAGTCCATATGATTTCCCAGGGCAATCTCCCTGATCTCTTCTGAAATTTTATTAAGATCAACGAAGACCATGATATAGACGGAATTATTGACAATATACTGCCGGAACAGGGCATACTTTCCTTCTTCCCCGATCACAGTCCAGCCTTCACTCTCCCAGCCGCCCTCATTCCAAAAGTCATAAACCAGCGGCTCAAAGTGATCGCAGTCGTCCGGAATCATCATAAGACTTTCATTTCGCTTATCATAAACATAGACGGCATCCAGTGTACTGTAACCCGGACGGTTTCGATGAATATCATAGCGCACCCGATATTTTGTCAGGGTATAGCGATCTGTCTTTTCATCCTGAATAGCCATCATATTCACATCAAAATCACCGGAAAAGTTTCTCATCCAACTGTCGATATCCTCCAGCGAGGTTTCCAGCTGTTCCACATAGAGATCCAGCATGTCCTGATAAGGGCTTAAAATTTTGCTTTGGGTAGACTGGAGCGTATCATAGAGAAAATAGGAGACCGTAACCACATAAACCATCAAAAAGGCCAGGAGAATGATCAGCATTTTAAAGCGAATCGTCCGGCAGAAATTTCTGATCCTCTGCTTCATAATGTCACCTCTTTTTTCCGGGAGTTATGCGCCTGTTTTCGATATTCGTAGGGCGTAACACCCACCATTCCCCGAAAGGTCTTTATGAAATAAGAGTCGTTATTATAGCCCAAGCGCTGTGCAATGGATGTGACTTTTTCACTGGTAGAAGTCAGAAGATCTTTTGCCCGTTCCATCCGCAGCCGAAGGATATAATCCGAAAGCTTTTCTCCCGTCTCTTTATGGAACAGTCTGGACAAATAGGCCGCATTCAAAAACACCTGGCCGGCAATCGTCTCGCGGTTTAAGTCTCCTTCCAGGTTCTGGCTGATATACTCTTTGACGCGGTAAATCAGACCGTCCTGCAGCTGCTCTGGTATCAGCTCCGGCTGATCCTGATAGGAATCCAGAAGCTTTTTTAACTCGCCCTGGGACAGCTTCGCGCAGATTTTTTCATATTCCTGTACCTGGGACTCCCGCTTTTCGTCCTCCTGCCAGGCTTTCAGCGCAGCTGCCACGGTATCCTTTAAAATATCGTGATCCACCGGCTTCATCAGATATTCCGTAGCTCCCAGCGTGATGGATTCCTTCGCATAATCAAACCGGGCATGAGCAGTCAGAAAACAGCTTTGCAAAATTCCCTTCCGTCCGCATCCATCTCAGAAAATCGAGTCCACTCTCCTCCGCCATCTCAATATCACAGACTATTACCTGTATATCATGCTGCCGTATGATGTTCTTCGCTTCCTCCGAACTGTACGCCCCATAAACAGCCATGATTCCGATGCTCTTCCAGTCGATGGCTTCCATCACGCCCTCCACTGCATACTGCTCATCATCCACTACCAAAAGACTGTACATAACCCTTCCCTCCTCAAAACAAAAAACACCTTCTAATGGTGTATTTTAGCACATCGTTTGAGGAAAAGAAATACTGGCGTTCGTTCCCAGCAAGTTCAAATCTTGTCGTACCGACAAAAATGGGACCGTTCATAAGAACGATCCCATTTTTAGTCGATGCGACAAGATTTGAACTTGCGACCTCTGCGTCCCGAACGCAGCGCTCTACCAAGCTGAGCCACGCATCGATTCCTTATAGCACTTAATCTGGAAAACGCGTTTTCCAGATCAGTGAAGGTTTTATATACCTTCAAAACCACACACAGAAATGTTTTTGTTTCTTTCCATCCGATTTTCTTCTACCCAGACTGCCTTTTTTGGAAGTTCTGTTCGCTACGCTCGCAGAACAACCAACGCACTAGACTCTGTCTTCGTCTTCGACTTGCCAATCGTCAAGTGCTTTTGGCTTGGTTAAGCCTTCGACCTATTAGTATCAGTCAGCTCCATGCATTACTGCACTTCCACCTCTGACCTATCTACCTCGTCGTCTTCAAGGGGTCTTATCGCTTTCGCATGGGATATCTCATCTTGAGGGGGGCTTCACGCTTAGATGCCTTCAGCGTTTATC
>OLPT01002117.1_pt1 | contig 10917 bp, 7 predicted proteins | sample 1673051 | NCBI WGS metagenome assembly OLPT01 (sample SAMEA3136750, study PRJEB25190) | human gut metagenome | biome: human gut; feature: human-associated habitat; material: faeces | place: Austria | collected 2013
GGGCATGCCCCTTTATCCCAATTCCTTAATTCCAGTTTCATTTTACAATTGAGGAATGAATTTTTTTGTTTAATTAGCAAATATTTTATTGTATTTGGGAAATGATTATACTATACTTCTAGGTATAGGAGAGTGAAATGAATTATGGCAATGACAGATTATTTAAATGATATGCCAGCTCAGGGTAACCGTAAAGTTGTTCTAGTTGGTACAGGTTTTGTAGGTATGAGTATGGCTTATACTTTAATGAACCACAAAGGTATTGATGAACTTGTATTAGTTGACGTTAATACTGAAAAGGCAGAAGGGGAAGCAATGGACTTAGTTCATGGTTTACCATATGCAAACGGTAAATTAAAGGTTTATGCAGGTGATTATTCTGACTGTACTGATGCAAACGTTATCGTTGTAACTGCTGGTGCAGCTCAGAAACCAGGTCAGACAAGACTTGAATTAGTTGCAATCAACACAAAGATTATGGCTTCAGTTGGTAAGTCTATTAAAGAATCAGGATTCAATGGTGTAATCGTAGTAGCATCTAACCCATGCGATATCATGACTTACGTAATGCAGAAGGCTACTGGTCTTCATCCATACCAGGTTCTTGGTTCAGGAACTATGCTTGATACAGCAAGATTAAGATATGAAATTGGTAACTTCTTCGAAGTAAACCCAGCTTCAGTTCATGGTTATATCATGGGTGAACATGGTGATAGCTCATTCGTATCTTGGACAAATGCTTATATCGGATGTAAATCACTTCTTGAAGTTGTAGAAGAAAGAAAAGTACCATTTGATCAGTTACAGAGAATTTATGAACAGGTAAGAGATGCTGCTTATGAAATCATCAATAAGAAGAGAGCAACTTACTATGGTATCGGTATGTCTCTTGCTAGATTAGTAGATGCTATCTTAAACAACGAAAATACAGTACTTCCATTATCATGCTACCTTGAAGGTCAGTATGGTCATGAAGGTTTATATATCGGTGTTCCAGCAATCATCAATAGAGCAGGTATCCGTGAAATCTTAACATTACCTTTAACTGAATCTGATCAGGAAAAATTTGACAGATCTTGTAGTACATTACAGGAAATCATTGATACTACTGTAACTCCAATTCTTGAAGGAAAAGAATAAGATTGATTTTCACTTGAACTCTTAGGCTTGCGCCTAGGAGTTTTTTTGCTTTACATGAAATTAGGATTCATAATATGTAAAGTGTTCTATAATAGATGGACTAGGAGGGAAATTCATGAATAATAACGAATTTGAATATAGTGAAAAAACAAAACGTCGTGTTAGAATCTTTAAGAGAATTTTATCGTTTATTGTACTTATTCTTGCAATTGCGACAATGGTTGCTTTATTCTATGTAAAAAAAGAAAAGATGCGCGTTCGCTTGTTTTTCTCATTATTACAATATATTGCGATGAGTATTGTTTTAATCTCACCAAGACTGTTAAAGAAATTCGCAAACTTTGAAGTGCCTGTTGAAGTGCATATCAGTGTCACTGCCTTTGCGTTTTTAGGACTTGTGCTTGGAGATGGTTTAAACTTCTATGGAAAGATTGGCTGGTGGGATTCATTACTTCACTTTACTTCAGGTATTATTCTTTCATTTATCGCTTTATGGCTATTACAGATGCTTATTCTACGTAGAAAATACCTTTTTATGCACCGTGCATTATTATATATATTTGTAGTTGCTTTCTCACTTGCAGTAGGGGCAGTATGGGAATTATGTGAATATACAGTAGATGATATTTTCCATACAAATAACCAGCAATATATGGCAACTACACGTGCGACTATCGTATCAAGTGATGATGAACCATTAGAAGGACATGATGCTCTCGCTGATACAATGAAGGATCTTGCACTTGATCTTGCAGGGGCTATTTTAGTCGTATGTTATGAATGTTCTAAGAAAGAAATTACACAATATTATGTCTCTAAGAAAGACTAGTATTGGATTTATCACATCTTGGTGTTAGAATAGATGCGATTATAGGAGATTTAGTTATGAAAGATATTGTTTTAACTAGGCGAAAGCATTCTGGCCGACTTTCTGCACCAAAGAAAGTATCACTTTCTTTTCTTGCAGTAATTATAATAGGTGCTATAGTACTTTCTTTGCCATTTTCAAATAAAAAAGAAGCTGCCAGTTTCTTGGATAACCTCTTTATTGCAACATCTGCTGTATGTGTAACAGGGTTATCACCTTTGACAGTTGTGGATCAATATAACCTCTTTGGTCAGACAGTTCTTATTATTCTTGTTCAAATTGGTGGTCTTGGATTCTTAACTTTCTTATATCTTTTCTTGTTTCTTGCAAGACAAAGAATTACATTAAGTAGAAAACTTGTCTTTACTGAAGCACTCAATCAGAATTCTTTAAGTATGCTTCCAAGACTCTTAAAAACTATTTTTATTTATACTATTTCAATAGAAACGATTGGATTAATATTCTTCTCAATGTTTTTTATACCTCGTTTAGGTGCTCTTAAAGGCTTATATTATGGTATATGGCATTCTATTAGTGCATTTTGTAATGCTGGATTTGATTTATGTGGATCTACATCACTTGTTGCCTATAACACAAATCCGATTATTAACTTTATTGTACCATTTGAAATCATCATGGGTGGTCTAGGCTTTATTGTAGTATTAGATATTCATGATAAATATATTAAAGAAAAGAGAAGATCATCAAGCTTTTCATGGCGTCATCTATTTGGCAGCTTTGCCCTACATACAAAGATAGTATTAATGATGACTGTATCGTTAATTATTATAGGTACATTATTATTCTTTATAATGGAATTCAACAATCCTGCAACTATTGGAAAAATGAATTTAGTAGATAAGCTTGTTGTATCATTCTTCCAATCAGTTACTACACGTACTGCTGGATTCTCAACAGTGGATATGTATTCTCTTAATAGAATCACAAAAATATTGATGTGTTCTCTTATGTTCATCGGTGGTTCTCCTGCATCTACTGCCGGAGGTATTAAAACAGTTACTTTTGCACTTGTATTACTATTAATGAGAACAACTTATCGTGGTATTGAAGAAACAACAGTATTCCAGCGTCGTATCAAGAAAAGAACACTCGTAAGAGCTTTTTCTATCTTTTTCCTTGGACTAATGCTTTGTATTATTTCATCTTCTATTATGCTTATAACAGAACCTAAACAGGATTATTTAAATATCCTAATGGAAGTATTCTCAGCATTTGGTACAGTAGGACTGAGTGCATCTGTTACACCTGCATTAAGTATAGTTGGTAAATGTGTAGATATTATCTTGATGTATGCTGGACGTATTGGCCCTATTTCATTAATGATTTTATTTACTAAACGTTCACATGATAAAAATACAAAAGAATTTAAATATCCAGATGAGGATGTACTTGTTGGCTAGGAGGAGTAAACATGAGTAATAAACCAAAACAGGTCGCTATTTTAGGATTAGGTATCTTTGGAAGTACACTTGCTGAAACATTAGAAGACTTCGGAGTAGAAGTTCTTGCAGTAGATATTGATCCAGTATGTGTCAGTAGAATTAAAGACAATGTTACTAAAGCAATTGTAGCTGATGTTACTGATCGTGAACAGCTATTAGAGCTTGATATCAATACATTTGATGTAGCTGTTGTAGCTATTTCTAAGCACTTTGAAGAAGCAGTAACATGTACATTATTATTAAAGGAATTAAATGTCCCTTATGTTATTGCGAAAGCACGTACTAAACGTAAGAAGATCATTCTAGAAAAAGTAGGGGCTGATCGTGTTATTAATACAGAAAAAGAAATGGCTTATAAGCTTGCTAAACATTTATTAAGACGTTCTATTGTAGATTTAGTAGAACTTGATGAAGAATATTCTATTGTAGAGATTAGAACACTTAAGGATTGGGAAGGTAAATCACTTTCTAATGTTAATATCCGTCGAGTTTATGGTATGAACGTTGTAGGTATTAAACCTCAAGGTTCACTTAAGATGACAATGGACTTTAGTGCTGATTATATTATTCAGCCAGGAGATCATTTCCTTGTTGTAAGTAAAACAAAAGAAGTAGAAAAATGGGATTTTCTCACTAAGGAATAGCAAAAGGCTATTCCTTTTTCTATAATAGTAATAGGAGGACATTATGAACTTATTACAACTCACAATAGAAACATTTGACAAGAATGTTGAGACTGACTTTACTTCTTTTAAGAATCATATAAATTATATTGAAGATCATAATACAGTCATCAATGGTCTCACATTCGCTTTTTTTGGCTTAACAGAAATTATTATTAAGAGAGTTTATCTTACATTTGAACTAAACAATATCATACACACTATTGAACGTGTGTATCAATCAGGAAGATGTATTCTTCGATGTGATGATCTAGAAAATGAAGAAGCCCAGCACCTTGTCCACAATATTTTAAATATGAATTATAATCAGTTCCTACATCAATTTATTATGCCTTCTTCTTTTATAGAAACTTGGATTCAATCACCTACAGAGGCACTTATGCGTTCCTTTGTATCTACAAAACCTGTTATGACGAGTGATACAAAAATGATAGAGGAACAGATTAATGACACAATGTCTTTCTTAAATAGTTATGAAGATTATAAGAATGCATGTGCTTATATTAGTAAGAATAAGCCTTATCTATCTCTCTATTCCAATCATTTAGATCAATTAGAAAAATCATTAGAAGATAAGAAAAAGAAAGTATTACGTGAAATTGAACTAGTTACTGAATTAGATGATATGGAAAAGAAAGCAGCTATCAGAAAGCAGCAACAACAGACAATAGATAAAAGAAGAGAAGGACTCAATGATTTATCTTTACTCTATGATGAATACTTAATATCACAGGATCATCTATTTGATTTAGAAGCATCTTATACACGTACTGTATATCTTTATGGTAGTGAAAATGATGATTATATGCGTATGTATCATCATTATATGAATAGTCTTGCAGGTATTCTTGCTAAGGATTTAAAGGAAGGAACACCTTGTCCTGTATGTGGTTCACTTCATCATCCTAAACCTTGTTTAATAGAAGGAAGAGAAATATCTCAGGAACTTCTTTTTAAGAAAGAAGCTATATTAGAAAAAACAAGAACAGATTTAGAAAAGAAACGCTTAGAAAAAGCAACCTATATGGTACGTCATCAAAGACTTATAGAAAAGATTATAGAAAAGAAAAAAGAATTAGATATTACAGAAGATATTTCTAAAGAAATGTTTATTAGAGAACTCAGTGTATTAAATACAGATTATTTATCTCATTATAAGAAGGATAAAAAGCTCTTAGATGAAATAGGTTATCTACACAAATTAGAAAAACATCTTCCAGCACTTAAACAGGATTATCATGAAATACTTATGGCAATTGAAGAAGTCAAAGAAGAATATCTTACATTACAGAAGAAGATTAAACATGCAGAAAGGTTCTGTGATGAAATCATTCAAAAATATTCTTTTATTATGTATGTTGATGAAAACGTCATAGAAAATAAGAAGAAAGAATGTTTGAATAATCAAAAGATACTTACATTACTTCATAAGCAGACAATACCTCTAGAAGAAGATGTCACATCTTTTATCACTCAATTAATGAATACTGCTAACCGTTTACTCAAACAAATCACCCATGATCGTCTTCAACTTATACTTGATAATAAACTTTATCTTCAAGAAGAGGATCATCTCTCTCTGGTAGAGGATTTTTCAATGATTGGCTTATGTACAATTGTTTTAGGATATAGTCTATCTTCTATGATTTCACATCAGGATATATTATTCATTGATCACTCATTACAGGAAGATTATCACGAAACATTAATCAATACTCTCTCTATATCCCCTTATTTTTCAAGACTCTATATCACTAAATAAGTGAATATAACACATTATTATCACCATGATTTGGATTAATCCTTTTCATTTTCACAAAAATAGTTATAATAATATCGTACAAGAGAGGAGAAAGTTATGGCAAAAAATAATATTAAAAATGATGCAATTACACCTAGAGACGTTGACTTTGCACAGTGGTATACAGATGTATGTCGTAAAGCAGAATTAATGGATTACTCAAGTGTAAAAGGATTCATTATTTATCGCCCATATGGTTATGCTTTATGGGAACAGATTCAGAGTTATATGGATAAGAGATTTAAGGAAACAGGACATCAGAATGTTTATATGCCAATGTTAATTCCTGAATCTCTATTAAATAAAGAAAAGGATCATGTAGAAGGATTTGCACCTGAATGTGCAGTTGTGACTAAAGGTGGTTTGGATGATTTAGAAGAGCACTTAATCGTTAGACCTACTTCAGAAACATTATTCTGTGAACATTATGCTAAGATTGTAAATTCTTATCGTGATCTACCAAAGAAATATAACCAGTGGTGTTCAGTAGTAAGATGGGAAAAGACTACAAGACCATTCTTACGTGGTTCTGAATTCTTATGGCAGGAAGGTCATACAATTCATGCAACTGAAGAAGAAGCTCGTTCTGAAACATTAATGATGAGAGATATCTATGAAGAAACTGCAAAAGAATTACTTGCAATCCCAATGTTAACAGGGCGTAAGACAGAAAGAGAAAAGTTTGCAGGTGCAGAAGAAACTTATACTATTGAAGCATTAATGCATGATGGTAAGGCTCTTCAGTCTGGAACATCTCATTACTTTGGTCAGGGATTTGCGAAAGCATTCAATATGACATTCTTAGATAAGGATAACAAGTTAAAACATGTTTATCAGACATCTTGGGGTGTATCTACAAGATTATTAGGTGCTATTATCATGGTTCATGGTGATGACAATGGTCTTGTATTACCACCTAGACTTGCTCCTACACAGGTTGTTATTATCCCTATTCAGCAGAAGAAGGCTGGAGTACTTGAAAAAGCAGATGAAATCGCTGAACAGTTAAAAGCAGCAGGTATGAGAGTAAGTGTAGACGCAAGTGATAAATCACCTGGATGGAAGTTCTCTGAAGCAGAAATGCGTGGTATTCCAGTACGTATTGAAGTAGGGCCTCGTGATATCGAAAATGGTCATTGTGTTGTTGTAAAACGTAACGATGGTGTCAAGACTCAGATGGACTTAGATGAAAACCTTCCACAGGCAATTCATGATACATTAGAAACAATTCATCAGGAAATGTATGATAAGGCAGCAGAATTCTTAAATAGCCATATCACTCGTGTTAATACTTTAGAAGAAGTAGGTCAAGTATTAGATGAAAAGGGTGGCTATGTCAAGATGAACTGGTGTGGTGAAGAAGCATGCGAATTAAAGATCAAAGAACTTTATCAGGCAACTTCACGTTGTATCGATGAACATGAAAAAGCAGACGGAGTATGTCCATGCTGTGGTAAAAAAGCAAAACATGTAGTTTATTTTGCAAGAGCATATTAATAAAATGAATCTCAACAAGAATTTGTTGGGATTTTTTATGTTTTTCAAATAGGTAACTTCTCAAGTCTAATTCTTTTTCTAAGTTTGTACTTTAACTTTGATATACTTGCAGGAAGATTAGAAATATTCCCAATGTTGATGATTTTTTCTAAGACATTATGGAAGTTGGGGCAATTATGTCCCTTTTTTTCATGCATTTTTATTACATTGTTTAATGTTATTTTTTTGTTAAGATGATATAATATTTAGCGTTAGATAAAAAGGAGTAAATAATTTGAAAAAGACACATACAGCGCATCTATCTTTAATAATAGGGACTCTACTGATGCTTCTTGATCAGCTCTTTTGGACATCCCATGCAAAACATATCAATATAAGTAAAGTAGGTACTTTGATGAGTACCATCCAGGTCCAGCATATCATCACACTTATAGGGCTAGACCTTGTTATTATATCCTTAGGATATATTTATTCTAAAAAAGAAAATAGTCTTGCAGAAGCACTTAAACTATGGCTTTATACAGTTGTTGTAGGATTCATATCTGCAATCGTTTGTTTTTTACTTACAAAAAAAATAGATACAAATGCAATCTATTCAATCTTCTTACCAATAATTAGAAATGTATCACCTGTAATCACCGGTGTTATTCTCTCTTTGATTTGTTATCCATTTATGAAGAAGGTGAATTATAGCTATTTAAAATGGATTCTTTTAGCACTTCTTCTCTTACCAACATTAAGTGGTATTGACTCACTAGGATTAAGTGATGGATATAGTATCTCGTTCACATTTATATTATTTTATCTAGGTGTAATCGAAGCATCAGAAGAAAAACGTTTTTCAATCATTTCTTTAATTCTCCTTTGTTTAATGAATGTGCTATGTGTCACTATGATGCCATTATGTTCTAAGATTGTACATGGAGATATGTCCACTGCATTACGCTTTACTGCACCTACTTCATTCTTTGAAGTAATGATTGCTATTTATTTTGTTCGTCTTTTAAGAAATGTTCCATTCTTTAATAAATGGTCTTTTATACGCTATATTCCTATTGCTTCTCTTGTCCTAATTGGAGCAGGACGTTTAGAAAATATTGTATCCTGGAATGAAGATCTTGTAGGAACATCATTTAATAAACTGTTTAGACAAAGCGAATTAGAAGCTTTACTCATTGTCTTTGTTATCTTCTTAGTCACACTCCTTATTAAACAACTTCCACAGGTTAAAAGAGTAGTTAAATCAATAGAAGAACATTTTAGTGACTTTGAATTAAGTAATCAATGGTTCACTAAAGAAACTCAACTGATTAAGCAGTATTTAAAGAATCATAGAATTAATATCATTATGCTGCTATGTGCTTACATTCTTTCTTTTGCATCATTTATCGCAATGAATACAAGTTACAATATTGAAATTAACGCGATAGAAACATATAACATTTTTTGGTATACATTCTTCGCAAGACAATTCTTTGTCTTGCTTAATACACTCATGCTTGTCTTAATAGCGCGTTTCCTTATGGCTATCACAAGACATTATTGGGTATCTGTCTTAGTTACTGGTTTTGCTCAGATTGTAATTACTGTAGCCAATCGCTTAAAGATTATTTATCGTGAAGAACCAATTATTCCAGGAGACCTTGCAATGATTAAAGCCTGGAAGAGTTTACTGGGAATGATGGGTAAAAATATCATTATTGCAAGTATTGCATTAGTCGTTTTAGTCGTTATTTTGATTATTTATTTAGAAAAGAAGCATCCTCATGCTATTCATATGACTCTTAAAAAGAGTATCATCTGGGTACTTGTAACCTCTATATTCTTTAGTGGTACACTTCTTTTTAATCATGATGGCTCTTATGTTAATGCATTAATGCGTGATTTAGGAGATCAGCCTTATTTCTTTAATCAGCTATTTGGTGCAAAGGTCAATGGTCCTCTTTTACAGTTCCTCAATAATATTGATGTTTCTGTTATGGATGACCCAGAAAACTATAGTAAAGAAACAATGATACAAATCTATAAGAAATATGCACAAGAATCTGCAAGAATTAATAGGAGAAGAAGAAATGACTGGGATGATCAGATTGTAATCATGGGCTTATCTGAAAGTTTTGCGGATCCATATCGTATTCCTGAACTTACTCTTGCAAATGATCCTATTCCTTATATTAGAAGTTTAATGAAAACAACAACTTCAGGACTTATGTATAGTACAGGTTATGGAGGAGGAACAGCGAATATGGAATATATGGCTTTAACTGGTTTAAACCAAGGGTTCTTCTCTGCTGCTTTAACACCTTATACGCAACTTGTTACAACGCAAAATCAAGCCTATGCTTTTTCTCGTCTATTTAATCAGGCGGTAGCGATTCATCCATATATTGGTGTTTATTATAGTCGTCAAACAGTTTATCAAAACTTTGGTTTTAATAAGTTTATGTATTTAGGGTCTAAATATCCAATCAAACATCAATCTTCTATTGATCGCAGTGCTTATTTATCAGATGAAACAGCTTATGCAAATACAATAGATGAAATTTTAGATGCTCAAGGCAGTAAATTCATTAACCTTGTCACTATGCAGAACCATTTGCCATATGACAACAATTACTATAACGGTAAAGAAAAATATGCAGCAAGTGGTAATGCAGTCACTAACGACTATGTTAGAGGAATGGTAGAAGAATATGTGATGGGGCTTCACTATACAGATGAAGCAGTGAAAAACTTTATTGAAAAGATAGATAGTATTAACAAGCCTATTACATTTGTCTTCTATGGTGATCATTTACCTGGCATTTATTGGGATACAAACAATAATAATATTCTTCATCAGACAGATTATTTTATCTATTCTAATAGATATGCAAGAAGACATCTTGGTAGAAGAATCTATAGACAATATGATCTTGTAGCACCTACTGATTTCATGTCTCTTGTACAAAAACAAACCTTAACTAAAACAACACCTTATAGTGCATTATTAGAAAAGGTTCTAGATGAATTACCTGTTATAACTACAAAAGCCGCAGCAGGTTCTAAAGAAGAATCTGATGCAGCTATGATTAATGATAATGGAGAATTGATCAAATATGATGATCTCTCATCATCACAAAAAGAATTATATAATGACTATAAGCTTGTCCAATATGATATGACAGCAGGAAATAATTACCTTGAGAATATGAATTTCACTCGATGAGGCATTTCATTATGCCTCTTTTATTGGTAATTTAAAATAACTAGGGGTTTCCTAAATTTTAATTATCACGTAGTATGGGGTGAATCTCACCCCATACTTTTTTATGCGCTAAAAGTCTATTTCAGAAATATCTAAATCTAACGATGAGTCTTCATCGTTATTTTTTATTAGGAAATACTGAATATCATCAATTCGGTGAGAAATAGACTCCAGACGAATAAGAATATCCTCTAAAACTTCATCTTCCTCAAGTATTA
>OLPT01002119.1_pt1 | contig 10913 bp, 7 predicted proteins | sample 1673051 | NCBI WGS metagenome assembly OLPT01 (sample SAMEA3136750, study PRJEB25190) | human gut metagenome | biome: human gut; feature: human-associated habitat; material: faeces | place: Austria | collected 2013
TGCGCTACGGCGAAGTTCGCCGAGCACTGTGCCGACGCGAGCCGCGCCCCGCATGCAAAACATGTAAGAGCCATTGCTACACACCCACTGAATCGGCATGGCAACGCCGCGCCATGGCCTACGCGGGCCCCAGGGCAATGTTCCGCGGGCACGCGATTGAAGCAATTCGCCACCTCATTCACACCAGAAAGAGCTAGGGCGGCGTTTCCATCTGCAGAAAAAAGGTTCCATTCCCCAACTTTCTCGCCCTTTGCGCTTTATCATAGATGTGTGAAGGAAACCAGCAACGCCGCCCGTAGGCGCGCGCGGGGAAACGAGGGCACCATGATCAATCAACGCATGTATGAGTTGGGTAGCGAACCGTCGGCGATTCGCGAGCTGTTCGCATACGGCCAAGCACGCAAGGCCGAAATCGGCGAGGATAACGTCTTCGACTTCAGCATCGGCAACCCCAGCGTTCCGGCGCCCGAAGCGGTTAAGCGAGCAATTCTCGATGTGATGGAGCAGCCCCCCACCCAAGTGCACGGTTACACCCCCAGCCAGGGCGCACCGAGCGTTCGCGCCGCCGTGGCCGCATCGCTCAACCGCCGTTTCGATACGTCGTACGAAGGTGCGAACATCTACATGACCTGCGGCGCCGCCGCATCGCTTTCCATCTGCTTCAACGCCGTTGGAAACCCAGGCGACGAGTTCATCGTGATTTCGCCCTATTTCCCCGAATACAAGGTTTGGATTGAGAACGCCGGCTGCAACTGCATCGAGGTGCCCGCTCGCCGCGACGATTTCCAAATGAACATCGAAGCCATCGAAGATGCCATTACGCCGAAAACCAAGGCCATCGTGATTAACTCCCCCAACAACCCAGTTGGCTCGGTGTACCCCGAATGCGACTTGATCGAACTCGCCAACGCGCTGCGCCGCAAGCAGGACGAATTCGGCACCACCATTTACATCATCGCCGATGAGCCGTATCGCGAAATCGTCTACGGCAACGTGCGCGTGCCGTTCGTTCCGCCTATCTACGAGAACACGCTCGTGTGCTACTCGTATTCCAAATCGCTCAGCCTGCCGGGCGAGCGCATTGGCTACATTCTGGTTCCCAACACCATGCCCGACTGGGAACGCACCTTCAACGCCGTGTGCGGCGCGGGCCGCGCGCTTGGCTTCGTATGCGCCCCGTCGCTTCTGCAGTACGTCATCGAGCGCTGCGTCGACGAGCCGAGCGATGTTGAGGCCTATGCGAAGAACCGCGAAGCCCTGTATGGCGGCCTTACGAAACTCGGCTACGAGTGCGTGGCGCCCCAAGGCGCATTCTACTTGTGGGTTCGCGCGCTCGAACCCGACGCTCAGGCTTTCGCCGGGGCCGCGAAGGCACATGAGCTGCTGCTCGTTCCCAGCAACAGCTTCGGCGTCGAGGGCTGGCTGCGCGTAAGCTACTGCGTCGCCCACGAGACCATCGTGAATTCGATGCCCGCATTTGCCGAACTCATGCGCGAGTATCAAACGAAATAGCGCATCTTAGACAACGCGTTTTTTGACGCAAAAACACGAAGGCTCGCCTACCGCAGGCGAGCCTTCGTTGCATAGAGGCGTCGAAACCGCGCGGGCAAATCGGGCTGAGCATTTCGCGTGTCGCGCCCGCATGGGCTGCGGACTTACGCAGGCTCAGCACATGCGTACAGGCAACAACGTTAGGCCGCTGCCGCGCGAACGCCGCGCCATTCGGCCCTATCACTTCTGGAATTTCTTGGCCTCTTCGGCTTCGACGCCCTCCATCGAGGCGCCATATTTCGCGGTTTTCGGATCTTTGCCGCCATCTTTGAGCAGCTCATCGACGCTTTCCGCACGCAGCGCCTCGCGTCGCGCATCGTGTTTTTCCTGATAGCGGCCCGCCGCAACAGCATCGAGCTTCACATTGCGGAAGTACACGATCCAGTTCGCCGCGATGGCAATCATGTTCAGGAAATAGACCGCCAGCACCCAGTTGATTTGGCCCGATACGAACTTCGCCGCAATACCGGCAACGTATCCCAACGTGATAAGCAAAATGAACTGCCAGCTTGTGCCCGCAGCCGTGCGCGCCTTCGCCGCCTTATACGCATTCATCGGCCACGACAAGCCAAAACAAACCAGCATGACCGCTTCAAGAAATTCCGCCATTGCACCCTCGATTTCTCGGATTTCAAACCCTTTGAGAATAGTTCGCGCGCATCATAGCGTCTAATATATGAATTGGTTATTTATCATCACTTTGACGTTATAATTCAAGAAAATGAGGGGAGCGCCGTGGAGCTTTTGCAGTTGAGATATTTTCTGGAAGTTGCGGAAAGCGAGCACGTCACGCACAGCGCCCAGAAACTTCGCGTATCGCAGCCCTCGCTCACCCAAGCGATTAGCCGCCTCGAGCGAGAACTGGGCATACAGCTTTTCGAGCCAGAAGGGCGCGGCATTCGCCTTACTGAAGCAGGGCGCTTCTACAGCAAACGCATCGCGAAAGCGGTGGGAGAAATCGACTCGGCGACCAGCGAGCTTGCGCGGTTCGACGAAGAGCGCAGCTCGATCGTGCGCATCAACGTTGTTTCGGCCTCGAACATCGTCGTTGACGCCGTCGCGGAATGGCGCGCTCAACACCCCGCGGCAAAGTTTCAGATTGTGAGCAGCGAAACCGCCAGCAAAATTGAACCGTGCGACATCGAAGTGCGCATGCAAACGGGAAAAACGCCGGAAGCGAAGGGCGCGCGCCTATTCAAGGAACGTATCATGCTCGCCGTACCCACAACGAACGGCGACGAAGCCGAGGAGCACGCGTTGCGCGAAACCAAAGAGCCCGACGCAGGTTTTCGCGACAATCCAGGAAAAGGTGAAAGACCTGGAGGCGAAGAGCGCGACATCGCAGCGAGCGACGCCTTGGCCAACGGGCGCGGCGAGGCGATTTCGCTGGCCCAGATGCAAAACAGCGGCTTCATCATGCTCGCAGGCTCGCGCAACATCAGCAACCTCTGCCTGTCGCAATGCGCCAAACTGGGGTTTCGCCCCACAATCGCCTTCGAGAGCGATAACCCATCGGTCGTGCGCAAGATGATTGGCCTTGGCCTCGGCGTTGGCTTTTGGCCCGAACACAGCTGGGGCGAGCTTGGCGCCGGCGCGCGCCTTGCTCCCATTCTTGAGCCGGGATTCGTACGCACCATCGAAGTCGCGCGAACGCGCCACGGCGGCACGAACGAGCAGGCCGATAAGTTCTATTCGTTCCTGCTTCAGCGATTCGAAGCCCGCTGGAATATCTAGCGGTTCCCCGCGTCAACCATGGTAGACTTTTGCGTACATGTGCGAGAGAAAGGGATTCCATGGCCGCGCAATGCAATTTGATCATCGATTCATGCTGCGATTTACCGCTGAGTATGCTGCAAATCGAAGGCGTCGATACGCTGAACTTCAATTACGTCATGAGCGATGGCGACCACGAGGACGATTTCTATCAATCCATCACGCCGCACGAGTTCTACGAGAAGATTCGCAATGGAGAAACGCCGAGCACCTCGCAGGCTTCGCCGGCGGCAATCGAAGCGGCATGGCGCCGCGCTGCCGAAAACGGCATTCCCACGGTATACCTATGTTTCTCGAGCGGCCTTTCGTCGAACTACTCAACTGCGGCGGCGTTGCTTGCCCAGGTGAAAGAGGAATTCCCCGATGCTCCGCTCTATTTGGTCGACCTTATGATCGGCTCTACGCCCGAGGGCTTGCTCGTTCTTGAGGCGTTGCGTCAGCGCGATTCGGGGCTTTCCGCAGAAGAGCTGGTCGAGTGGGCCGAACAGGCGCGCTACTTCGTGCAAACCGCTTTCATGGTTGACGATCTTGATGCGCTGCACCGCGGCGGACGCATTCCCGCATCGGTTGCCGCAGCAGGCTCGGCACTCAATGTGAAACCCCTGCTCACTTTCGATACGTCGGGGCACTTGGCACTCACGGGCGCCGCGCGTGGGCGCAAGAAGGGCCTGAAGCAAATGGCCGATTTCTTCGCAAAAGAGCATGACACGCAAGGTGGTTCGCCCGTAGTGCTCATCGGCAACGCCGACTGCCCGAAAGACGCCGAAGCGCTGCGAGACCTTTTGGCCAAACAAGACGAGAGCATCACCGTGGTACAGCACAATATTGGTGCTACCATCGGCAGCCATGTTGGGCCCGGCATGGTGTCGATTTCGTTCTGGGGCGGCGACCGCCGTGAAAACATGTCCGTCGCCGACCGCATCGCCGCGAAGATCAAGCGCGGCTAGCAAGCCGAACGGACGGTTCGGGGCCGCAGGGCATCAAGGTGCTCTGAGGCCCCGACTCACTACCGTCATCTCGCCGACCTCGGAGCCCCTTTTCGCAATTGCCTGTTGCGGCCAATCGTAGCAGACTCGTATTGCATGCATATGAACGGACCTTCTACACACCTTCCCTCTCTCTTCTCGCACCTTGTCTCTCTTCCTCATCCCCACAAGTGCCCGTCGGCACGAAGGCCCGCGCTCGAATATCCCATCCCCGCAAAGCCCGTCTCCCCATCTCTTATGTTTGTCGCGGTTCCGTGGCGCCGAGGTAACGTTTCGATTCAGATTCTTCCCATTATGCGAACGCGCGATATGTTCGACTCGTACCAAACGCATTTACCGCAAGCCAATCGAGCGCTTGCTTTTATTTGATAGGAGGCAACCATGGACAGACGCGCATACAGTCAAGAAAACCGCAATAAGCGCGCCGATTCGGTGGCAAAAACCGTCGTTATCTCGCCCAAGGCTGAAGCCGAAACCCCTAACCCAACCGGAATCAAGGGCCTTTTTGAGGGGCTTTCGGTTTCACAGGTCACCGCCGGTGCGTTGGCCGCGGTGACCTCGATGCTGCTTTCTGCGCAAATTGGCATTGCCGGCTCGGTTATCGGCGTCGCCGTAGGCTCGGTCGTGTCGACCGTTTCATCGCAGCTTTACAAAAAATTCCTGGCAGGGTCAGCCGAAAAGCTTCGCGGCTTTGCCTCGAACGACAACGAGGAAGAAAATGCGGCGGCTAACACCGTTGCCGCTCAAAACGCAACCCAAAGCTTCGCACACGCGCAAACCACCGTTATGCCCATCACGCGCGCACCATTCGAGAGCGCCGAAACCACCACGCCGCCTTCGGCGGGCACAGCGACACGCGCATTCAACGAAGCAGCGGTTCCGTCGACCAATTCCGCCGAAACGAGCGTTCTATCCGCGGGCCAAATCGTTGGGGCCGATGCGCACAACATGCGCGGCAGCCAAGCCGCTCAAGGCACCCAATCGAATACGCCGCGCATCAATAGCGCAGCCGGCCATACGGGCAATGCGAGCCACGCAACGGGCGTCGTCGAGATTGAGGCCCAAAAACAAAAGACCATGCAGCGCCGCGTGCTCGCGGTTTCAGTTGCCTCGTCCCTTGCGGCAATCCTGCTGTTCGCGAGCCTCGTGCTTATGTTTACCGGTGGCGAAGGCATCGGTACAAAAGTAGCCCCGTTCACCGGTGAAGTCGTAACGAGCCAGCTTGCAGACGAAAACAGCGTTGCGACCAGCAATGACACCGGAAAAACCCATGATGCCAAGAAGGCCGAGACAACAGCTCAAGACGAAAACGAGAAGAACAGCGCTCCGCAATCCCCTCAGCAGAATTCGACGCAGAACGCTTCCAACTCTTCATCCACAACCGAATCGGGCACAAACTCCAGCAACACGAATTCGGGATCGGAGAACTCGAGCTCCGCAAGCGGCAACAACAGCCCATCCTCAAGCGGCTCAGGCTCCGGCCAAACTTCCAGCAATACTACGAATTCAAATTCCAACAACGCAAACAGCTCTGGCTCTGGCTCTGGCTCAACGGATTCGGGCGGAAATGCCACAAATTCAGGGTCAACGGGATCGGAATCGAGCGCATCGTCGCAAGCGGGGTCGGGCAAGTAACCCACGGCGAAATATTTCGCTCGGCAAGAAAAGCCGCGAGGCGGCAACACGCGCCCAAGTGAAAACGAATTCAGTTCCACAGCCAACTCCAAGAAAGCGCATGCATACATACAAAAGCGGGCCTGCATCGTTCTGCAGGCCCGTCGACGTTCAGGGCAATTATGTTTGCCATTTGGCTCATCGCCCTGCGCGTTCGTTAGTCGACGCTCTTCAAACTTTCGACCATATCGATTTTCTTGAGCTTGAATTTCATCGCCAAAGTCACGATAACCGAGAACAACATGGTGAGCGCAAATGCGATAATGAAGCTCAAAGTGTGAATTTCGCGGCCAAACATCACCTGATCGACCTCGGCGGTGATTACAACATAGCCCTTCATGGCAATGCCAAGGAACAAACCAACGAATGCGCCAATCAGCGAGAGCAGCATGGTTTCGCGATAGATATACGCGTTCACCTCATGCGGCGTGAAGCCAAGCACCTTCAGCGTGGCAATTTCTCGCACACGCTCGGTGATGTTGATGTTCGTGAGGTTGTACAGCACCACGAACGCGAGCAGAGCCGCAGCAACCACAAGCACCACCACGACCGAATCGACACTCTTCAGCATGCTGCGATAGCTGTTGATGGTTTCGTCGTTATACGTCACGGTTTTCACGCCATCCATCGCGAGCACGTCGTCGCTGAACACTTCGCGCACGTCATCGCCCTCGGCAACGTTCGCGAGCAGCGTCGCGTACGAAGGCGCTTCTCCCATGGTGGATTCGTACAGCGCAGGCGACATGAGCACGTATTGCGCCACATAGTTCTCCATAATGCCCGACACGCGCACCTCGCGGCCTTCGCCCATCGCGTTGCCAATGGCGTCTTCGTCGTAAATCGCGATGGAATCGCCCACCGAAACGCCCAGCTTCATCGCGAGCTTCTCGCTTATGAGCACGCCTTCATCGTCAATCGCGAGGGGCTTGTGGCCCACGCGCGTGCGCAGCGTGTTGAAGTTGCCGAATTCCTGCGTATCTTGCGGCACGTTCAACTCGACGCGTTGGTCGATTTCATCCGACGCGCCCGGAGCGCGCACAATTTTGTTCTCGGTAAGCACCCATGCTTTTGGACCTTCGGAGTCGGCTTCAACGCGTTTTGCCACGGCATTCTTTTCGGCATCGGCAACATCGGAATCCATGCGCACGATGGCGTTGTAGTGGTACAGCTCGCCATACTGCTTGTCGATGATATCGTTGATGGCGTTTTGCAAACCAAGACCGGTGAGCAAAAGCCCTGTGCAGCCCGCAATGCCGATAATCGCCATGAAGAAACGGCGCTTATAACGGAAGAGATTGCGCGCAGTAACCTTCCAGCTGAACGACATGCGGCTCCACAGCGGACGAATGCGTTCGAGCAGAATGCGCTTGCCGGCCTTCGGCGCGCGCGGCAGCATAAGAGCCGCCGGCTTTTCACGCAGGGTGGCCATCGCGGCGAACAGCGTTGCCGTAACCGTAATGCCCACAGAAAGGCCCGCTGCCAGCAAGAACAGCGCGGGGTCGATTGGCGTAGGCCTGCACGGCACAACATAAATAATCGCGTACGCATTCATGATGAACCACGGCAGGAATTGCGACAGCAGCATAATGCCCACGATTGAGCCCACGCCGCTGGCGACCATGGCATACACCAAATACTTCGAGGCGATGCGCCCATTGGAATAGCCAAGCGCCTTAAACGTGCCAATGAGCACGCGCTCTTCATCGACCATGCGCGTCATAGTCGTAAGCGAAACCAAGGCGGCCACAAGGAAGAACAGCAGTGGGAACACCTGGGCAATTTGATCAATGCGTCCCGCGTCGGAACGGAAGCTTTCGGCGCCGATGTTCTTCTTCAAATCAAGCGCATACACGTCGGCATCCATAGTGGCGATGTCGTCCACCTCGGCTTGGGCGTCGGCGAGCTGCGCTTCGGCGTCGGCGAATTCGGCCTCGGCCTGGGCGCGCTTATCGGCAAGCTCGGCCGCGCCGTTTTCCCACTGCGACAAACCGTCGGCATATTCGGCCTGGCCGCTTTTGAGCTGAGCGCGGCCCTCATCGAGCTGCGCCTGGCCTTGGGCAATCTGTGCCGCAGCGGCATCAAGCGAGGCCTGACCGCTCGCGAAACCCTGGTTGGCCGCAGCCTTCTGGGCAGCAAGCTCCTGCTCGCCCGCCGCAAGTTGCTCAGGCACGCCCGCAGTTTCCGTGTCGATTTGAGCGATGCCCGCTTGAAGCTGAGCGATGCCCGTTTCGATTTCAGTTTTCTGGGATTCAAGCTGCGCTTGCTGCTGCTGGAGCTGTGACAAGGACGTCTGGGCTTGGGCAAGCTGCTGCTCAAGAGCTGTCTTTTGCGCCTCGAGCTGCGCTTTCGTTTTCTCGTAAGCGGGGTCGGTCTGATCAAGCGCCTTGATTTGCGCTTTCACGCCCGCAATCGCCACCTGCAGCCCATCAATCGCCCGCTGCGCCTGCTCAATTCCGGCCGCGACCTGCGTAAGGTCATCGTTTACCTGATCGAGGCCCTTTTGCGCCTCGGAGAGCTTATTGTTCAGCATTTCACGCGTCTGCATGGCGGCGTGGTATTTCGCCCACCCTTCGTCAATCGACGCCTGAGCCTGAGCCAATGCCGCTTGCGCCTGCGAACGCTGGTCGGCGAGTTCAGCCACGCCCGACTCATACTGGGCGCGACCGCTTGCCAACTGCGATTCGCTTTGAGCAATGGTCGCCTTCGCCGATTCGAGCTCGGCGGCCGCGGAATCGAGCTGCGCCTTAGAATCGTCGAGCGTCGCCTGGCCATCGTCGAGCTGCGCGAGCGCGTCGGCCTTCTTCTGCTCGTATTCCGCACGCTTTTCATCAAGCGTGGCCTGAGCGTCTGCCTGCAGGCCTTCGATGCGCGACGCTTTCAAATCGTCGGCAATCGCGTCGATGCGATTGGCCACTTCGTCAACTTTTGCCTGGTAGGCATCGCTTGCCCATGGCAAGTCGCGCGCGCCATCGACCGCGACGAACGCTTCGGTAATGGGATAATCGTCAGCGAAGGCCGAATCGGGAACGAACACGAAGCTCGTAAGACGGCCGCTTCCAAGCGACGTCGAACCCACATTGGTCGAGCACGTGTAATACGACGAATTCACGAAGCCGACCACCGTGAACTCGCGCTCGGCGAAGCTGTCGTCCAAGTCTTGCGTGCCCTCGATAAGACGCACCTTGTCGCCGATATGCACATCGGTCTGCCACACCGTGTCGGAAGAAAGCAGGCACTCGTCGCTTTTCGTGGGCCAGGTGCCGCTCTTCAAGACAGGCCTGTTCAAATACGAATCGTCGCTCGACTGCACCGTGAAGCCATCGTCGCACGTGCTCGCCTGGGCAGCGTCAACATCAAGCGACTGAAAGCACAGCGTATATTGCACGCCGTCCAATTCTGAAATGGCGTCGGCTTCGCGAGCGGGCATAACAGCCGAAACGCCCTCCACATCGCGCAACGCGTCGATTTGCGCCTCATCGAATCCAATCGTCGAAACCACGCGCACGTCGGCCAAACTCGTGCCATCATAGTATTCGTCGCCCGCAAGGCGCATGTCGGGCCCCGTCATGCGCAGGCCGGCATAGAACCCGCAGCCAAGCGCTGCCATAACGGCGATGGCCAGAAAGCGCCCCCACGATTTCGTGATGGAGCGCAGCACCTCTTTCGAAAACGCGCGCATGCCTTACCACTCCAGCGTTTCGGCTGAAGCGGGATGCGGGTTCACCTGCATGCTGGCCACCCTGCCCTCGCGCACGTGAATGACGCGGTCGGCAATAGCTGCGAACGCAGAGTTGTGCGTGATGAGCACCACCGTCTTCCCCGTGTTGAGGCACGTGTCTTGCAGAAGCTTCAAGATGGCCTTGCCCGTTTTGAAGTCAAGCGCGCCGGTGGGTTCGTCGGCCAGGACCAGTTTGGGGTGGTTGATGATGGCCCGGGCGCAGGCGCACCGCTGCTTCTGCCCACCGGAGACCTGGTAGGGGTACTTGTCCAAAATGTCCCCGATGTTCAGGGTGTTGGCCATGGCCTGGACCTGGGGGTCGATGGCCTGGGGGGCCGTGCGGCGGATGGTGAGGGCCAGGGCGATGTTCTCCCCGATGGTGAGGGTGTCCAGGAGGTTAAAGTCCTGGAAGATGAAGCCCAGGTTCTCCCGGCGGAACTTGGCCAGCTCCTTGGGCCGCAGCCGGGTGATGTCCTGCCCATCCAGGCGGATGGCGCCGGCACTCACCGTGTCGATGGTGGAGATGCAGTTGAGCAGGGTGGTCTTGCCGGAGCCGGAGGCCCCCATGATTCCCAAAAACTCCCCGTTCTCCACGGAAAAGCTGATGTCGTCGATGGCGCGGGTCACCCCGCCGCCGTTGCCGTAGATTTTTTGGATGTGTTCCAGTTGCAGCAATGGTTTCATGGAAAATCACCTCACAAGTAGTCTACGGCAAGGGGGCGGGGGTTGGTATCTTCTTTTCTTGCGAAGTTCTTACAGAATGGTAAGAATTGGCCTCATTCCCCCTGGACCTGGTGGATGAAGTCGTTAACCCGGAAGGTGAGGGTCATGGTGGTCCCCTCCGGGGAGGACTGGGCGGCCAGGCCGATATCCAGCCGCCGGCACAGCCGCTGGCAGAGGTAGAGGCCCAGGCCGGTGGCGTTCTGGGCGGCCTGCCGCCCGTTTTGGCCGGTGAAGCCCTTGTCAAAGATCCGGGGCAGGTCCTCCGGGGGGATGCCGATGCCGTTGTCCCGGAGGGAGAGGGTGACCGCCCCCGGCCCCCGGGCGGCGGAGAAGGTGAGCACCAGGGGGCGCTGGGGGTGGCGGTACTTCACCCCGTTGGTGATCAGCTGGCCCAGGATGAAGCACAGCCACTTCTCGTCGGAAAAGACGGTGTCCTCGGTCTCCTCCACTTCCAGGCGGACCTGGTGCTGGAGGAGGAGGTACTTGTT
>OLPT01002122.1_pt1 | contig 10896 bp, 11 predicted proteins | sample 1673051 | NCBI WGS metagenome assembly OLPT01 (sample SAMEA3136750, study PRJEB25190) | human gut metagenome | biome: human gut; feature: human-associated habitat; material: faeces | place: Austria | collected 2013
AGAAGCGACATATTACGCTGGCATATTTTGATAAGATCAGTACCGTTGATTATATTGGAGCTGTTCAGGGAATCCCGGTCTGTTTTGATGCAAAGGAATGTGCAAGTATCACATTCCCGCTTCAGAATATCCATGAACATCAGGTGGAATTTATGAGGCAGTTTGAACAACAGGAAGGAATTTCCTTTCTTCTAATCTATTATACAGAGGAGCAGAAGCTCTACTATATGAGATTTGAAGAGTTGGAATATTTCTGGAACACCGTTTGGGAGCCGTCGGACTCCGTGATAGTGAGCGTCGCACGGTCGCGCGAAAACTCGTATGAGCCGCCGCCCGCAAGATCGACGAACGTGTAAGAAATCGTTTTGTTGTTCGTATCCAGGGTGTATTTGAAATCGACCGAATCGGGCATATGTATTTCTTCGGCATCGATAACCACGAGCGCGGTGCCGTTGGCGGTAAGCCATTCGCCCTGAATATCGGCCGAATCGTCAAATCGAAGCCACGTATCCCATGCCCAAAATGCGGCCACGGCAGCACATGCGACAAGCACTGCCGCAAGGCACGCGGCGACAATCTTAAGAATGCGATTGCGATGCTCCGAAGAGCGAGGCTTTGCCACTGACCCCCTGCGCGAAGGACGATTACGCGGCGACGAGCCCGCATCGGAGAGGCATGTCTCATCCGATGCGGAATTCGAGAGGGCATCTGCGCCAGGCGAAGACGACGCGTCGGCACGGCCCGACTCGGCCCCGCTCGGCGGAAACGCCGCATCGTGTGCGACAGGAGCTTTCTGCGCAGGCGCCGGTTCCTTCGTCGCCGCACCCGCGACCGAGCCACGGGCGGTTTTTGCTTTCAGCGATTTTTTCTTGCGCGATTTCGCCGCGGCCTTGCGGCCAAGCCACTCTCCTGCAGCCGCCTCGGCACTGGAGACATCGTCCCCCAGGTCAAACGAATCAGCTGGTTCAAGAAATTCTTTTACGGACTGCGAAGCGGGCTGACGCACGGAAGGGCGTACATCAGGATCGTTCGAGCGAGACTTGGCCATTCCTACTGCAGCCCTTTCTTAAAACTCACTGTGAACCCCATGCCGAGCCGAGCAGCGATTCCACGTCGCTTTGCGAAACTTGCCACCCATCATCGCCCTGCTCGAGCGTAAGCAGCACGCGCACCGTACGCGGCTTTTGCTTGTCGATCGAATCGAGCAGCGCTTCTTTCAAATGTGCGCGATAAGCATCCTCATCGTCATACGACAAGGCATCGCCCGCCACCTCGCGAGCGAACGAATCAACCGCGCTCGCTATGTTTTTCGAGGTCACATCGATATCGACCCAAGCCATGCCGTTGTATACATCAGCTTGGACGACCTTGCATTCGAACTCCGAGCGCAAACGCGGAGCCAAATCGGAGGCGTCGATATCCAAATCGGCGAGCGAGTAGCTCCTCTCGTCAACGACGGAATCGTATGCGTCCACGAATTCCTGCACACAATCGAGGAACCGGCTATCCTCGTCGGCGGCAAGCGCGTTGAGAGCCTGCTGCGCATCGGCCGTCGCCCGCTTCGCCTCGTCGTTTTTCGTGGCTTCGTCAGACGAAGACGAACGCGCACTCGACGAATTTTGCGACAATGCATCACCCAGACGGGTGTCGAGGGGAGACTTCTGCGCAAAACCAATCGCCCACAACGCGAAAATCAAGGCGGCGACAACGATGCATGCGGCAACCAGGGCAACGATCGTAGAAGCGGTAACCACGCGTTTGCCTCCGCGAGCCTTTCCCTTTGCCTTGAGCTTCGCCCGTGACGCAGCTGAGTCTCGCGCGCTTCCACTTTCCTGCCGAAGTTCCTCACTGGGCGCAGGGCTCGACAACTCCGGCGCGTATTTCGGCGGAGGGGGCGGTGGGGGCGCCGCAGCGCCCCGTGTGTCATCGCGAAGGGGTTCGGTCATTCGTATGCCTTTGCGTTTTTACGCTTCGGCCTTGATGTATTCCATGCCGCCCATGTAGGGAACGAGCACATCAGGCACCTTGATGGAGCCGTCGGCCTGCTGGTAGTTCTCCAGAATGGCGGCCATCGTGCGACCCGCGGGCAAGCCCGAGCCGTTCAGCGTGTGAACGTAGCGCGTACCCTTGAAGTTCGCGGGGTCGCGATACTTGATGTTTGCGCGGCGTGCCTGGAAGTCGCCGCAGTTCGAGCAGCTGGAAATTTCTTTGTATGCGTTGTAGCTGGGCAGCCACACCTCGACGTCGTAGGTCTGGCGCGCGGAAAAGCCCAGGTCACCCGTGCACAGCGAAATAACGCGGTAGGGCAGCTCGAGCTGCTGCAGCAGATATTCGGCTTCGGCGGTCATGCTCTCGAGCTGGGCATCGGAATCTTCGGGCGTGGCAAACTTCACCATCTCGACCTTGTCGAACTCGTGTTGGCGAATGATGCCTCGCGTGTCGCGGCCGGCAGAGCCAGCCTCTTCGCGGAAGCACGGCGTGAACGCGGTGTACCACTTCGGCAAATCGGCAGCATCGAGCACTTCGCCCGCATGCAGGTTGGTAAGCACGACTTCAGCGGTGGGGATAAGGAAGTTGTCGCCGGAAACGTGATACGCGTCGTCTTCGAACTTGGGAAGCTGGCCCGTGCCGAACATGGTCTGACGCTTCACGACGATAGGCGGCCACCATTCTTTGAAACCGCGGGACGTGTGCGTATCGAGGAAATAGTTGATGAGCGCACGCTCAAGACGAGCGCCTGCACCGCCGAGCACCGTGAAACGGCTGCCCGAAAGCTTATTGCCTCGATCGAAATCGAGGATGTCCAGATCGGTGCCAAGATCCCAATGGGGCTTGAAATCGAAATCGAACTCGCGCGGCGTGCCCCAGCGACGGCGCTCGGGGTTTTCGCTTTCGTCTTTGCCCACCGGAGTGGCGTCGCACGGAATGTTCGGCGATCCCACCAAAATGTCATTGAGCTTGGCGTCGACTTTCTCGCGCTTGGCGCTTGCCTCGGCGAGCTTTTCGTTGATCTGACGAACCTGTTCCTTGGCAGCTTCGGCCTCTTCCTTTTTGCCAGCGCCCATGAGCTTGCCGATTTCCTTAGAAGCGGCATTGCGTTCGGCCTGCAGGCTTTCCTCGGCGGAGATAGCCTCGCGACGCTGCTCGTCGAGCGACGCGAACAGCTCGGCATCCCATGGGAAATTGCGGTTCGCCATTGCCTGGGCAACGGCTTCCTGGTTATCGCGAACATAGCGAATATCAAGCATGGCCTGGCACTCCTTCAAGTGGCTGCGGCGCGCGGCGCGCCGCCTTCGGTGGCTTTGAGCCCCGCGCGCATCGCGAGGGACAATAGAAACATATCGCCAAAGTATAGCCCAAACGCGCACACTTCATGCCACGCGCTGCCCTACCTGCGCGAAGGTTGCACAAGAGAGGGCCGAAAGCGGCCATAAGGGTGCCCAGGCACAGCACCTCTCTGTTTATTTGCTTTACGCCCCTGGCACTCCCTCAATAACGATGAACACCGTATCGTCTCCGAGGACAAGGCGGTCGCCCGCGCTCAGCCGCGACGTCGAGCCTTCGTGTACAACCATGCGCTCGCCCGTGGCGCCGCTCACGATTTCCGTGCCGTTCGTGGAACCAAGGTCGCGCACAAACCAGGCCGCACCTTCGCGCACGAGACGCGCGTGGTGGGCCGAAACACCCGCTCCCACGTCGGCGATATCGCCATCGCCCAAGGCAAGCGCGCCAATTTCAATCTCTTTGCTGCCGGGGTCGACCCAATGGGGCGAGCCCTTCACGTAGCCGTCAACGACGCGAAGAAGGCCGAGCGACAAAGGAAGCGGCTCTATTTCACGCGCATCTTCGGCTTCATCATCGCGCATCATAATGGCTGGCGTTGCCGCGAGCCTACCCCCGTGCGAGGTTTGCGCATACTCAAGCGCAAACGCGGCCGCCTTGCGAGCGCTTCCCATGCAACCGGCCGAGATGAACAGCACCATGGCCACATCGGCCCGCTCATCCTCGGAATAGCCCGACCCGCATACCAGGCGGTCGAACACGTTACGCAAGACGCTCGCATCTTCGCCAATGCGCGAAAGAGCGGCTGTCATTTCGGGAATCCCTTGGTCGCGAAGCATAACAAGCACATCGCTGCCCCGCATGGGACGATTGGTGCGAGAACGAAGACGCGCCATGACGCGAAGCGCCGCCACGCCGTAATCGCAGAAATAACGCTCCTGCAACGATCCCGCCGGCGCATGCACGATGAAGCGCGAAATCCACGTTCTATCGCCGACGCGGCTTATGGGGCTGCGACCATCCGAAAGGGGGCGATTCGACAGAATAAGGCCCGCAAGCTCTTTGTAGCTGATGTTGGCGTGCTTTTTCATCGCGTCAAACAGGGCGCCGCAGGGCGTAGGGTTGTTATTCACTCTGGTCACCTTCTTTCCTTGGGCCTTCTAAAACCGACTCTTCCTGATCAGCCGTTTCTTCCTGATCAGCCGAAACTTCCTGCTCGGCCGAAACGTCTTCGCGCGCCCTATCGCCTTGGGGCTCTTCCAGCGCCACTGCCGCAGCGCCAAACACGCCTCGAGGCGCCGCACCCGCCGGCAAGACTCCCCGCATTTTCTTACGAGCGGGACCATATACTACCGCCAACGCGAAATCGGCCACAAACGGACACCATGCCGCGGCAGCGGCCGCAAAAAGGGCCGCCGCCAAACTCGCATGCGCGCTCGACGGAGCCACCGTCGCATTCGACAAAACGAAGCCCTCAACCACGCTCGCCGCCGCAACACCGAAACTCGCCCGAATGAAGCCAGCTCGCGAATGTAGGCTCGGGCCACGAAAAACGGCTCCGAGCACAACGGGCGCAGCCAATGCGAGGGCAACCATCCAAGGTTCAAGCGCCCCCTGCCATTGCATGCCGGGCAAAAGGAAGCTCGCCTCCATGCCGTCCGCCGAATACGCCGCCGACACGGCTACAACCACGAGCACTGCCACCGAAGCCGCCCACGCGGCGATACGCACCGCCAATCGCGCGGCAAACATATCGCGCATCGATTCTGCACCCGAACCATCGAACGTGCATGGGATCAGCGGTTCGCCCCGAAACGAAAGCACAACGTTTTCCAAATAGTGACCGCAAAATGCCGAAAACGCATTGAAGGCCTCATGCGCCGTGGGGCGCTTTCCCTGATCAGCGGAAAGACAAGCCAAAAGCACGGAAGCGAGCTGGTCATCGACAAACGCGAGCACATCGCGCACTTCGTCGACACTCGGGGCTTGCGCCGCATTCGAGCATGCGCGACGAAGAGCCTTGTCCACCTCCGGCTCGCAGAGAACCACGGCGGCGATATCGGCCGCCGCAGCATGTGCGAACACGGGGCGGGCGGGAGCGACCTCGGTTTTTACGCGATACGGAGAAAACGCGCGTTTCGTTGCTTCGGCATTTTTTCCCGAACCTTTTTCGCCTCTCGAATCGGTCGCATCGCCCGATTCGGCCGCAGACTGCGCGGCTTCCGCCTCCAGGTCGAACGGCGCACGCCCGCAGGCGAGCCGGTATACCACGCTCGCCGTCGCATACACATCGATTTTGGGCGATTTGCGCAGCGCATCGATTCCCGCGATATCCTCCGTAAGCATCTCGGGCGGTGCAAAATCGGCCGTCGCCTTGCGAGTAAGAGAACTGACCCTCGTAAACGACGAGCCCCGCATCTCCTCCGGCGTCGACGACCCGAAATCGATAAGGCACACGTCGAAAAAGCCTTCCTCAACCTGTTCGGCAAGAGAAAGGCGTGACGTGCGAACCATCACATTGGCGAGCGAGATGTCGCGATGGACAAAGCCACCTTCAAGGAAATCAAGGTGTGCGAGCAAATCAAACACGTCGCGGCCGATTTGAGCAGCCGCAAGCGTAGGCATGCGGCCAGCCCCGTCAACCGCAAGGGCGTCGCATACATGCGCGAGCGTTTCGCCGCACACCCATTCCATAACGATGGCAGGCGTGCCCGCGACCTCGCCCATCCCATACAAATGAGGAAATCCCTTGAGGCCCGAAACCGCCTTGTGGCACTCGAATTCCTGACGAAACGCGGTTTTCAAACCTGCTTCATACCGCTCGTATTCAGCCTCGCTCGCACGCTCATCGCGCTCGGGCATAACGAGCGTTTTCAGCGCGAACTGCTCGCCAAGCACATTGGTCGCGCGCACGACCGACCCAATGCCGCCGCGACGACGCGTAGATTCGTCGACGAAGAGCGTGCCGAAACGGCGCTTATACGAATCGAGCGCTTCGCCCTGCATGCCAGCAGCTGGTTCGAAGTGCGCAACGCTCACTACCCGAGCGCCGCTGAAAGGGTCACCGCCCCCATCGATCGCAGAATGCCCCAATGACCGCGAGTCGCGCGGCCCCGAAAGCCAACCACTCATGCCAAGCTCCTCGCCCTATCTTCATGCGCGCGGTAACTCGCATAGGTCGCAGAGGTGTCCACAGCGCTCGCCGAGCCCGACTGCTTTGCAATTCCCCACTGATTCACGAGCGCGGCCGACATGGCGCCCAAATCGTTCACCATGCACTGAATCTCGCTCCAAAAATTGCGATAGCGAGAACGCTCGGCCACGGGAATCTTTCTGTTGAGTTCTACCTTCATGGAGTCGATCGAGTTGTCGTAAATAAGCATGTCGGAATACCATTGCGCGGCATCCCCGAAATCGCCCAAGTCGGCATCGTATTGCAAATGCCCCGAAGACTCGCGCAGGCTGCCAGAAAGCTGCACGCATTGATTGAACCGATCAACGAGAAACGCGTGAAACTCATTTTCTTCGGCTGCCGTAAGGCCCGACGCCGTCGCGCCGCCGCCCGATCCGCTAGCAGCGCCACCCGAATCTTCTGAGCCAGCAGGGCTTCCGCCCGACGGGCCCGATTGGTCAGAGTCGCCCGACGCCCCATCCGAAGAGAGATTGTCCGATGAAGGGTTTTGTGTTTTGACGGATTCAGTCCTCGAGACGGTCGCCTCGGTCGATTGAATCGCGGAAGCGAAAAAACTCGAGAACGTAAGCGCAGAAGAGACCGAAACGTCGGAAGAGGGCTCATTCCCGTCAACGGAAGAAACCTCGCTCGAGCCACCACCGACGAGCGCGCGAATAATGCCCTCAGGCGATGCGGCGTTGCTCTTCTCGGCATGAAAAGACGCATACGAGCTCGGCGTGGAAAAGCCAGGGAAGAGCGCCGCATACAACAGCGAACTTGAAAGCAAAAGCGCAAAAGAGAATGTCACGAGCGACGCGGCGGCCGGCGCAAGCTTCACCCGCTTGCGGGGGTTCGATACCTCAATCTCACCGCCCAGCCTCTTCAAAACCCACCAACCTTTCCCTTCGTGACGCATTTGCTTCACCAATGACCGCTTATAGTACCGCAAAGCCCCGCAGTCTTCGGGCGCACGCTCGTTAACGGCCCCCTTAATCCGCCGGCGACCGACCGCCGAAGCGCACGAACGCGATCGCGCACGGGCTCGCCAAGCCATCCGCCAAGCCCCCGGCGAAAACGCAAGCGCACCCGCGCAAAACGGCCCGCATGCGTCCAAAAACACGCCAAGCGTCACAAGCGCGTAATTCCCCTGCACGCACGTCCCGTCCCGCGAGGTTGTTTGGTTCTCTGCAATATGGACAAGTCTCGCCCAACTTCTGCGCGCAATCGTTTAGAATCGCAGATGCGCCAAGGCGCAATTACTCATCTAAAACTTAGGAAGATCGTCATGAGCATAGAGTCGCTGTACCACTTTTTCTTCGAGTCATTCGCTGGCGTGGGCATTCTGGTGCTTGCGGGCCTCGTGATTTCGGTTTTGGTGTGCGTGATTATGGAGTGGCGCACCCGCCAAGCGTTCAAAGATCGCGGCGAGGTCGAAGACGATGATGACGATTTCACTTTCTTCGATGACGATGACGACGAGGACGAGTAGTCGCCGAACCAACTGGGCACCTCAGGCCCCAACCGTCGAAAGAAATGCCGGCCTCGTGTCGGCATTTTTATTTTGAAGATAACGCCCGCGAAAACGAGCGCCTCCAAAAAGCAGCCCCATGGCACCGAGACCAAAAATCTCGCTTTTTTCGAAAAAGGTGCTTGCATCCATGAATCGCTTCGGATATAGTACTAACTCGCTTCGCAAGAAGCCACGCGGGTGTGGCGGAATTGGCAGACGCGTACGGTTCAGGTCCGTATGGGGGCAACCCCATGAAGGTTCAAGTCCTTTCACCCGCACCACTTAAAACTTGAGGTCAGGAGTTCGCTCCTGACCTTTTTTATTTCATCGAATATGCAGCGCAGCCTTTGAACCCAACGTCGCTTCAAACAAAGCGACCTTTAACGCGAGCGGCGCTTCGAACAAGATTCCACAGAAAAACGAGCGCTATCTGCGCCAACATCAACAATGGCACAGACCTCATTCCACAAGACCAAGCCGCCTTCATCTCGCAAACTCCGCCCCACAGGCGCAAACCAAGAGAATCATCCTTCGGCCCGAAATCAGCCTTTCGGCTCAAAAACGCACGAAGGCCCCGCGCTCGTCTTGAACACGGGGCCTTCGGAAGCAGCTAAAATCTGAATTAGTCTTCGCTGATCTCGGTGATGCAGCCCATGGGGCATTCCTCGACGCAGTCGCCGCAGGCGATGCATGCATCTTCGTTCTCGACAACGACAACGCCGCCGGCAATCTCCAAAACGTCCTGCGGGCAAGCGTCAACGCAAATGCCGCAGCCAATGCACTCTTCGGTTTCAAGCACAGGATGAGCCATTGTGTGCTCCTCTCACTTGTGTACTCAGCTTCAACGCTGAAAATCGACACTGACAAAAACTCAAACCGGCACCCCGCCGGCTCAAATCACTGACCGCAAAATACCATGACTTGCAGCGTTTGCAAGAAGAAATTCGGAAATGGCGTTGAACGGTTCCAACCTTTTTGTAACGCGTTAGGAAAACCCCACGTCACGCATTCAAAAGGTAGCCGCATGCAACAAATTGCATTTTCGGATTGCTCGTTTTTTTCATAGGAAACCCTATGAATTATTTGCGGTAATCAGGTTTCTGTGGGATACTAACCACCGTGCAACCAGCAACCGCACACAATTTCATAAGTTTCGCTTACACACACCTTAAACACCGCACGAGCGAAAGGATCCATGGCGCATGGCCACTAAGCTGTCTAGAACTTCATCTCCCGTCGAGGCGACGCTTTCCTTCATGTCTGACAAATGGAAAGTCCTCATTCTTCGCGACCTTCTTACTGGAACGAAACGCTTTGGCGAGCTGAAGAAATCTATCGGCAGCATCTCCCAAAAAGTGCTCACCTCAAATTTGCGCGCCATGGAAGAAGACGGCCTACTCAAGCGTGAGGTGTTCGCCGAAGTGCCGCCGCGCGTCGAATATACGCTCACCGATCGCGGCCGCAGCCTCGAGCCCGTCATCGACGCCATGCGCGTCTGGGGCGAGGCACACATGGCCGAACTCATTATTGAAGAAGAAGCCACCTACAAGCAGAACTAAGTTACGCACGTTTCAGCGTTTTGATGAGCGCCCAGTCGCGCTGCTTCAATTTGTCGTCAGACAAATCGGCCTGGAACGATTCGAACGCCACGAACGGGCGCCCCAACAAGCGTGTCGCGGCATTGAGCGGCAGCTTTGCGTGGTAGCCATCTGAGAGCATGGCCGCCGCAATCCCGTCGGCCACGATAATCGCCGCTGGGTCAAGCGCTTCCACTACGAACGTCGCACGCGCGGGGTCGCCGACAAGCGACGCATCCACTATCACGGGGTCTGGCATGCCAATACCTGCGCATGCCGCGCAAAGCGCGGAAAACACCTGGTCAGGCAATTCGCCAAAACCAACGATGCACGCATCGGCATCCACGTCGCCCGCAATAGCCGCATCGTATTCCGCGAGCTGCTCGAACTTCGCATCGAGATACATGTTACTTTTCACTGGTTTTTTCACACCTATCCCCTTTTCTTGCTTTCAATGCAACACGCGCAGGACCATAATAGCCCCAAACCCGAGAGGCCAAACAGCAAAACCCTCTTCGGGGCAACTCCGACGGAGCAACCCGCCCGAAAGGCAACGCGCCCAGTCGCCGCACTTCCAGTCGCGAGCGGCAACGTAACGTCTAAAAGCGAACGCCCGCCGAAAACCGTACGGATGAGCGCCCATCGCGCCCATCGCCATTTTTTTGCGCCAGCCCCAACGACCACCGGCCAGCGAGGCCAAAGCGTTGCCTGCGAGGCGCAGCGAGAGGAGCCACCATGTGCACCAACGGCATTAACACCGGCCAGTTCGAGCAAATGATCGAGCAGATCGACGACCACATCAAGCTGGAGCGCCGCTGGGCTCACAACCTGGCCCACCAGGCAGAAGACGCGGGCTTCGAAACCGCTGGAGAGAAGCTCCACGCAGCCATGAGCGCGCTCGACGACATTCGCGCGCTGCTCGACGACGCCAAAGAAGCTCTGGAAGACGACGCCGAAAAGGCCAGCGGCGTAACCGTCAAACTGGTGTAAATCATGGCTCAAGACCTTATGAGGTTCTCGGTTGCAATGCCCGAGAGCCTCTTGGTTCGCTTCGATGCCCTGGTCGCGCGACGCGGCCTGGCGAAAAACCGCAGCGAGGTAATTCGCGACCTGGTGCGCGACGCGCTCATCGACGAAGAATGCTCCATGCCCGGCGAAGAGGTCATGGGCACGCTCACCATCGTGTTCAACCATCACACGGGAGACGTACGCGACAAACTCGACGGCATCCAGCACGAGTTCTTCGAGCAAATTGTTTCGAGCATGCATGTGCATCTCGATGCCGAAACCTGCATGGAAGTCATTATCCTGCGCGGCGAAAGCGGCCTGATTCAAACCATCTCAAATATTATCCT
>OLPT01002125.1_pt1 | contig 10891 bp, 7 predicted proteins | sample 1673051 | NCBI WGS metagenome assembly OLPT01 (sample SAMEA3136750, study PRJEB25190) | human gut metagenome | biome: human gut; feature: human-associated habitat; material: faeces | place: Austria | collected 2013
TTAACGGAAGTTCTGGATATGAGGAGGCAGCAGCCCAGGGGCTGATCGCAGGCATTAATGCAGCTATGGAGGTATTGGGAAAGGAACAGTTGATCCTGGACCGCTCTGAGGCATATATTGGCGTTCTTATTGATGATCTGGTAACAAAGGAGAACCATGAGCCGTATCGTATGATGACAAGCCGTGCAGAGTACCGTCTGCTTTTAAGACAGGACAATGCAGATCTGAGATTGCGGAAAAAAGGCTGGCAGGTAGGCCTTGTGGATGATGAGACTTATGCAAAGGTTGTGGAAAAGGAGCGCCTGATCCAGGAAGAAATCCAGCGTGTGGAAAGTGTTTACGTAGGTATGACTAAGGAGGTTCAGGACCTTCTGGAAAGCAAGGGAAGCACGTTGTTGAAATCCGGAATCAACCTGGCAGAGCTGATCCGTCGTCCGGAGCTTTCTTATGAGGAGGTGGCTTCTATCGATAAGAATCGCCCGGAGCTTGCCTGGGACGTAAAGGAACAGGTAAATATTAATATTAAGTATGATGGATATATCCGTCGTCAGATGAAGCAGGTAGAACAGTTTAAGAAGCTGGAGGCGAAGAAGATTCCAGAGGATCTTGACTATGAAAAGGTGAAGAGCCTTCGTATTGAGGCACGCCAGAAGCTGGAACTTTACCGCCCTGTATCTATTGGACAGGCATCCAGGATTTCAGGGGTTTCCCCAGCTGATATTTCTGTACTTCTGGTTTATATGGAACAGTATGGACATGAACTGCAGAAAAAAGATGAAGAGAAAAACAGTACAGGAGATAAATAAATATGGGCTATGATTTAACCCTCTTTGAAAAAGGACTTGAGGAGCTTTCCATTTCCCTTTCACAGGAGCAGAAGCGGCAGTTTGTCACTTATTATGAGTATCTTATTGAGAAAAATAAGGTGATGAATCTGACGGCAATCACAGAGTATGAAGAGGTGATAGTAAAGCATTTTCTGGACAGTCTTTCCATTGTGAAGGAGCAGAATGCACTGAACGGAAAGTCTGTTATCGATATTGGAACCGGAGCCGGTTTTCCAGGAATTCCGCTGAAAATCGCTTTTCCGCAGTTGAAGATCACACTTTTGGATTCCCTAAATAAGCGTGTAAATTTCCTTAATGAGGTGATTGAGATGCTGGGCCTTTCCAAGGTGGAGGCTGTGCATGGAAGAGCGGAGGATTATGCGAAGCAGAAGGAGTACAGAGAATGTTTTGATTTCTGCGTATCCCGTGCTGTGGCAAATTTAAGCACACTTTCTGAATACTGCATTCCTTTCGTGAAAGAAGGCGGCTGCTTTATTTCCTATAAATCTGGAAAAATTGATGAAGAGCTTTCCCAGGCAGGAAATGCAGTGAAGGTATTGGGCGGAAAGGTGCTGGATGTGGTGAAATTTCCGCTTATGGGCACAGATATGGACCGTTCTTTCGTAATCATAAAAAAGACACGGCCTACAGCAAAGAAATATCCCAGAAAGGCTGGGCTGCCTTCTAAAGAACCGCTGGCGTAGGTGCTGTGAAAGGAATATGAATATTATCAAGGGCAAAAAGAGTAGGATCATTAGCTTTTTTTGCCCTTGAAATAGTTTTATCTCAAGAAAAAAATATTGCGATGTGTAATATATGTATTTTGAAGATACATCTTTTGACGCTTCACAGTTCTAACACATAATAATCACAAATTTCTCACAGAATTATCTAAATTTCCTCACAGGTTTTACATAGAATTATTAAGTAAAGTGTTTCGGACTTCCCCCGATTAAAACTTTCGGAACACTTATTTCCCGTGAAATAATGAGCAGCGGGAATTTAAAATGTGTTTGAATTTTTCAAACACGTTCTGATAGGCGCCATAAAGAGAAGACCACGCTTCTTGGTACATTTTTTATGTACAGGTATGGCGCCTATTATTACGCAGTCATGAGTTTGGCTGCTGCGATAATTTGAGAAATTCCAGAGCGTGTTTCTCATAGCTTGAAGGAGGTAGAAAACTTGATCGAGGTAAAAAATCTGGTGAAGCGTTATGGAGATCATACTGCTGTGAACCACCTGTCTTTTCAGATTGAGAAAGGTAAAATCTATGGATTTCTTGGACCGAATGGTGCAGGAAAATCTACTACCATGAATATGATAACCGGCTATATTGCATCTACGGAGGGAACAGTTGTGATTGACGGTCATGATATTCTGGAGGAGCCAGAGGCGGCAAAAAAATGTATAGGATATCTTCCAGAGCAGCCTCCGCTTTATTTTGATATGACGGTTCTGGAGTATCTGAAATTTGTTGCAGATCTGAAAAAAATTCCCAATGCTAAAAAAGCATCCATGATTGAAGAGATTATGGATATGGTAAAAATAACAGACATGAAACACCGTCTGATAAAAAATCTTTCCAAAGGTTACAGACAGAGGGTTGGAATTGCCCAGGCTGTGTTGGGATATCCGGAAGTGATCATCCTAGATGAGCCTACAGTTGGACTTGATCCGAAGCAGATCAATGAGATACGTGAGCTGATAAAGGGCCTGAAAAAGAAACATACTGTGATATTAAGTTCCCATATTCTGTCTGAGGTCAGTGCAATCTGCGATTATGTGCTGATCATTTCCCATGGAAAACTGGTTGCCAGTGATACACCTGAGAATCTGGGACGTCTGGCAGCAGGCTCTAATAACCTGAATCTTCTTGTGAAGGGGCAGAAGGACGTTATTAGAGGCGCTCTGGAGGCCATAGAGGGGGTAAAAGAGGTTACCGTAAAGAAAAGCCAGGAAGAGGGCATATACAGTCTTACAGTAAGTACAGAAGAGAATATAGATGTGCGTGAAAAGGTATTCTACAGCATGGTAAATGCTGGATGCCCAATTCTTGAAATGCAGTCCAAGAAGGTATCTCTGGAGGAGATTTTCCTTGAACTTACGGAAAGTGAGAAAAAGGATGATGCAGCAGAGAAAAATAAAACTACATTTGAAAATGTGGAAGATGCCGAAAAATATCTGGAAGGAAGTAGTGAACCAGATAACGGACACAATGAAGAAAATGAGAACTCTGACCAAAATGATGGACATATCGAAGAAGATGCTTTATCAGAAAATGGTGAGAAAAAGGGGGAAGAATAAACTATGCTTGCAATATATAAAAGGGAGCTGAAAAGCTATCTGACCTCTATGGTTGGTTATTTATTCATGGGATTTATCCTGTTGATAGCGGGGATTTATTTTTCTGCATATCAGCTTGCGGCTGCCTATCCTAAATTTGAATATACTTTAAATGCTATGACCTTTGTATTTCTTATTGCGGTTCCTATTCTGACAATGAGAGTACTTGCTGAAGAGAGAAAACAGAAGACTGACCAGCTGCTTCTTACCTCTCCTGTATCTGTATTGGGGATTGTAATGGGAAAATATCTGGCACTGGTTACGATCTATGCAATTCCTATTGTCATTCTTGCAACCTATCCACTGATCATGTCGAAGTTTGGAACAGTAGCGTTTGGTTCTGCATACACGGCACTCCTTGGCTTCTTTCTTCTGGGATGTGCGAATATCGCCATTGGCGTATTTTTCTCAGCAATCACAGAAAGCCAGGTAATTGCTGCAGTATTGACTTTTGTTTTTTTGTTTGCATTTTATATGATGAATGGAATTTCCTCATTCTTTTCACAGACAGCAATGTCAACCTGTGTGACATTCGGGCTGCTTGTTATTGCACTAAGCCTTATGATCTACAGTATGATCAAAAATGCTGATCTCAGGTGTGATCTGTGCTGCTGGTGAGGTGGTGCTGGTGATTATTTATGTAATAAAGTCCAGTGTATTTGAAGGTGGAATCCAGAAAGTGCTTGAGGTGTTTAACCTGAGTTCTCATTTCGAGAGCTTTACGAACAGTATTTTTGATATAACAGGAGTTTTATATTTCTTATCTGTAATAGCAATCTGCATATTCCTTACCATGCAGACGATATTGAAGAGACGTTGGAATTAAGGAGGTGGGAGATATGCTGTTTAAAAAGAAAAAAGAAAATAATAACAATAATGATAAAAAACAACGAAAAAGGTTTAAAGATACAATAAATAAAAAGTATTTGAAAAATGGAAGTTATAGTTCTGTTATGATGGTTGTATTTATAGCAATCATTATTGTTATAAATATGATCGTTGAAAATCTTCCATCAAAGTACACGCAGCTGGATATCAGTGCTGAGAAATTGTATACCATTGGAGATGAAACAAAATCTGTATTAAAGGATTTGGATAAGGATGTAACGATTTATCTGATTGCTCAGGGCGGAAGTGAGGATGAAAACATCAGTAACCTGCTTCAGAGGTACGCAGATGAATCCAGCCACATTACAGTGGAGCAGAAAGATCCGGTTGTAAATCCTAAATTTGTCAGCGAATATACAAGCGACAATCTTTCTTCTAACAGTTTGATTGTTGTATGCGGGGATAGAAATAAAGTTGTAAATTATAATAATATTTACGAATCTTCTGTTGATTATAACACATACAGCTACCAAACTACAGGGTTTGACGGAGAGGGACAGATTACAAGTGCTATCCAGTATGTAACAAATGAAGATCTGCCGGTAATGTATAATCTGGAAGGGCATGGAGAGCAGGAACTGGATTCTACGGTAAAAGAAGATATTGAGAAAGCAAATATGGAGATTAAGTCTCTGAACCTGCTTACAGAGGGTAGCGTTCCTGATGATGCAGATTGCCTGCTTATTGACTCCCCTACAACAGATATTTCTTCTGATGAAAAGGATGCCATTATTGAATATCTGGAAAATGGTGGAAAGGCTATGATCTTCTCTGATTATACTGAAGAAGATATGGAAAACTTTGAAGCTATACTGGAAAATTATGGTGTGAAGAGAGCTGAAGGTATTGTATTTGAAGCTGATTCCCAGCATTATGCAATGCAGATGCCGTATTATCTTGTTCCAACTGTAAACAGTACAGATGTTACATCTGAGGTAGCTTCTTCTGGATATTATATTCTTATGCCATATGCTCAGGGAATCCAGAAAACAGAAGATGCGAGAGATACAATAAACATTGAAAGCCTTCTTACTACTTCTGACAGTGCTTATTCAAAAACAAATGTAAACAGCAGCACTCTGGAAAAAGAGAGTGGAGATATAGATGGACCTTTTGATCTTGGCGTGAGCATTACGGAAACAGTAGATGATGACAAGGAGACACATATTATTTATTATTCAACATCTAATCTGCTGCAGAGTCAGGTGAATCAGATGGTTTCTGGTGGAAATGAGAAACTTATAATGGCTTCTTTAAGTGCTCTTGTAGACAGTGAAGATACAACGACAGTTTCTATTCCATCAAAGAGTCTGGAGGTATCTTATCTGACCTTAACAGCATATGATGCAAGCTTCTGGAAAATCTGTACGATTGGATTGATTCCAGGTGCATTCCTTGTTATTGGAATCATGATCTGGTTGAAGAGGAGAAAAGCCTGATGAAGAAAAAATCAGTAAATCTTGTTACAGCAGTAGGAGTTCTGGTAATACTTAGCGGGGCTTATGCGGGCATAAAAGCTTATGTAGCAAAGCAAGAAGAGAAAGAAACTGCGGAAAGTGAGGAGAGCGAATCAGCAGAAATTGTTTCAATTTCTGCTGATGATATAAAATCTATTAAATTTCTTATTGATAAACAGGAAGTTGTTTTTGAAAAAGATGGAGATTCCTGGGTGAAAGCTGATGAGAGTGCTTTTCCTGTATCACAGGATAAGGTTGATGCACTGGCAGCCTCCTTGGAATCAATAACGGCTGCGAGAACATTAGAAGATGTTGAGGATGTGTCAGAATATGAGCTGGATCAACCGGAAAACACGATTACTGTAACAACAACAGATGGAGATACAACGGTTATTCAGATTGGAATGGAAAATTCTTCTACGAATCAGGAATACATTGATCTGAATAATGATCCGTCTACTGTATACGTGGTAGAAAGTTCCACATTCCAGTCCTTTGAGGGTGAATTGTATGATTTTGCAAAGAGTGGGACGTTCCCGGCTGTGGATTCCTCTACAGTTAACAGAATTTCTGTAGATGGAAAAGAATCTTCCTACACGGTAAAGAAGGATGAAAATAATATGTGGACGGTTGCCGGAAGTGACGGGAAAGAGGAAAAAGCAGATTCAGCAAAAGCTACTTCTCTTGCAAGTGCACTTTCTGGTATGGCGTATGCTAGTTTTGTAAATTACGATTGTGCAGAGTCTGATTTATCTAAGTATGGTTTAGATAAGCCTTATAGTACGATTACTGTGGACTATCAGGAAGAAATCCAGGATTCCAGCGATAAGGAAGACAGTGCTAAAGATGACGCTGAGAGTGTTACAGAAGCATCTGATGACGGAAAGGAAACGCTGGAAGAAGTCGAGAACACAGATAACTCAGCCGTTTCCGAAGCTTCCGGAGAATTTGAGGATGAGGAAACAGCAGAAGGTGTTGATACAACAAAAATCAACACTGAAATGGTAGATAGACAGCTTGTGATTTATATCGGAGATCAGGCATCGGATGGCGGAAGATATGTAAGAGTTGGTGACAGCAATGAAATTTACACAATTTCTGAAGATTCTCTTGATTCCTTTATAGGAAAAACAAATGAGGATTTCTGGGATATGACGGTAAGCTATTTGTCTGTAAATAACCTGGAAAAATTGTCGGTCAATTACAAAGATAATGATTATACAATAATTGTTTCACGTGAAACATCAGAAGATGAGGGTGAAACAGATGAAGATGATTCATCCAGTTCAGCAGTCACAGCTACATTGTCTTACTCTTTGGACGGAAATGAGATTGATAGCACTACATTTACAACCTACTACAATAAACTTATTAATATGACTGCTCAGAAACGTTTAACGGATGAGTATAAATCTAATGCTGATCCGGAAATGACCGCAGAGTTTACAGACGTAGATGGAAATGTCGAAATCGTTCAATACTACAGCTATGACACTAATTATTATGCTGCCGTAGTGGGAGAAAAGATTTATCTGGTCAACAAAATGTCAGTAAAGGAAATGTTTACTGCATTTGACAATGTGATTGGAAATGAGGAAATGGATACTGTAGAGAATACAGATTCAGCTGCAATTACAACAGAGGGTGAAGAATAAAAAACTTGGCGTATAACTTTTTACTCTTTGTTCCTTGACATTGCAGATGCAAAAGACTAAAAAACAACCATGCATATTCGGAAATAGAAGAATATGTATGGTTGTTTTTATTTTAGAGCGTGCCCCACAAATGCTTTCTGCAAGATGTGCGTCACAGTTTGTAGGAATGTCCCGGATGAGGGCGTCGTAGCGGGCTACGGGAACCGAATCCGGGATAAATTTTTCGCAAAATGGAACGGGCAGATTAAAGGAATGATTTTGGGGGCACGCTCTGGAATTCATCTTTATGTTTCATAAAGAAATCAAAATATGTCCTTACATTTTCAAGATCGGTCCATTTTTTGACATTTACAGGATCTTCATCTAAGTCATAGATTTTGGCACATTTCATGGATAAAAGAAAGGGAGAGTGAGTGGCTATGATAAACTGACAGCCAAAGAACCTGGCGCTATCCTGAAGAAACTGTTGAAGTTCTAGCTGCTTGTTTGAACACAGACTGTTTTCTGGCTCATCCAGGAGGTATAAAGCATTTTCTTTGATCTTATCATTGAAATATAGAAAAGCACTTTCTCCGTTGCTGTGTTCTCGTATATTACCCATTACATTTCGTCTGGTGTATTCAGACATTGTTTTGCTTCTGGCAAGGTTTACTTTCTTTAATTGTTCATAATCGTCTAAAGATTTCATGGTAAATTTACTGTATTTTACATCCAGATATTCATTTAATAGATTCTCCCTTTTTGCATCAATTCCCTCGTTCATACACCGAAGATTAAGCATAAAATCAAATACATCGTCGCTTGTGATCATACAGCTTTCTCTTGGGATTACAGGTGCTTTTTCACATTCACACAGTTTGAGATAGTCTTTGAAAAAGTTAGTTTTGTTATAAAGTGTAGTTCGTCTTAAATTCAACTTTTCGCAAATGATATTGAGAGCAGTGGACTTTCCACTGCCATTACCACCATATAAAACCGTGATTGGCTCAAAATCCAGACGTCTTAAGTGATGTGCTGATAATGTTCCAAATGGGTAAAATGACTTATAACAAGTAAGTTTAATGCTATTTAAAAAAAGCTCTTCCTTTAATTCATCTGCAAATTTGAAGCTTGTAAGAAACATAATACTTTTCCTCGTGATATTATATAGATGGCGTTTATAGAACGTTTGAAAAAATCATTCCAGCAATCTTCACACCTTATTTTGCGGGAAATTTGTCCCGAATTCGGTTGTCGTAGCCCGCTACGACGCCCTCATCCGGGATAAATTTCCCACAAACTGTGACGCACATCTTACAGAAAGCATTTTCCAAACACGTTCTAGGGACAAAGGGGATTTTTCACTAACTTGATAGCTATGAAATGTTCTGTAGCTGGGCACTTAAGCAATTCTTGCGTATTCGGAATCAGCTGATTTACTATGTAAATTTTTACTTCTTCATGTTACAACAGGGACTCAAGTTTAAATCCTTATCATGCAAGCGTGAACGACTCCTTGAACTTTTGAACCCAATATCATATAGATTGAAGCAACAATCGTTTGCATTATAACATATAGATGGTGAAAATGGGAACTTTTATATATAATAATATAATGATATGAGTGTCAAAAGGTCTTTTGCCACTCATTTGATACCCCGGATTGCTCCGCAGCTACGCTGCTCCCGCAATCCTCCAAATATTCGAAATCCGCTGATTTACTGCGTAAATCGCTACTTTCTCATATTTGGCGTGTCCCAAGTTCAAACGCCTTATCGTGCAAGCACGAACGGCTTTTTGATCTTTTGACACTGGTATCATATAATAATAAAACTAAAAAGGAGGTTCTAGAACATAGAAAATATAACAATAATAACATAAAAACAACAAGAAAAGGATGAAGAAAACACATAATAGGATAAAATAATTATAATTATTTACATATCACTCGATGAAAATAATATAAAAAGATAATATAACGATGAAATTGTAAAAATACAGAAACAAGAAATAAACAACAATAAAAACAATAGATGATATTATTCTATGAAAGTCTAAAAAATCTATGAGCCTGCATGAAACGTTGTATTCCCTTTGTGGACAACAGTTAATAAATATTCATTTGAAAGAATTCTAATTCTGCAATTACGAAAAACAATAATGCTACAAATAATGGACGGGATAGTAAAATTTTGTTGCAAATAATAGTAAAAGCACGATAAAATGTACTCTATGCAATAAATGTACGATAAAAGGTACTTACAAGCAATAAAAATGAAAAATGGTAAGCTTTTTGAATAAAACATTCTTATTTTTTAACGGACTTATCATCTATTGATAATACTACCATATATGAAAGCAAATTATTTTGCATCTGTGGTGCATTGTTACCGCAGACCGTACGAGTGGGTAGGATAGTAGTCTTGGCTATAAATGTGGTTTAGAGAGTGCCTCGAAATCATTCCTGTAATCTGCATACCACATTTTGCGGAGCCTTCATCCCGAATTCGGTTGTCATAGCTCGCTACGACGCCTTCATCCAGGACAAATTTCCCATAAACTGTGACACACATCTTGCAGAAATCATTTTCCAAACACGCTCTAGTCTGTTCAATATTCATATTGTAAATTTGCTCATATAAACATGACTCATTCACGGCTGCCGTTCGGGATTTTCAAAGTAAATAAATTCTTCTGTGACAAATGTATCTTTAAAATTTTCTGAATCAGTAGTAAATTAACCGAATCAAGCAGCCAGCGGCAGTCTGGGAATATTCATATGACATATTTGAATAAAAAAAGACACTGAAAACATAATGATTAATATGGAGAATCATCATATCTTCAGTGTCTTTTTTACTCGTATAGTTTTCTGATGCAAAACGCTAACATTTACTCAGTAAAAATGTTTTTAAAAGAATGTACCAACCTGATCCAGGAAAAGTTCTACGTTTTCAATATGCGGAAAATGTTTGGAACATGGTATTATAACAGATTCGATAGCTGGATTTACTTTGCTATAATCTTCAATAATAGAAGCTCCATTTGGCTCATCTTCGCCCTCTACAATATAAATACTGTTGTCAATAGTACTAAGTGCGTGGCGAATATTGATGTTCATATACTTGGCACTCTGGCTGGAATATAAGTATTTGGCGTAGTAACCACCCTTGTGAGATGCTTCATAATATGCATCCTGAACATCTCCATCCACATGGAATGGATTATAATAAAGGTTATCCAGGAAGAAATCATTAATTGTTTCACGTGAAACGATTATGTGATAAATCAGTGTTCCAAAAATCGGGAGTTCAATAAGAAACTTGAATAATTTATCTTTTTTAGTTGTACACTGTGCAAGTGCATTTATACTTACTGGATTAATAAACATTATTTTATTGAAAATTTCATTGTTATACGCAGCAGCAGTAGTGACAAAAGAACATGAAAAACCACTTGCAATTACGTCTGCTTTTTCCTTTATAACATTTTTAATAAAATCATTGATAATTTGTACAAATAAGAAATTAGTATATGTAATACCAGCTTTCTCGGAACGGCCGCATCCTAACAGATCAATGGTATATACGGTGTGTTCCTGAGCCAGTTGTTTCTCAACACGAGACCATTCATAGCCGCTGGCACCAGGCATGGTGTCATGGATTAAAAGGAGTGGGCTGCCAGATCCTTTCTTTGTATAATAAATTTTTCCAAAACGCCAATTATAGTAGTTGTGGTT
>OLPT01002137.1_pt1 | contig 10849 bp, 10 predicted proteins | sample 1673051 | NCBI WGS metagenome assembly OLPT01 (sample SAMEA3136750, study PRJEB25190) | human gut metagenome | biome: human gut; feature: human-associated habitat; material: faeces | place: Austria | collected 2013
AGAGCATACCTTGGCAAATGAAATAGAAGCTCCACATGAGATTTTAAGAAAATAGAAAAATCTTCTTATGAAATCAAATCTGCAAATCCCGTAGACACCAGGAACAATACGAGCATTACAACCGGCACCACATAACGTATCATAAAACGATACATGCCGGCGCGCTTGAATTGTTCTCCGTTTCGCTCCACTTCCCCGATAATCCAGTCAGGTCCGATCACCCAGCCGATCAAAATACTGGTCAGAAGGGAAATGAACGGCATCAGGAAGCTGTTGCTGATATAATCCATGACATCCAGCAGCTGTCCAGCGGAGCCATTCGGAAGCTTCAACTCAAAGTAAAGTTTATTATATCCAAGACAGATCAGCACCGCTGTGATAAGAGAATAGATACCAACTGCCGCGCACATCTTTTTACGCGGTTTGTGATACAACTCCATGCAGTTCGCAACAAGCGTTTCCATAACGGATACGCAGGATGTCAGCGCTGCAAATCCCATCATCAAAAAGAAAGCGATTGCTGCCGGGCGTCCAAACACACCCATGGCATCGAAAACTTTTGGCAATGAGATAAAAATCAGGCTCGGTCCGGAAGCCATTCCTTCATTCCCAAGAAATACATAGACTGCCGGTATAATCATCATTCCTGCAAGAAATGCAACACCTGTGTCAAAAATCTCAATCTGATTCGTCGCTTTATTCAAATTCACATCATTTTTCACATAAGAACCGTATGTAATCATAATTCCCATAGATACACTTAAGGAAAAGAACAGCTGACTCATCGCATCCAGAAGAATTTCCAAAAAGCGTTTTACGGTTAATCCGTGAAAATCCGGCTTTATATAAACGGACAGACCTTGCAGACCGGTACGGACCGTGCCGTCTGTCTCTGTATGAGACAAGGTCAGGCAAAAGATCGCAATAACTACAATCAGAAGGATCAGCCCCGGCATAATGATCTTGGAGAATTTTTCAATTCCTTTTTCTACGCCGCGAAATACGATCCAGGCAGTCAGTGCAAGAAAAATCAGCATAAATACGATTGGTGCGATATCAGATGTAATAAAGGATGTAAAATATCCATCTGCCGCAGCCTCCGTTCCGTCAGAAACAATATAGGTAAAAAAGTACTTTGCGATCCAGCCACCGATGACAGAATAATATGTCATGATCAATGTTGGAACAAGAAATGTTAAATGTCCCAGAAACTTCCATTTTGGATTAAGCTCTTCAAAAGCTCTCAGCGCATTCTTCTTTGTCTTTCGTCCAATCGCAACATCTGTTGTCAACAATACAAATCCAAAAGTCAATACAAGTACCAGATAAACTAAAAGAAACAGACCGCCCCCATCTTTCGCACAAAGATATGGAAATCTCCAGATATTTCCAACACCTACGGCACTTCCGGCAGCCGCTAAGACAAATCCTATTGAACCAGAAAAACTATTTCCTTTTTCTTTCATTTCAAAATTCCCCTCTTCAAATATATTTTTACTAAAAAGCTTGAACTCTCAGCCCAATAGCTATATTGTAAACAAATTTAAAATAAGTGCAAATGCAGAAAGTTTCTTATCACGAAATTTTACATGTAAAAAGTTTCTTATCGCTTTACAAATCACCAAGTTTTCAGATATAATTAAATATAAATAAAATTAATAAATAGAATGGATAGTATGAGGAAACAAAATGAGTGATTTTACCTGTTATGTAGGAAAACAGATTCGAAGATACCGGAAGGCCGGAAAGATGACACTGCAAGACCTGGCAGATGCCATCCACAAGAGCAGAGCAACCATTTGTAAATATGAAAATGGCGAGATTTCCGTTGATATTGAAACACTATACGAGATCAGCCAGGTTCTTCAAGTATCTATTTCCCAGCTCACTGCCTACCTTCCGGAAACTGTAGACGAACCGTCCAGTGCTCCGGGCAGAATCAAAAAAAGCCCTTTCTTCCAGGCGCGCAGATTATATTTCTACTTTTACGACGGACGATATCAACGCACAAAAGATGGCGTCATCGACATTTACGAAAAAAAAGGCGAACCCGGAACATACGAAGCAACCCTGACGATCTGTTCTGTTTCTGCAAATGGACGAAGCAGTGAGATTTTTTACACCGGAAGAGTACTTTACAGCGACATGCTGATCCGTTTTTCTTTCGTAAATCAATACAACCCACTAGAAGAAGATCTCCTGTACATTTTTAATCCGTTGGAGCTTAGAGATTTTACTATGGGACTTTTATGCGGAATTTCCAGTGCAGACCTCATGCCTTGCGCTTTCAAATGCGTGATCACACTAAAGCCACAGGAACATACCGAAAACTTCCGCCACCAGTTACTTTTTACAAAAAAAGATCTGAAACGGCTGGAGCAGCTCAACATGCTTTTAGTAGATAATATGGAATAAAATAATATGAAATAAAAGCGTTCGATTAATCACCGGCTCATCTCACCGACAAAATCGAACGCTTTTTATATTTTAATACTTATATCTTAGTACAACAGTTCCTTGATTTTTTGTTTGTTTGCGTCAAAATCAATCTCTAACACTTGCATGTTCTCATATACAACATTGGTATAAGTTCCGTCCTGCGGGACACATGCCTGCTGCATTTTCAAATTATCTATAGCCAGCACTTCCTTCGCCATAGAATACATTTCCGTTACACTCATGTTCGTTTTTACATGATTTACAGCATAATTGATCAGCGGCAGTAATGCAGCCGGATCCTTATTCTCAATAATCTTACGATAGATTCCATACATAACACTTCTCTGGCGTCTTGTTCTTTCAAAATCGCTTCCCAATGTACGGTTTCTTGCATGTGCAAGTGCTTGTGAACCCGTCAGGGTCACATCTCCTGCCTGAATATCCGGCATACCATTCTGTCTGTAATATTCAGCCTCTTCTTCACTGATATATATCGTTACACCGCCGATTTCATCAATTACATTTACCAGATCATCAAAACTAATTGTAATATAATTCTGAATATCCAGATCGTAAGTCTCATTCAATGTATTGATCGTAAGTCCTACTCCGCCATACGCATACGTATGACCAAGACGGCTCTGTCCATGTCCATCAATATTGACCAGGGAATCTCGTAAGAAAGAAATAACTGTTGATTTTCCTTCTTTTTTATTAAAAGATACCATCATCATACTGTCTGAACGTCCGCGATCCGCATCTGGATCTCGGGAATCCGTACCTACTAACAAAACATTGAAAACATCTTCATCTTTTCTTTCTTCTTTTGCAATTTTAACCTTTTTAGATTTTGTATCTACCTTATCTTTTGAAACAACCCCTACAGATCCTCCGTAAAATTTCCAAAGGATCGAGCCATAGATTCCTCCGATGAGCAATACTACCAACAGTACTACAATTGCAATGATCTTCCGTTTCTTGTGTTTTCGAAATAATTTCTTCATCCCTCTGTCCCCCTTATTCCTTAATCACACGGCCACTATTGTCTGTCGACCCTTTTTCCGCTGTTCCATAATGTCCATAAGAACCATATTTTCCATAATGCTTGCCATAGCCATAACCGCCATAACTTCTATAACGCTTATAGCCATATCCGTAACCGTAACCATGTTTGCTGGCTGAATTATCTCCATTAAATACAAATCCCATCATATGAACACCACTTAATGCCAGGCTTTCCACACCTTCACGGATTTCCCGAAGCTTTGTATAATCATTGCGAATAACATATAAAGCCGCATCCACATACTTTGCCAGCAACGGCGCATCTGCCAGAAGTTCTGATGGCGCTGTATCCAGGATAATAATATCATATTTAGAATTCAAAGCACGGATCAATGCCTGCATTCGTCTGCTTCCGATCATCATGGCACCGTCTCCATCTGCCGGTCCGCCAAACATAACATGCAGCTTTCCCTTTTCGTTGGTCCGTTCCTTTGGAAGCTCTACATTCTTCAGCGCTTTTAATAAAGGGACTTCTTTTTTCAGAACTGCTCCAAGTCCCGGATGCTCTTCCTGTTCGTTCATTACCCCTGCAACAGAAGGATTTCTTAAGTCACAATCAATCAAAAGTACTTTCTTTCCCTGCTGCGCAATGGCAATTGCCAGATTTGCTGAAAGCGTCGTCTTTCCTTCTCCCGGAATGGAACTGGTGACAAGTAATGTATGATATTCCTTCGTCTCCATCTCCTTCATGATACGAATCCTAAGCTTTCTCACCGCTTCCAGATAACTCATCGGAATTCGTTCATTTAACAAACTGACCGAATTATGAAATGTCTCTTTTTTACGCTTCTTTGTGCGGATATACGGAATACTTCCAAGATCCGGCAAATTAATATTTTTCTTTAACTCTTTTTTCGATTTCACAGTTCTTCTTGACAATACATAAATGAGCAAGATCACACAACCTATGATCGCCCCTTTTAGAGCTCCTCGCTTGTAAGAACCACGAATGACTTCTGCACGTTTTGTATCTGTCGGGATTCCTGTTTCATCTAAAATAGTAAGTTTCGTTTCACCAAAAACAAATTCTGCAACCTTTGGATAATTTTCTATTACAGATTTCAATGTTTCATATGCCATCTGCGGGTCATTTCCGGACACCGATATCGTCAGAAGATTCGTCCCTTCATCCGCTTCAACAGTGATATTGCCCGGCATGGAATCCAGTCCCATATCTTCCGCAACCACATCCTTTAGTACACCACTTGTAAGAATATATGGAAATACTTCTGCCATCTGCTGCGCAGACTGTGCATTCACGTAATCCATCCCTCCAACCGATGTCACAGAAACTGTGGCTGAAGCTACATAGTTTGACTGATAACTGGTACTGACCGAGAAATAAGACTGCACTGCACAAAAAACGATCAGCCCGATGATCAACCACCACAGTTTCTTCACTCCATGATACACATCCAACATAATATTGGTCAGATCAATCTTCTCGGGCGCATCCACATGTTCTCTTCCTGATTTGTCTCTATAATCACCCATATACCTTACATTCCTTTACTCTTTCCATAATTGCCATAGCGACCATATTTGCTGTATTTCCCATAGTAATGACCTACCGGACTGTCCGCCAGCCCTGAAAATGTCCTTACTCCGTTAAGTGCAACTCCAAGAACTTTATTACCATCATCGCGGAAATCATCTATTGCTTCATTGATATCCTCAGCAAGCATATAATTCTGTCTTGCAATGATCATAACAGCATCTGCATGATGTGCAAATAACTGTGCGTCTCCGATTAATCCTATCGGTGGTGTATCAATGATTATATAATCCACCTTTTTTCTGCATGTCTTCACCAATTTTGAAAATGAATCCGAACTCAGCAATTCTGTCGATGTAGAATAACAGTTCTTTCCTCCTATGAACAGCATATGCTTTCTGGGACATGTCATAATAATATCTTTGAACGTTCCATTTCCCTTCAGATACTCTCCCAGTTCATTTTCATCCTTAGGCTCCATCCCAAGAATCAAGAATTGTGAAGGTCTTCGGATATCCCCGTCTATCAAAAGTACTTTTTTTGACTGCTCTGCCAATGTAATCGCAAGGTTGGCTGCTACTGTTGATTTACCTTCATTCTCCGACACACTGGTGATCACCAGAACTTTTCGATCCTCTTTGCCCATTCGGTAGTCTACTTTCGCCGCCAGCTTCTTATAGCTTTCCACAAATCGGAAGCTCGCTACCGGGTCATCCACCAGAATTGCTCTATTCTTATGCTGGAGCAGCTCTCGAACCGTCTTATATTTCCACTCATAGCTGATAGCTCCAAGACTTTTCGCGTCGAGTTTCTTCTCAACCTCATTCTCCTGTTTAATAGTATCCCGTGTATAAGAAATAAGTCCTAACAGCAGGATAATAAGTGCTCCCGCTGCAAGTCCGCCCTTCTTAGCCTCTTCGCCGGCATTCAGCGGATTATCCGGCATGTAAGGAACCTTCGGTTCCTCCAGTACATCCATAACTGCACTTCCGACCGTATATAACGATACACTGCTATAGTTGTCCATAATCGTGCGAATAATATCAATCGAATTCTTCGGAGTATCTGTCGTCACATTCAGCACCAGCATATTGGTTCCTTCCAATACCTTCGCATGAATATCTGCATTAAGTTCTTCTACCTTCAACTCCTCACAGATCTTTTTCTCCATAATATTACTTTTTAAAATCTTTTCAAATCTTTTCGCCATCTCATTAGCCGAATTAAGATTGCTGTATGCATTCGCATCATCTTTGGACGCTACCACAAATGTCGCCTGTGTTGTATATTCCGGAACATATCGGCTGCTCACAACTACATAAGTCAGCAGAGCACCTGCAATTGCCCCCAGAACGATCACCCACCAATTACAAATGATATCATGCAGGAGGGTATACGGTTCCAGGTCATTATCTATAAATACCGGCATATCATTTTTATTGTTCATTTCCATCCTGTACTCCCCCTAGTTCTGTACTACAACATATAACTTCGTCACAGCAGTCGGAGCTCCCTCAGCTGTATAAGAGTACTCGATCGTATAAACACCTGCCTGTGAATAATCTACCGCTGAAGCGACACCGATACCTTCCATCGTTCCTTCCAGCAGCTGTCCGTCATTTTCATACGTATATTCTGTGCCATTTCTCTCCAGACCTTTTATATAAGCCATCGGATCGATTGCATTTCCAACTGTTGTATATACAATATACTCAGACAACAGCGGGTACTGCTTTGCCTGTTCCTGTCTGTCACTGGAGTCTGTTATCGTAAGCTCCATCGGTATCGCACACACGTCACCGGCACTATTGCTCACCTGCACAGTCACACCATAGTTACCTGCTGCCATATTATATACACTATCCGTCAGGCTTGTCCGGATCTGACTTGTCAGATCGCCATCCAGACAATCTTCCGCTGTCATATTCTCCGTTAATTTTGTCTTCGCCACTTCCGTCATCGAATATCGAAGCGGTGACGTCAAATGAATCTTTGGTGACGTATAGTCACTATACTGCACTGTTCTTTCCAGTGTTCCTACTTGATTTGCCTTATCAAATACGACATATGTGATCGTTCGTTTACCCGGTGCAATAAAATGTGACATAGAAGCGATACGGATAGACGATGTCAGATTACCATCTCGGTTATCTTTTGCCTTTACTCCTTTTAAAAGTGCTTCTTTTTGCTCCTGTTGATCCGTCTGCACACTCAACGTTACCGAATCTTCTTTACAAGTAATCACCGGTGGTGTATGATCTTCCAACATTTTAGACTTCACAGTATATCCGGCAAATATAGCACAAGATACTACGAATATCAGGCATACTGCTATCTTTAGTCTCCTCATAGTTCTTCTCCTTTATCATTAATATAGCTGTTACCGTCCAGAATACGGAACCGGTTCTAATCTCAAGACCTCTCTGTTATCACAAATCCTTGCCGGATTATATTGAAACAACACATCCAGATGCTTCTCTGAATATTCCCGGCTCAGCTCATCATACACATCCAACATATAAGGTGTTCTCTGAAGTGGACTATGCGCATCACTTGCGATCACCATGATCAGATTGTGGCGAAGCAGACTGTCTGCCGTACGCTTTGCCATACTCCCGAACCTTCCAAGAAAGCTTCCCTTATTCGCCTGGATCACATAGCCTCTCTTATACCAGCGATATGCAATCTGCGGGTAATCCTGTATAAATTCATATCTCTCCGCATGTGCGATCACCGGCTTCGCGCCGACCGCTGCCACTCTCTTCAAAATAAGATCTGCAAATTCCGGATCCTCGTCAAACGAAAATTCCATCAATATATATCTGCTCTGATTCAGCGGCATGATCTTGTGATCCACGATCAGATCCGGCAGATCTTCTGTTGAAAATACTTCCATTCCCGGAAGTATCTCGATTGGAATATTCTCTTCTCTTATCGCCCTGACTACGCTTTCATACTTGTCAATGTATTCTTTTCCAAAATAATTCCCATACATTCCCGGAATATTGCAATGCGGGGTCGCTATAATCTTGTCCACTCCGCTGTCTACTGCCATCTGTGCCATCTCCAGCGTATCATACAGATCTTCAGCCCCGTCATCAATCCCCGGAAGTATATGTGCATGTATATCTATCATCCCATCATCCTTTGTAGCTCATAATCGTTTTTATTATAGCATTTTCAAATTATGAAGTAAAGAAAACGATTATTCGTACATTTTTATTTATAGCTTCTTTTCGTACATAATTGGATACAAAAAAACAGACAGCTATTGCCATCTGTTTTATATTCTATGTATCTTATGATGCATTTGGATTTGTTTCCCACTGTGCATCCTCTACTTTTGAAAAATGTATGTCATCTTTTCCGTTACCATCTCTCCAATAATATACTGGATAATCTTCTCCCCATGATGGAAACGGATGCCACATAGCATTCGGTTCTGGTCCATCACCTGGAACACCCCTTACTCCTGTATGCCATTTATTACATCCATGTACAATTGATGTTAACCGTTCCTCGCCAAAATCAAGCCGATTATTTTTATTGTTATCAATATACCCATATCCCTCTGGAACATTACATTTAATTTTCCAACAAGCTGCTACATACTCATTTGCAACAAATCTTTCGCCTACCATAGTAGGTCTAACATACGCCCTCTTCATCTTTATACACTCCTTTTATTATTTTACTCTTGTTATACATAACCCTTTGTCTATATTATATTATTATACTAAATTCCAATGTTAAATTCAATACATATCTTTTTGATTTAACAACCAATATACTTTCAAATATATCTCATGCCTTAATAATCCATATTGCTATAGACATCTCTCATTATATATAATATTACCACATTCCAAGATTTTTTCAATACTATTTACTTGACATTTGAAGTCCTCTTATTACACATTTACATATTCTTACCAATTTTTTAATACCCAGTAGAATTCTTCCGTCATTTCGTGTAATTTTCATCATTTTTTATTACTTGTTCCATCTCATTAACAAAAGCTCTCGTATATCGGCACATATATTCCGGCACCGCATTATAAGCCCCGGCTTCATACAATGCACAGGCTGCACATGTTTGACACACTCGGCGATATATGCATGCACTACATCTAGGACTTAAACTAATTTGTCGAATTCCTTCTTGCAGCTGCAGCCACGCTGTCTTAAAACCAACCTCGAATACCTCTATTTCAGGTTTTGTCAACATTACACATGGTCTCATTTTTCCTTGCCAATTAATAGTAAATGAAGTTTTTCCAGCTTGACATCTCATCTTATTTGGCGTTCTTTCTCCTTCTAGAGTCTCATGAAATGTCTCTACGACTTCTTTAGCTATCTGTCTGTATTGCTCCGATTCGTTCGTTACTTTCATAAATGTTGCTTTTCCCCTAGCAGCAATCTCCGGTAACAATCGCGATTGTTCATTGAATGGTTTCGTCCGTTCCCTGACAGCTGGATACATATATGTGTCTATATTTACCGCCGCATTCAATTTAGTAGCTATATCTACAATTTTCATCACATCGTTTTCATTATCCCGAACCAAGCTTCCATTAATCTTCACATCAATGCCTCTCTCCCTCAAAAGTTCGATTCCTCTAATCGTCTTTTTATATCCTCCTGGATAATGACACAAATCCCGATATGTTTCTTCATTTACCCCATAAAGTGTAATATTTATTCTCCTCGGCGGATATACTTCAAAAAAATCTGCCCAAGTTTCATCAATCAATGTTCCATTTGTATTTATTGTTACAATCATGCCCAGCTTACGAAGTCCGAGATACACTTTCTTAAATTCAGGATATAAAAGAGGTTCTCCTCCAGTCAACAATAAGAATAACGTACCTGCTTTCTGCATCTGTTCTGCCAATTCAATCCATTCGTCTGCTGTTCTAAGACGTCCCTGCTGTTCCATCTCTTTTCGATCAAGCCTCACATAACACATATCACAATTCATATTGCATAGTGGTAAAAGTTCAAAGCTTCCACTTATTGGTGTATTGCTCTCTCCTGCTTTTGCTATCAAAATCCGTTCATATGTCAGTTTCATAAAATCTCCTGTTAATTTAATCCTTTTTATAGTTCTATCCATACATAAGTGTAAAAAAGCGGCCAACTATATTTAATTTAGCTGACCGCGTAACTCTTCGACTATTTTATGAGTGGTTTGGACGATTGTTGTCAATATTCGTAATTACGAGACGACCTTTGTGATGATAAGTGCCTGCTCCATCCGTACTTTCCCATGAAACATTTGTGTATGTACCAGTTTCCAATGTATATCCTGTTATGTTAGAAATCGGACGATTATAATCTATTTCCCCATTTCGCATTTCATAACCTTTTCCTGTACCATCATTAAACGAAATTGACGCATCTTCTCCGCATGATCCATGCCACATTCTATCCTCATCAATATATGTCTTGGTTCCATCATCTTGTGCATTCGGTGAAGCTCCAGGGTAAACACACTGGATTGTTCCTGTAACACAGGCTGCTACATACTCATCCGCACTAAATCTCTCTCCAACCATCGTAGGTGTTACATATTCCTTTTTCATACTCACGCACTCCTTCGCACTATATGTATACTTTACAAATTATCAACTACCATATTATTCTATAATTATAACTGCATTTTACAGTGTTTTCAATACTTTTCATCTACTGTTCCACGTCGTTTTACTACACTTTTATGCGTGATTATACACATTCTTCTAATAATTACTTTAGAAATCCATCGCCATCCGGCTCGATTCTTCCTCGTCCAATTCCGTAACCTTCGTCTCCATAACACGGTACACCCTCTGGCACATATTCAACACA
>OLPT01002141.1_pt1 | contig 10832 bp, 7 predicted proteins | sample 1673051 | NCBI WGS metagenome assembly OLPT01 (sample SAMEA3136750, study PRJEB25190) | human gut metagenome | biome: human gut; feature: human-associated habitat; material: faeces | place: Austria | collected 2013
TGCAGCTGTCGAACGTAGCGCCGCCCCAGCACTCCACGGAGAAGTAGTTGATCTTATCCATTTCCGGCAGGATGGGACGCATCTCATCCATGGTCATGCGGGTGGCCAGCAGAGACTGGTGGGCATCGCGCAGGACGACCTCAGTAACCTTGATTGGCTTTTTGGCCATGATTGTCACCTCTCCCTTAGTTCATGGAAACCAGAACGTCACCGGAGTTGACGGTGTCGCCCTTGTTGACGTTGATGGAAGCCACAGTGCCATCCTGCGGAGCAACGATCTCGTTCTCCATCTTCATGGCCTCCAGGATCACCAGCACGTCGCCAGCCTTCACGGATGCACCGGCCTTGACCTTGACATCCAGAATGTTGCCGGGCATGGGAGCCTTGACGGCAACGGCACCAGCAGCGCCTGCAGCAGCCTTGGGAGCAGCAGCGGGAGCCGGAGCAGCCTTAGGAGCAGCGGGTGCGGCAGGAGCTGCAGCAGCAACCGGAGCAGCACCAGCGGCAGTCTCCTCCACGGAGACGCTGTAAGCAACGCCATTGACGGTAATATTGTAGTACTTCATGGAAGGATCCTCCAAATCAAAATCGTATCAAAAAGATTTATACAGACGATTACAGAGCCATGTTGCCGTGCTTCTTGGGCAGGCGGGCAGCACGCTTGGTGCTCAGCAGTTCCAGTGCGGCAACAACGCTTGCACGCACATTGGCTGCATCGCAGGTCAGGTCAGCAGCGCCGCAGGCAACTGCATTTGCTGCGCTGCACACCTCGGCGGTGTAAGCAGCAGCCTTTGCGTTGGTGGCTGCAATGATGTTGTCGGAAGCATCGATCTCTTCCTTGTACAGGACGCTGACCGCTGCGCTGGGTTCCAGTGCGCTGACGGTGCAGCCAGCCACGGCAATGCGCAGATCGGCAGCAGCCAGAGCGGTGTAAACAGGGCCGACGGCCTTGCCAGCCAGCACAGCCACCTTTGCGGTGGTAGCGTCGGCATAGGTAGCAGCCAGACGGGCAGCCTCACGGATGCCGCCTGCAATGTCATCGGTCGCGCTGGGCACAAAGCCCTCGGTATCCACAATGGTGATCACCGGCACGCTGAAGGCATCGCACAGGCGCACAAAGCGGGAAGCCTTGGCCACGCAGTTGTGGCACAGGGTCTTGCCGGTGGCCACAACGCCCACGGCGTTGCCGCCCACGGTGGCAAATGCAGTGTAAACAGACTTGCCAAAGCCTGCATACAGCTCCACAGCGCTGTCCTTATCGACCACGGCAGCAGCAGCCTTTGCAGGCTCTGCACCGGCAGCCAGAGCAGCAGTGGGCTGCTCGAACTCAAAGATCGCAGGGCCGGTCAGGTTGTTGGCCGGCAGCAGGCCCACGATGTGAGCAGCCTTCTCGGCAGCTTCCTCAGCAGTGGGTGCCACAATGGCGGCCACGCCAGCCTTCGCAGCGGCGGCTGCGGTGCCGGCATCGGCCACCTTGTCGCCCTTGGCAGCAGAGGTGAACGGAGCGGTGAAGAACAGCTCTGCGCCCTCAGCCATGATGCAGACATCTGCATTGGCAGCGCTCAGTGCGCTGGTGCCGCCGCAGACACCCAGAACAACAGCCACCTGCGGGATCACGCCGGAAACCTTTGCGATCTGCGCATTCAGCTTTGCGCTGGCGGTCAGTACGTCCAGACCCTCAGCCAGCTTTGCGCCGACGGAGTTATAGAAGGTGACGACCGGGCAGCCAGTCTGAGCTGCCATCTCCAGAACCTTGATGTTCTTTTCAACATCCTTTACGGTAACAGCTTCGCCGTTCTGGTAAACAGCGTAAGCCTGCTGACCTGCCGCATAGCCGCAGGCAGCGCTCACTGCACCGTCAGCAAACAGTGCAGTGTATTCCCCGTCATCAAAAAACTTGGCGAGGATTTCTCCCTTATTGATCTTTGAAGCCATGGTAAGACCTCCTGGTTGTCTGTGTGAGCTTTCAAAATTAGTCTTATTATACTGAATTTTCCATAAAAATGCAAGAGATTCTATAAAAGTCCATGCGAATCAACATCTGTCGCGCAAAGTTCTACAATTTTTTAACGATTCATCGTTTCTCCGCTTTCTCGCCTTTTTGCGGGCATTTTGCGCCACACACTCAGCTGCCAAAAATTCTCTTTTAATTTTGTGGATTCTGTCTGCCCCTGCTGCATTTTATTTTATAAGAAGTTATGTTACACTATATTTAATATGTAAATTTTTTTCGCAGAACAGCCCGCCGGGGAAGCTTCGGGGCGGGTCATTTTGCAGAATATAAAAGGAAGGCCATGTCAAATTGAAAAATCTGCTCACTTCACTCCGCGCCTCCAACGAAACCTACAACTCCATGAAACACTCCGCCCGGGCTATCATCCGCCGCGCCGAGATCCCCCTGCTCGCGGTCATCGTCCTGTATAAGGCTGCAACGAACCTGCTGTTCGTCCCCCTGATGCAGCAGCTCTGGTCGCTCACGCTGCGGTTCGCACCCATGCACTACCTGAGCAACAACAATGCTTCCGATATCTTTTCCTCCCCTGCGATCATCCTGTGCATCACGCTCATTGCCATCCTGACCGCGTTCTGGGCGCTGTATGAGTTTTCCGTCCTGCTGCATGGGCTGGATCTTGCCCGCAAGGGCGAAACGATCCGCCTGCCTGCCCTGCTGCGCACCTCTCTTGCAGATATCCGCCACGCATTCCTGCCGCAGAACTGGCTCGTTCTGGTCTACAGTGCCGTGCTGATCCCGTTCACCAATTTTTTCCTCGCCTATAACTATATCACGCAGCTTGCCGTGCCGGAATACATCATGGGTGTCATCCGGGCAAACAGCCGGTATTACCTGCTCTATCTGGCTGCCGGTGCTGCCCTGCTGTTCCTCTGTGTCAGCTGGGTGCTGGTGCTGCCGCTGTTCGTGCTGGAGCGCAAAAGCCTGTGGCAGTCGATAAAGGAAAGCTTTTGCTGCATCCGCAGGCGCGTCTTCCGTGCTTTTCTTTTGCTGCTGCGCTGGAACCTCTCGGTCGTCCTGCGTTCCCTGCTGCTGACGGCAGCGGTTGCCGTGCCGCTGTACGGCATCATCATTGCGGTCGGGCTGCAGAGCACACAGGCCATGTTTGCACTGTCCCGCGCGGCGCTGGCCATTGAGATGCCTTTCTTCCAGTTCCTGATCGACTGCGCCATCACCATGGCGCAGTGCACGATCCTCGCCATGCTGCACTGCCGCCTGCGGGAGTCTCTCCCCTTTGAGCCGGAGCCGGTCCAGAGCGGAAAGCATCACCGTTCCACCGGCAGGCTGCTTCTGGGTGCATCGGTTGCGGGTGCTACTCTGCTCACCTTTGCGCTGGCATTCTGTTACCTTGCCCTGCCCAGAGACGACGAGCTGCTCTCCATGCTGGGCGGCGTTGCGCCGGTAGTCACCGCGCACCGCGGCTACTCCGCTGCCGCACCGGAAAACACTCTGCCCGCTTTCCAGCTGGCCATCGATCAGGGCTGCGAGTGGGCCGAGCTGGATGTGCAGATGACCAGGGACGGCGTGGTCATGGTGACCCACGATACCAGCCTGCGCCGCTGCACCGGCCGCAACGAGAACATCTACAACCTGACCTATAACGAGGTTCGCAAGCTGGATGCCGGGCGCTGGTTCGGCCAGAAGTACACTGGTGCCAAAGTTCCCACACTGGAAGAAGTGCTGGACCTGTGCAAAGGTAAGATCCAGCTGAACATTGAGATCAAGCCCAATGCCGCCACCCCGGAGCTGGAAGCGGAAACCATCCGCATCATCCGCGAAAAAGGCTTTGCGCAGGACTGCACCATCACCTCGCAGAGTTATGAAACCCTCTGCAAGGTCAAGGAGCTGGCACCGGAGATCCGGACCGGCTATATCCTTGCACTGGGCGTGGGCAGTTATTACGATCTGCCTGCCGCAGATTTCTTCAGCGTACAGTCCACCTTTATCACCTCTGGTATGGTGCAGCAGATCCATAAGCGCAGCAAGACGATCTCCGCATGGACCGTCAACCGCGAAGAGGATGCCAGCGAACTGCTGAGCATCGGCGTGGACGACCTGATCACCGATAAGCCGGATATGATCCAGCAGCTGCTGAGCGAGGATGCCGACCTTGACAACAGCCTCGTCCTCCTGCGCGACTTCATCCGTGACCTGTTCGCTCCGTCCGATGTCGATGAACCCACTCCTGAGGAAGAGACCATCGAAGAAGCCATCGAGGACCCGGACGAATTGCTGGATGCGTCGTAATCGCGGCAAAGATCAAGTATTCTGTTAAACTACCCGTACACACATAAAAAGCCCCCTGCCAGTTCATCACCGGCAGGGGGCTTACAAGTTTACCTGATCCAATTTTATCAAGTAAGATCATTCCAATTCGGTAAGCTTGGACCTTTACGAAGCAATTTATTTCATAAATCGGTACTGTGAACAAATCACTTACATTCCTTCTTCATAGCAGAATAGCCGATGAGAACGGTCCACACATAGGCGCAGGTCTTGGGGATCATCAGCATACCGATCATGGGGATGGTATTGGCCCAAAGAACAACGGGAATGTAGAACCCGAAGCTCAGCACGATGGTCATCCACATCCAGCGAAAAGCCGAGTCGTCATGCTCCTTGGCACTGCGGTAGAACAACACGATGATCAGCAGGCCCATCAGTGCAAAAGGAATGTTACGGTAAATGCCCCAGGACAGCGGGGATTCGGCGCTCAGCCACTGGTTCTGCGGCATCATGCACAGGATAACACGCACGGCAGCCAGACCGTAGACGGCGGCAGTCAGGCCATTGTTGCCCTTGACCCGGTAGCGCTCACGCCAGACATAGTACAGCAGCACATAAAAGACAGTCATTGTCACAGAGGTGATCCACTTACCCAGACCCAGAGGAACGGTAAAGTTTTCAAAGCCCGTGGTGCATAGAGCCAGAGCACGGGGAATCAGATGGAATGAGTCGCCGGCACCCAGAACGACAGCCATCAGACCGAATAGCTTGAACTGGTGGTTGCCCTTGCAGCCACAAATCATCAGGATACCGATGGTGATGACGGATACCAGATACACAGCATCAAAAACAGTTTCTACGATTGCTTGCATAGTTGATTGCTCCTTGTTGATAGATTAAATTGATTGTAACACTGCATTTTTTGCAGGGCCGACTTCGTTTTTACGGTCATCAAGGGCTTGCTCGGCAAAGTTGCATTCAAAGCGCAGGATGTTGAAGCTTGCATTCCTCCACACAAGACAGGCGAGCAGCAACAGGATATTGCGATGAACTTTCCTATGAGTGTCTCCCTTGAGTGAACACTGTTCATTTTGGACATTATAAAATTCCCACAGCAGTGTGGGAAGAAAATGCAGTCAATATAAGGTTCTGCGCACGATTTCCAGCACAGCGGCAGGGTCGTAGTCCTGCCGCAGCAAGGCAGACAGCATCAGCGAAAATAGAACATCGGCAAATTTTTCAACGGTGAATTGCGCGTTAAAAGCGTCCGGACGGATTTTGGTATCCTGCTGCAGCACCGTACACAGACCATTTAAGATATGGTGCCAGATTTGCTGCATGTGCCGTTTGCCATCGGCCTTGTCCTCCTGCATAAAGCCGAGAGAGTGCAGTGTGAAGAATCCAGGATACTGCTCACAGCCGTAGGCCATGCGCTCGTACATCCATTTGACACAGGTCTGCACGTCCTGAAATACGGCCTCGTCCTGCGGACGGTGGAAAATTTCGCACCAGACGCTCTCGACCGTGGCGCTGATAAGCTCAGCCTTGGAGTCATAATAGTTGTAGATCGAGCCGACCGAGACCCCGCATGCCGAGGCGACAGAACGGATACTGACCGCCGCCCAGCCCTTTTCCCGGATAAGCTCACGGCTGTTTTTTAAGATATCTTCCTTGGAGGTTACGATTGTATTCATGTGGTCACCCTCAATATGAACAATGTTCATTTTTATTATACTGCCCGTTCCCACTTTGTCAAGAGGATTTCATAAGAGGTTTATATTTTGCGGATTAAGACATTGAATGCAAACTTACAAAAATCATAAAAGGAGTATATGTATGATGCCACCTTACTGTCGATTCAGTATCATCTATTTTCGATAATGTCAGGGCATTTTCTTAATGTCAATAATGTCAAAAAGCCCCGGAAAGAAACGTAAACTCGTAACTTTCCGGGGCTTTCAAATTATTCTCAAATGTTAAACCGAACCAGTGATCCGGGTGGCTCCACAATGAAGTTTTCCGCGGCTTAGTGTCAAACTAATGTCACAACGCGATTTTTCTTTCAATTTTGATCATAGCAACGTTGAAAGTTCGCGTAATTCCATTATTCGAGCTCGGTAAGCTCGGATTCTTACTAAACAAATTTGTTTAGTAAGGCTATTCTTGAATGTTCACTTTTTCATGAGATTGCTGTGCTAGATGTGGCTTGCTGATTTTTTAGTATCAGGATAGTATCACACAACCAGCGGGATCTCTGTGAATATTATAGCAGATATTTTTCCTAATATCAAATATTATTTGCTATCATCCTCTGCCATTGAACTTCCGCCAATCCCAAAGAACTTATCAAAGAAGCTCTTCAGCTTGTCAATTACGCCTTGCTTCTTCTGCGCACGGCCACCGCCGCCAAAGCGAGAAACAGGCGGCATCAGCTTGTCAATGTCGGTGCCAACGGTCTTGATCTCGCCATCCCGGAACGCATTGGCCAGATACTTGCGTGTCTCCGGCTCCTTCAGCTTTTCCTCTTGGATGATCTTTGCAAGCTCTTTCTCCCGCTGTTCGGACACATAGGTGTTCCACTCTGCCATCACGTCATCCACATCGTTGACCCCTGCAATAAACGTTTCAATCAGCTGCTTTTTGCTGCGCAGTTCCGGGCTGGCATCAATCGCCTTGCGAATCGTGATGAGCACCTCTTTGTCATCGCAATGGGTGTCATGGTACTTTTTGACCAGCATCAGAATATAGTCAATGTTAATCTCGACCTGCCGAATCAGTTCTACCTCGAACACCACATCATCCGTGATATCCTCTTTGGTTTCATCGTGCTTCTTGTTACGCCATTCATCCCGCAAATCCTGATAGCGGCCCAAATAGTCCTGTAAATCCCGCTCCGAGATCAGTTCGTTGCCCTTGAAATCATCAAAGGAGGACAGCAAGTTCCGCATCCGTAGCAGTGCACCAAACAGCACGATAAAGTCCTTCTGGTTCTGCTCTCCGACGATTTGCGGCGCTGCCAGTGGGAATTTTTCTTCCAAAGCGTTTATCATCTCAACATAGCCCTGATGATGCTTCCCTTGGTCATCGTCGTAGCCTTTATAATAATCAGAATACTTCCTCAGCAAAACCACTCCTCCGGCTTTGCTATCCCCGAAGAAACCAATTGCATAATCCACCCGCTTTTGCAGGTTGCGGAAACAGACGATATTGCCAAAAGTCTTGATGCTGTTCAGGATACGGTTTGTCCGGCTGAACGCCTGAATCAGACCGTGCATCTTCAGGTTCTTGTCCACCCAAAGGGTGTTCAGGGTCGTGGCATCGAAGCCCGTCAGGAACATATTGACCACGATCAGCAGGTCAAGCTCTTTATTCTTCATGCGGAGCGATACATCTTTATAGTAATTCTGGAACCGTTCACCATCCGTCGAGTAGTTCGTATGGAACATCTCGTTGTAGTCCTGAATGGCGGCATCCAGAAAATCCCGGCTGCTCTGGTCGAGGTTAGAGGTATCTTCCGGGTTTTCCTCGTCCAGAATGCCATCCGTTTCCGCTTCATTGGCTCCATAGCTGTAAATGGTAGCAATGCGCAGCCGCTTGGTTGGGTCTGCCGCCATCTGTTTTTTGAACTCCTGATAATACAGCTTTGCCATCGGCACAGATGCCACGCAGAAAATCGAATTAAAACCGCTGACGCGCTGTTTTTGCTTGATTTCATCCACCGCACCACGCTGGGCAGAGGCCACCTCTGCCACATTCGTCAGCAGATTAAACTCATACAATTTGTCTCCCCGATAGGTTTTCTGGTCGAAGTGGTCAAGGATGTACCTGGTCACCAGAGAAATACGCTTGGGTGCCATGAACGCCTTTTCCCGGTCAATGTCCCAAACCTGCTTGTCGTCCATGTCCGGCTCTGCGTCCATCGTTTTGATGTAATCTACACGGAATGGCAGCACATTCTTGTCGTTGATGGCATCCACGATGGTGTAGGTGTGCAGTTGGTCGCCGAACGTCTGCGCCGTGGTGAAATAGCGTGGATCAGTGGAGCTTCCTGCGTTGACTGCAAAAATCGGCGTTCCAGTAAAGCCGAACAGGTGGTACTTTTTGAAATTGTGAACAATGGCCTTGTGCATATCACCGAACTGGCTGCGGTGGCACTCGTCAAAGATGATTACAACGTGCTTCTGGTAGACTTCATGCCCCGGATTCTTCTTGATGAAGGTCGCCAGCTTCTGGATGGTGGTAATAATGATATGTGCTTCCGGGTTTTCCAACTGGCGTTTCAGAATCGTGGTGCTGGTGTTGGAGTTTGCCGCGCCCTTCTCGAAGCGGTCATATTCCTTCATAGTTTGGTAGTCCAAGTCCTTGCGGTCTACCACAAACAGTACCTTGTCGATGTAGGGCAACTGCGATGCCAGCCGTGCCGTTTTGAAGGAGGTCAGCGTCTTGCCGGAGCCAGTGGTGTGCCAGATGTAGCCGCCGCCCTCGATGCTGCCATACTTTTTGTAGTTGTTGGCGATCTCGATGCGGTTCAATATCCTCTCGGTTGCCGTGATCTGATATGGGCGCATCACCATCAGCATCTTTTCTGAGGTAAAGATGCAGTACCGGATCAGCACGCTCAGAATTGTGTGCTTTGCAAAGAATGTCCGGGTAAAGTCGATCAAATCCGTCAGCACACGGTTATTCGCATCGGCCCAGTAGGAGGTAAATTCAAAGCTATTGCTGGTCTTTTCCTTTTTCGTCTTGCCGTATTTGGCATCCTTGATGGCATTGTAGCGGGTGCTGTTGGAGTAGTACTTGGTATTTGTGCCGTTGGAGATCACAAAAATCTGCACATACTCATACAAGCCGCAGCCCGCCCAGAACGAATCCCGCTGATAGCGGTTGATCTGGTTGAACGCCTCCCGGATGGCCACCCCGCGCCGCTTTAGCTCCACATGAACCAGCGGAAAACCGTTGACCAGAATCGTCACATCATAGCGATTATCATGCCGTGCGCCGTCTGCTTGTTTTACCTCATACTGGTTGATGACCTGCAGGCGGTTGTTATGGATGTTCTTTTTGTCGATCAGTGTGATATTTTTGGAGCTGCCATCATCCCGGTGCAGCACCTGCACATTATCTTCCTGAATCTTCTGGGTCTTTTCGGGAATATGCTCGTTGGGGTTGGCAATCACATCACTGAAAAACTGCTGCCACTCCGTATCGGAAAACTGGTAGTGGTTCAGCTCTTCCAGTTGGCTGCGGAGGTTGGCAATCAGTTCATCCTCGGTATGCAGCGGCAGATAGGTGTAACCCTGCTCGCACAACAGCCGGATAAACTCTTTTTCCAACTCCGCCTCACTCTGGTAGCTGTCAGAGCGCACCTTGGAGGGTTCATAGGTGGCAACAACGGTATCCTCATTGGTAGCCGCAACGATATTGAAAAAGGACATTTCTATCACCTTATACTTTCAAGAACTCCATTTACCGCCTTAAAAAGTTCATATTGATCGTCCAACTGCTCAACAATTTTCAAGCCGTGCATCATATTACAACGAATTCTGTAAATTGACATTAGGCAACCAAGAACTATATACTCTTCTTTTTGAGCTAAAAAACCTTCCATCGCTTTTCTCTCTTCCGGCTCTGTTTTCGGTCTTTTAGCGTTATCCGGATATAATGCTGTCCTTACATATTCTTCAATCATCTGTTCAAACAAGAAACTTCTTTGCTCAAATACTTCTGCCAAATCTTTTTGACTCTGAAAATCAATTTTCACATACGGGGCAACCTTTTTAAGTTCTTTATAATTACATTCATTATGGCAAAATTCTTTTTCAAACCAGTTCCATAAAATCGCGAATTTTCCAATTTCCAAAACCGTTTGGTCTTTTAATTCAAAATCTCTAATTTTCATAATCTCTCCTTAAAGCTCAACAGCTTATCCCGATAATACTCATACTGCTTTTGTCTTGCTTCAATCTCTGCGGGCAGGCCGCTGGTCAAATCATTGCAAAGATCGTCCAGCTGTTTTAACACTCCAACAATTCGGTTTTGTTCCTGCAAGGATGGAACCGGGATTCTTATTTTCTTTAGTTCTCCCATCGGTACACTCTGAACTGTTCCTCCTGCCGCCTTTTTCATGTACTCTTTTTTTATAAAGTCCGTTATTAAAATGTAACGCAAATACATTGGTTTAATCATGGTCTGGTTCGGCTTAATTGCATATACCCCCTCTTTGATGTTCCAGTTGGAGGGTTCTTTTTCAATTACAGCCGTTTCACCAATCGTTCCTGTGCCTGAAAACAGCACATCTCCTACTTCCAGATTGGAGCGGTTATTGCACAGTTTCCGGGCTTCATCATTCATTCGGTCAGTCTTTTCCGACGGTACAATTTTTCCGTCTTTCATTTCCCGAATCGTAATATAATAATTCGTTGCATCTTCTGTATTGAGCTTGAAGAATTTTCGTGGATTCAAGCCAGTATTTAGAGAAACAATCACATCACCAAGTTCCAACCATACACAGCCATAAACATACTGAACAAGCTTAATCAGTGCTCTGCTCTGCTCTGCTCTGCTCTGCTCTGCTCTGCTCTGCTCTGCTCTGCTC
>OLPT01002146.1_pt1 | contig 10817 bp, 9 predicted proteins | sample 1673051 | NCBI WGS metagenome assembly OLPT01 (sample SAMEA3136750, study PRJEB25190) | human gut metagenome | biome: human gut; feature: human-associated habitat; material: faeces | place: Austria | collected 2013
CCGACCTGCAGACCGAGCACGAGCGCTATCTGACCGAGCAGATCTTCAAGAAGCCCGTGTTCGTCACCGACTACCCGAAGGAAATCAAGGCATTCTACATGCGCCAGAACGAGGACGGCAAGACCGTGGCCGCCGCCGATATGCTGGTGCCCGGCATCGGCGAGCTGATCGGCGGTTCCCAGCGTGAGGAGCGCCTCGACGTGCTGACCGCCCGCATCAAAGAGCTGGGCATGGACCCCGCTGACTACGATTGGTACCTCGACCTGCGCCGCTTCGGCAGTGTGAAGCATGCCGGCTACGGCCTGGGCTTTGAGCGTCTGCTGATGTATGTCACCGGCATCCCCAACATCCGCGATGTCATCCCGTTCCCCCGTACCTGCGGTGGTTTTTAATGCAGCCCATTGCTGCACCGCTGCTGCAATGGTTTCAGGCTAACAAAAGGCTCCTGCCATTTCGGCAGGAGCCTTCTGCCTACCATATCTGGGTCAGCGAGATCATGCTCCAACAGACCCGCGTAGCCGCGGCCATCCCGTATTACAACCGCTTTATCGCGGCACTGCCCACCCCCGCCGACCTGGCCGTCTGTGAGCCGGACGCCCTGCGCAAGCTGTGGCAGGGGCTTGGGTACTACAACCGCGTCAACAACATGCAAAAGGCCGCCCGCATCGTCTGCGAGCAGTACGGCGGCGACCTGCCCGCCGATTACGACGCCCTGCGCAGCCTGCCCGGCATCGGGGATTACACCGCCGGGGCCATTGCCAGCATTGCCTTTGGCATCCCGGCGCCCGCCGTGGACGGCAACGTGCTGCGGGTGTTTGCCCGGCTGTACAACGACGACGCCGACGTGATGACCCCTGCCGCCAAACGGCTGTTTACCCAACGTGTGCTGGACCAGATGCCCAAGGCCACGCCCGGCCCTTACAACGAAGCGCTGATGGAGTTAGGGGCGCTGGTGTGCATCCCCGGCACGCCCCACTGCGAAGCCTGCCCGCTGGCCGACCGCTGTTTAGGGTACGCCGCCGGCAGGGCAGGGGAGCTGCCGGTAAAGCCCGCCCCCAAGGCCAAAACCACGGTGCCTGTGACGGTGGCATTGGTGGAGAGCGACGCCGGGCTGCTTTTGCAGCGCCGCCCCGCCAAGGGGCTGCTGGCCGGTTTGTGGCAGCCCGCTGCCTGGGAAAAGGCACTGACCAAGGACGAGCTGACCGCCGCGCTGGCGAAGCTGGGCGTACAGGCCGAACTGACCGAACCGCTGCCGCCCGCGAAGCATGTGTTCACCCACCGGGTGTGGCAGCTTTCCGGCTGGCGCGGACGAGCCGATGCCTGCGCACTGCCGGACGGTTTCGTCTGGGCCGCCCCCGAACAATTGGCCGAGGTATACCCCGTGCCCAACGCGTTTGGGGCATATGTAAAACGGTAATAAAACAGAAAGGCTCCCTCGTATTGAGGGAGCTTTTTGCAGTTATATGCCTACTATAAATTCACTATCCTATTTCGCTTATTTATCCTATTTATCATTACTATCATTTTCATTACTATCATTACTATCCTTTCCATCTTTACCCATCACATCCATCCTAAGCATCATAAGTATCCTATTGTAACTTATGTTATATTATATAATAATTCTATATGATGCGGGGTAGGATGGATAGTAAGGATAATATGGATAATAAGCAAACTATGCTGGTGATGATGCAAATGATGAAAATGATAGTGATGATAGTAGTTTACGCTGCTTTCCCTCCAAAGGTGCCTTTGCGTTTCAGCAGCAGGTAGGCTGTCAGGCAGATGAGCACCGACAGCAGCGAGCCGACCGCCGTGGCAAGGCCCATGGGCAGCAGGTTGTCCGGGAACAGCTTGGACATGAAATAGGCCCCCGGCACACGCACCAGCACGATGGCCAAAATGTTATGCAGGAACGAAAGCTCGCTGCGGCCGTAAGCGCAGAAATACCCGCTGAAGCTGAAGTGGATACCCGCAAAGAAGCAGTCCCAGATATACCCGCGCAGGTACCAGCCGCCCGCCACGGCCACAGCCGCGTCGCTGGTAAACAGCGCCACGGCATTGGGGGCGATAAACTGCACCAGCACACCCACGATGGCCCCGAACGTCAGCGAAATGCCGATGGCGTAGTACAGTGTCCCGGCGGCACGGTCGTGCTTTCCTGCGCCCACGTTCTGGGCCCCCAGCGCCGACACCGTGGACAGCATCGAGGACGGTACCAGGAAGATGAAGCTGATGATCTTCTCCACGATGCCCACAGCGGCGGCGTCCGTCAGGCCGCGCCGGTTGGCAATGACCGTGATGAGCAAAAACGAGATTTGGATAAGTCCGTCCTGCAAGGCCACCGGCACGCCGATGCGCAGGATGCGGCCAATGACATTTTTCTGCGGCCGCAGGTCACTTTTGTGTAGCCGGATGCCGCTTTTGCGCCGCAGAATGACCCCCAGCGAAACGATGACGCTGATGCCCTGGGCCAGCGTAGTACCCAGCGCCGCACCGGCGGGGCCCATGTGCAGTGCCCCCATAAACAAGTAGTCCAGCCCGATGTTGGCCGCGCAGGCCACCGCGATAAAGTACATCGGGCTGCGGGAATCGCCCAGCCCGCGGAAGATGGACGCAATAATATTGTACGCCGTAATACAGGGGATGCCGATAAAGCAGATAGTCAGGTAAGCCGCCGCGCCGGACACAGCCCCGGCCGGGGTGGACATCATGCTTAAAATCGGCTGCACCAGCGCCGTCAGCACTGCGGCCATAGCCACCGACACCGCCAGAAACAGCATGACCGCGTTGCCGATGACCGCGCCTGCGCCCCGGTCATCGTGGGCGCCCACTGCCCGGCCGATGCCCACGGTAACACCCATGGCCAGCCCCACCAGCATGACCGTGATCATGTGCATGATCTGGCTGCCGATGGACACCGCCGTGATGCTGGCCGTGCCCTCAAACTGGCCAATGATGAACAGGTCTGCCATGCCGTACAACGTTTGCAAAAAATACGACAGCAGGTAGGGCAGCGAGAAATAAAGCACATTTTTGAATACACTGCCGGTGGTCAGGTCTTTTTGCATGGTGGGTTTCCGTCCTTTTCAAATTAAAGGCTCCCCTTGAGGGGAGCTGGCGCCGTAGGCGACTGAGGGGTGGCTCACCTGCAGAGCAATTGCATCTACTTTGTTGGCCTATAGCTAAAGTAGCCACCCCTCACCCGCTGCGCGGGAGCTCCCCTTGAGGGGAGCCTTTTTCCTATATAAAGTAAACCCCATTTTCCCACGAATGTCAAGTCAGCTCTTTAAATCACTAAAGCAGACATGCCACAACCAAGGAACTTTCAAATTTTACAATTCTTGTGTTGTATTCCGGCCCCGGGTCGGGTATAATAGGGGCATGGCGGTATCTGCCCCGCAGACCGCCCGCAAGAAAAAATTACGAATCTACGGTATTCTTACCGCCAGGAAGGGAGTTTTCCCCATGATGAAGAAATCCACGTTCGGTGCTGTGCTGGCCTTTTTCTTTGCTGCTGCCGGTGCCCTGACCGCCGCCGCCCTCTACCTCTATCACCGCGAGAAGGAGCTGGACGAGTACGAGCGCCTGCTGTTCAGCGATGACGGTGACGATTACGACGATGATGACGATTTCCAGGACGACACCGTCTACGAAAAGATCCCCGCCCAGCCCGCAGCCGACGCCGCTGACGCCGAGTAAAAACTGAGTCTCTCAGCCGGGCGCCGCCTTGTGCGTCCGGCTTTTCCATCGCTACTGCCTATAGGAGAAAACTATGCGCAAACTGCTGCTCTGGCTTGCTATGGTCATTGCCATGGTCGCGCTGATCTTAGGCGGCACCGCCGCGTTTCTCTACAGCCGCACCGGCGAAAAAGACCTCCCGCAGGAGGCTGTCACCTTTGGGGACACCGCCCTCACCCCCAACGGGTGGGATTGGACCATCCCCGTGCTGGGCGACAAAGTAAGCAAGCACTACCAGAGCCCCACCAACCTGACCGTGCAAAAGCTGGGCACCTTTACCGATACCGCGCCCCAGCTGGTGCTGCCGGATTGGGTCACCCACGCCGAAGTGACCATCACCGCGCCCGACGGCACGGCCTGGACCGGCGATGCCTCCACCTGCAACACCTATACCTACGCCGCCAACGGCGACTACCAAATTATTGTAAAAGCCTACCACCAGGAGAACGAGCCCCCCGCCGACGCCCAGGGCTGGTACGCCTACCGCGCCGGGTACACCATGTCGATGGCCCCCACCGTGACCCTGAGCAGCGACCGCGCCGCCCAGGGCAGCGTGGTGGCGCTGTATCTCACCGGTATTCTGGATGGTGAGCCGAGCCTGGAGACCGACCTGGGCACCGTCTGGTTCCGCCGCACCGCCGGCGGCTACATGGGGTATATCCCTATCACCTATAATGCCGAGGGCGGCGACCATACCCTGCAGCTGACCTGCGGCAGCCTGACCCGCGACTTGACCCTGACCGTGACCAACACCCAGCACAAGACGGTGGAACTGCCTGCCGAGGAAGACGTGGGCGGGGCCGAGGAATACCGCAACGCCATCTGGCCGCTGTACACCAACAGCACCGGCCAAAAGCTGTGGAACGGGCTGTTCGTGGCCCCCAGCAGCAGCGCCATTGCCGTGCACTACGGCGACATCCAGATGCGGGACGGCCAGCGCAGCGGCCAGTCAACCGGGCTGACCTACTCCGCCCCCGACAACGAGACCATCACCGCACCCCAGAGCGGCACCGTCGTGCTGGCGGATACCCTGACCCTGACCGGCGGCACGGTGGTCATCGACCACGGCTGCGGCGTGAAAAGCTATCTGTTCGGGTTAAAGACCGTCACCGCCCAGCGCGGCCAGACGATCGAAGCCGGCTCCCCCGTAGGCACGGCGGGCACCGACCATGACCTGATTTTTGAGCTGCGCATCGGCAGCAAATCGGTAGACCCGGAGCCTGCCATGGCGGGCCGCAGTGGTCTGCAATACCGCGAGTCTGAATAAATTTTTCATTGGGTACAGCCCGGCCCCGGCTGCCGCCTGTTTTTCCACGATGGGGCAACACCAAGAGGATTTTGGGAAGAGTACAGATGAGCAAGAAAAACGACAACATCCCGGCCCAGGCCGCACCGGATACTGCCCCCCAGGCAGCCCCGCAGCCCGAAGCTGCGCCCCCTGCGGAGACCGCGCCGGCGGAAGAAGCCGTCGCTACGGCCGCTGCCGAGGATGCCCCCGCCGAACCGGCAGGGGAGAGCGAAGCGGAACCTGTTGAAGAAGCAGCAGATGCCGCCCCCGAAGCGCCGGAAGCACCCGGGGAAGCCCCCGCCGAAGAAGGCGAACCCGAAGCAAAGCCGGAAACGCCTGCTGAGGACAGCGCCCCCACCGATGAGGAAGCCCCCACCGATGAGGAAGCCCCCGCAGAGGAGGATGCCCCCGCAGAGGCCCCTACGGAGGAGGCCGCAGCTGACGAAGACGCCGCCTTGGATGCCGCTGAGGCCGACGAGGAGACCGTGGAGCTGCCGCCCATCGATGAAAAGCGCCTGCTGGACATGACCCGCACGGTGCAGCTCTCGGTGGAGCAGATCACCGCCAACATGGATATTCCCGCCGGGGAGGATACCGACACTTCGTCCGACGACGATGCGGCGGAGGATGACACCCCCGCCACCATGGGGGATGTTGTGCGCAGCGGCGTGACCGGCATGGCCAGGTGGCTGCTGCTGGTGGTGGTGTTTGTGCTGGTAGTGGCCGGCATCGGCGTGGCCTACCTGTACCGCAGCGCCACCCCCGATATGCTGCCTTCCATCAGCGTGACCTTCGCCGGGCAGACGCTGGAGCCTTCGGCCTACAAGTGGCATGTGCCGGTCATCGGCAACTGGTTCAAGCGTACCTACGCCGAAACTTATAGTTCCGTCCCCGCTGTGCTGGAGGCCCCCATCTCCACACTGTCGCCGGATATTACGATCAGCTCCACCAACTATGCCACCCAGCTGACCGTGACCGACGCCGACAAGGAGACCGTGTTCGAGGGTACGCTGTCGGAGTTCAGCGGCTATTGCTTTGACGAGACCGGCACCTACACCGCCAAGCTGGTGGCCAGCGTTACCGGCTCCCGCGCAGCAGGCGCCGCCGACATCACCGGCTCCGAGACCTGGCTGTTCACCTTCGATATTGCCATCGAGCCGTCCGTTTATTTAAGCGAGAATACCATCGAGCAGGGCGGCGTAGCCGCCATCCGTGTGACCGGCAGTTACGAGGACGACGCCCCCACCCTGACCACCACGCTGAAAAATCAGGGCTTTATCCAGTCCTCCAACGGCTGGGTGTGCTACCTGCCCATCCCCTGGAACGCAGCCTTAGGCACAGAGACCATCGACGTGCAGGTGGGCCGCTACTCCACCACACTGTACCTGAAAGTGACCGACGGCGGATTCAGCTACAAGGATTACTCCTCGCAGTCCCAGCGTGCCACGCCCTACATCGGGCAGGACGACGCCCCCACCAAGGTCAGCAAGCTGTTCACCGCAGCGCCCACCGGCATCAGCTGGGCGGACGCCGGGTTCGTGCAGCCGTTCCTCAACCGCCTCAACACCACGCTGACCTTCGGCGCGACCGAGTATGTGGGCCGCCGCTACAGCGAGCGCAGCACCAACACCGGCGCAGGCGGCCGCACCAGTACGAACGTAATTTTGTCCACCACCCGCGGTGAGCTGGTCATTGCCCCAGCCAGCGGCAAGATCGACCTGGCCGAGGACCTGGGCGGCGACTACGGAATTACGCTGGTCATCGACCACGGCGCGGGCGTGCGCACGATCTTCTACGGGCTGAGCGACATTGACATCAAGGCCGGGCAGCAGGTCAAGCAGGGCCAGACCCTTGCCACCTGCGGCAAGACCACCGTTGTGGAAATGCGCATCGGCACCGTCCCCATCGACCCCATCGCCGTCTGGCGCGGCCAGTGCAACGGGTTGAAGTATTATTAAACCATTCGATTTTTCCCGATCCCATCTGAGGGGGTCGGGATTTTTTATTTGCACGCGGTGCAAAAGGCTCCTCTGGGTGGGAGCTTTTTTGTATCCGCACCATCCGCCTCAATCCAAGCATACTATGGCGAAAGCACACCCAAAGGGGGAACAGCCTATGAAAACCTTTTGCGTGGTGGGGCATGATGCCCGCCAGCGGGCGGCGGCGCAGACTTTGCAGGCCGCGGGGTTCCGCATCATTGGGCCGGAGGCCGCCTGCCAGGCCGATTTTGTCCTGCTGCCCATGTCCCAGGAACGTGTCAGCGATGCCGTCGCCCGCACCCTGCAGGGGGTGCGCCCCGGCACCCTGCTGCTGGCCGGACGCCCCGGTTCACCCATCCAGGCCGCCGCCCGGCAGGCCAGTCTGCCGCTGCTGGACTACTTCCAGCGGCCCGAGCTGGAATGTTTAAACGCCGTGCCCACCGCAGAGGGCTGCCTTGCCCTGCTGCTGCAATTGCGCCGCCGCACCATCTGGGAAAGCGACTTCCTGGTTCTCGGCTACGGACGCATCGGCCGGGCGGTAGCGCGGCGGCTGGACCTGCTGGGCGGGCATACCACCGTTGCCGCCCGCAATGCCGTGCAGCGGGCCAACGCCCGGTGTGCGGGGCACCGCGCCGCCCCGCTGGACCGCCTGCCCGTGCTGCTGGCAAAGCATGATACCGTCATCAACACCATCCCCGCGCCGGTACTGCCCCGCAAAATGCTGGAAAAGCTGCCCCGCGGGGCGCTGGTCATCGACCTGGCCAGCCTGCCCGGCGGCACCGACTTTGACGCCGCCGAAGCCCTGGGTATCCGGGCCGAACACGCCCTGGCCCTGCCCGGCAAGTGCGCCCCCGATACCGCCGGGGCGCTCATCGCCCAAACCGTACTGACCATCCTGCAAGAAAGAGGTGATCTGCATGATGAACCGGCCTGACGGCCCACGCACCGTGGCCTTTGCTTTATGCGGCAGTTTTTGCAGCTTTTCGGCTGTGCTGCCCCAGGTGCGCCGCCTGCGGGCGCTGGGCTGGCGGGTGCTGCCCATTTTAAGCTGCAGCGCCGCCGCGCTGGATACCCGCTTTGGCACGGCCGCCGCCCTGCGCGCCCAATTGCAGGAGATGACCGGCGAAACACCGCTGACCACCCTGCAGCAGGTGGAACCGCTTGGCCCAAAAGGGATGGCCCAGGCGCTTATCATCGCCCCGGCCACGGGCACCACCATGGCCATGCTGGCAGCGGGCCTCAGCGCCACGCCGGTAACCCTGGCCGCCAAAAGCCTGCTGCGGGGCGGACGGCCTGTTGTTCTGGCCCCCTCCACCAACGATGCGCTCTCGGGCAGTGCCCCGGCTATTGCCCAGCTGCTGCAGCGGCGGAACTACTACTTTGTGCCCTTCGGCCAGGACGACAGTTACAAAAAGCCATGCAGCCTCAAAAGTGATTTCACCCTCATCCCCGATACGCTGGAAAGTGCCCTGCGCGGTGTGCAGTTGCAGCCGATTCTGCTGTAATGCCGGCGCGATTTGTGACATATAAGTGTAAGGGCGAGCATTGTCGCCCGCAGAGCCTTGCGTTGCCGCAGGGTTTACGGGCGGATGCTCGCATCCGCCCGCGGGCTTGACACGCTGTTCGCCCCTACATCCTCTACAATTTCCACGCACAGCCAGCGTAAAAGGGGGTACCCATGCAACTTATCACCATCACCGGCGGGCGGACGCTTCACGGCCGCATACGGCCCGCCGCCGCCAAAAACAGCGTACTGCCGCTGCTGGCTGCCACCCTGCTGTGCCGTACCCCCAGCCGCCTGCGGGCCGTGCCGCCCCTGGCCGATGTCGCCACCAGCCTGGCACTGCTGCAATCCGTGGGTGCCAAGGCCGAACGGCAGGGGAGTGACCTGTTCGTTGCCCCCGGCCAAGACCTGCAAGGGGAGATTCCCGACTACCTCGCCGGGGCCATGCGCAGCTCGGTGTTCTATCTGGCGCCGCTGCTCTGCCGGGTGGGCGAGGTGCGCCTGCCGCTGCCCGGCGGCTGCAAGCTGGGCCCCCGTCCCGTCGACATCCACCTGGCCGGGCTGGCGGCCATGGGTGCCCAGGTGGAATTGGAGGGCATCGCCGTGACACTGCGGCGGCGCGGACCGCTCCACGGGGTAGATTTCGCCCTGCGCCTGCCCAGCGTGGGGGCTACCATGACCCTGATGATGGCCGCGACCCAGGCGGGCGGCACAACCATCCTGCGCGGGGCCGCCTGCGAGCCAGAAATATGCGACCTGGCGAACTTTCTGCGTGCCTGCGGGGCGCACATCACCGGGGCCGGTACGCCGGTGGTGGTGATACAGGGCGGCAAGTCTTTGCAGGGCACCGCCTGGACGCCCCTGCCGGACCGCATCGCCGCCGCCACCTACGCCGCCGCCCTGGCCTGCGCCGGGGGAGAGGTGACCGTCACCCACTGCGCCCCCGCCTATTATGCGGCCTTTCTCGACTTTTTGCAGGCGGCGGGCGTGGATGTTGCCCGCCAGGATACCACCGTCACGCTGGCCCGAAGCCCCGCCCGGCCTTTGCACGGCGGGCAAACGCTTTGCGCCAACGCCTGGCCCGCCTTTGCCACCGATACCGCGCCCCTGGCTGCCGCCGTGCTGCTGACCGCCGACGCCCCCAGCGAGATCTACGACCACCTGTTTGCCCGCCGCTTTGCCTGCGCCGAGGGCTTTGCCGCCCTGGGGGCAGGATGCCGCACCGCCGGGCGTACACTTTATATGGACGGCCGCGCAGCCCTGCACGGAGCCGCGGTGACCGCCCCCGACCTGCGCGGCGGGGCCGCCCTGCTGCTGGCTGCACTGGGGGCCGAAGGCGTGACCCTCCTACGGGACCCCGGCCATATTCCCCGCGGTTATGCCGATCTGCCCGGCGATCTGCACACCCTTGGGGCCGATTGCATCACAGAAAAGACATAATTTTTCTACGTTCCTGCCAAAAACCGGGCATCCCCCCGGCCCGTATTGGTGGATTCTGCGGTGATGAGGGCATTTTTTTGCAAAATTCTGGCGCAGGTATTGAAATTGACAGGAAAATTTGGTATTCTAATAATCAGTTATATGCAAAAAATCCACGGACCAGTGTGCCCATTTACAGGGCCTGCCCTGGGTCCTGTGCCATTTTAAACAAACACTTAGGGGGATACACTCATGGCATTCGTTCTTGACGAAGAAATGCAAAATGTGACCAACATTAAAGTCATCGGCGTGGGCGGTGGCGGCGGCAACGCTGTCAACCGCATGGTCGAGTCCGGCCTCTCCGGTGTCGAGTTCGTCGCAATGAACACCGACCAGCAGGCTCTGCTGAATTCCAAGGCCACCCAGAAGGTCCAGCTGGGCGCAAAGCTCACCAAGGGCCGCGGTGCCGGCGCTGATCCCGAGATCGGCCAGCGCGCTGCCGAGGAGAGCAAGGATGAGATCTCCAACGCCCTGAAGGGCGCCCAGATGGTCTTCATCACCGCCGGTATGGGCGGCGGCACCGGCACCGGCGCTGCCCCTGTCGTGGCCGAGACTGCCCATGACCTGGGCATCCTGACAGTCGGCATCGTCACCAAGCCCTTCGCCTTTGAGGGCAAGCGCAAGATGAGCCTGGCCGAGCAGGGCATTGCCTCCCTGATGATGCACGTCGACTCTCTGATCGTCATCCCCAACGAGCGCCTGAAGCTCATCAGCCAGGAGCGCATCACCCTGATGAACGCTTTTGAGGCTGCCGACAACGTGTTGCGTCAGGGCGTTGAGAGCATCTCCAGCCTGATCAACATTCCTGCCTTCATCAACCTGG
>OLPT01002151.1_pt1 | contig 10806 bp, 9 predicted proteins | sample 1673051 | NCBI WGS metagenome assembly OLPT01 (sample SAMEA3136750, study PRJEB25190) | human gut metagenome | biome: human gut; feature: human-associated habitat; material: faeces | place: Austria | collected 2013
TTTGCTCATTTTGCCATCGCCCTGAAGAAGCCACGGATGACCAAATACCTGCTTCGGAAGAGGCAGATCCAGTGACATCAGGAAAATTGGCCAGTAAATTGTATGGAAACGAATGATATCTTTACCGATCAGATGAAGATCTGCAGGCCACAGTTCTTTGAACTGCTCTGTGCTTTCTCCGTCACAGTCATAGCCGATTCCTGTGATATAGTTGGTCAGTGCATCCAGCCATACATAAACTACATGTTTCGGGTCAAAATCTACCGGGATTCCCCATTTGAAGGATGTTCTGGATACGCAGAGATCCTGAAGTCCCGGAAGAAGGAAGTTATTCATCATCTCGTTCTTACGAGATTCCGGCTGAATAAATTCCGGATGTGTATTGATATAGTCAATGAGACGGTCTGCGTATTTGCTCATTTTGAAGAAATATGCTTCTTCCTTTGCAGGTACACATGGACGTCCACAGTCCGGACACTTACCATCTACCAGCTGAGATTCTGTAAAGAAAGATTCACATGGGGTACAGTACATTCCTTCGTAATGTCCCTTGTAGATATCTCCCTTTGCATACATTTTCTTAAAAATCTTCTTGACCTGTTTTTCATGGTCTTCATCTGTGGTACGAATGAATTTGTCATAAGAAGTATTCATCAGATCCCAGATTCTCTTGATCTCACCGGAAACATTGTCAACAAATTCCTTTGGTGTGATTCCTGCTTCCTCTGCTTTCAGCTCGATCTTCTGACCATGCTCATCTGTTCCTGTCTGGAAAAACACGTCATAACCCTGCTGTCTCTTATAACGTGCAATAGCATCAGCAAGAACAACCTCGTAAGTATTGCCGATATGCGGTTTACCGGAAGTATAGGCAATGGCTGTTGTAATATAATATTTCTGTTTATCCATTTTATTTCCTCCTTAAAAAAGATAAAAAAAACGCCCTCTAAAGCCAGGATGTATCTTCTTGTTCTTTGAGTTTATTTCTTATCTGCGATAAAATTGCTCCTCTCAAAATAGTAGCATATTTACAAATATTTGTACACCATGAAAGTTTTTTATTTCTGTTCACAGCAACATATTTTTCCAAAATAGGTACATACTACTTTTTATAAGAAAGAACTACTCTCCATAAGGAAAGACTATTTCTTATAAGAGTTTCCTAACGTTACTGTTCACGACCTTCACAGTAACTTCCTAACTTCTGTCAGAATCATCTAGCATATGTTATAATTGACGAATTTATTTCTTTAGTTGTAAAATAATTATAAAGATAAATTCATAATTATCAGACACTAATTTTTGTTTTGACCCAGACTTGTAAAAAGTCTCTGTTTTTTATTGTGCTATGCATTGGAGGGAGTTTTATGCAGCCATTATCACAGACAAACACAGGCGATACCTGTACAATTAAATGGATGTTTGGTGTTCCGGAAGTACTGGAAACCATGCGAAATATGAATATCAAAGAAGGAAGCACCATTCAGGTGATCCAGAAATGCCGGGACTGGATGATCATCGGAGCCAATGAACGGAGACTGGCTGTAGGCACTGAAGTCGCCGACAGGATTCAGGTATAAAAGTATCAGAGCCCCCGAAGAACCAACAACTTCGGAGGCTTTATTTTTTGAACTTTATTTCATTTTAAATATAATTGTTACTTTAAAAAGATCTCCATCTACATACACCTTAAATTCTCCACCCTGAAGTTCTGTCAGGCTCTGTGCAATCGACAATCCCAGTCCACTTCCTTCTGTGTTTCTGGAACCATCTCCCCGTACAAATCGTTCTGTCAGTTCTTCTGCGGTAATATTCAGTGGCTGAGCTGAAATATTTTTCAGGGAAAACTGTACTTCTGGCCGGCTTATATTTACTTCTGCATAAACTCTGGTGTTTTCCATGGCATACTTGACAACATTTCCAAAAACATTATCCAGCACACGCCACAACCGTCTTCCATCTGCACAGATCATAGCTTCTTCTTCATCGAAATGAATCACCATGGTAAGATTTTTTTCCTGAAACTTCTCTTCAAATTCACCAACTACCTGGTGGATCAGCTCCACAAAATTCAGCTCTGTCATCTCAAGAGAAATATTTCCTGTACTTGCCTTTGACGCTTCCACTACATCTTCTGTAAGAGTTTTCAGTCGCTGGGCTTTGTCCTCCAGCACTGCAATATAATTCTGTATCTTCGGATCCTGTGGATTTTCCCTTTTCAGAAGATCTACATAATTAATAATGGAAGTCAGCGGAGTCTTGAGATCATGGGATACATTGGTGATCAGCTCTGTTTTCATCCTCTCGTTTTTCACACTGTTTTCCACTGCTGCATCCAGTCCCTCTCCTATATGATTAATATATTCTGCCATCTGCTGCTGTTCACCGGTAAGCTTTTCTGTCGGGATCTTGTACTGAAGTTCTCCATCTGTGATTCTCTTCAGCCCTTCCAGAATCAGCTCTCTTCCCCAGGCTTTCTTCAGAAGCCCATAAAGTACTGCCACATCCAGAATCATCAGAAGAACTATAGCCAATAGACTGCCTCCAGCCAGCCCTATTCCATGAAGAAGAAATTCCACAAATATAAATACTCCAAACAAAAGAATCATTTTGATTCGGCTTCCAAGGTTCTGGCTGAACAGTTCCCCGGTTCTGCTGAACCATCCGAGGATTTTTTTACACAAAATCAGCAGATGCCTGAGAACACTGTCTCTCCAGAGAGAGCTTGCTTTTATTCTCCGCACCAGACTGAGCCATCCGATCAGGAACCATACAGTTAACCAGAAGCCTGCCAGAGCCATCCAGAAAATATTCCATATTTCCCGTTCAGAAGGACCTACCAACTGAGCACAAAGAGCATATCCCATACCTCCTGCCATAAGAATTCCAAATGCAGCAATTTCTGTATAAATTCTGTCCAGAATATTCAGGTGTACTTCTTCATCTTTATTGTTTCTTCCTGCTCCCACAGTCAGCACTACAAGGAAGAAAAGAAACAGAAGTAACATTCCTCCTGTGACTGCTATACATGGGATCAGCCATGGATAATATTTGTCATATTTACTATGATCTGCTGCCAGCTGATCTGATACTGCGAAATCAGGATCAACAGAAACTGCAAATACATAATCAGCATCTACATCTGCTGTACTCTCGACCATATTTTTCCAGTTTGATACAGACTGATCAGTGGTATTAAAAATATTAAATTCACAGTCCTGCAGATCCGGATAAAGAACCATATAAGGATCAGATTTTGATACAAGATCTTTCAGATATGGCCTGTAATCCGACATTGTCATGCCTTTTATATTACTGTACACTTTATGCGACTCATTATTCACAAACAGGTAACTGAGATTTGTATTTCCTTCTTTATAACTGTCAATGATATTTTCTGCTCCTACAGCATCTGAACAATGTACCAGTGCTTCATACAAAAACTGATATGCACTGCTGAGATTGCCTTCATATTTGCCACTGTTTACAAGATCCAGAATACTGTCAGCACCTTCCGGTGCATACTCTTCTACAAGAGCCTCATCACTGTTTCCGGAAGATGTATAATTCCAGATGTTGGTATAAACCACTTTTCCGTTTCTGTCTGTTACAGATTCAACTCCGGCTCCCTGGATTCCATCCTCTCCATAATAACCATCCTGCAAAAAATCTCTGTTGGAAAGAACAGCAAGGATACCGTCCTGTCCGAATTCGTCGGCACTTTCGCCATCCTCGGCAAATTTAAACTGCAGCTCCCCTGAGTTTATCTGACTTGCTAATTCCTTATAATACATATAAAAATCACTGCCATCTGGTTTCTGACAGATCAGGACATTGGCTGCTGTATCCCAGGATCCCTGAGTCCATTTGCAGAGATCACCCAGCCTGTAGGAAATTCCAACAGTACTGTCAGCCACCAGTTCCCCGAGATCTACCATCTGATCTTCGCTGTTTTCCTCCAGAAACTCTGCCTGTTTTATGGAATCCAGTATTGTATGCGACCGCATAAACACTTCATCTGCAAAACTTTTTGAGTCAAGATATTTTGTGCTGTCTCCTACCCACATGCCATTTCTCAGCAGCCATGCTGTGGCCTCGCCACACACAAAGGCAGCTGTAAGAGTTATAATTGCCAGAAATACCAGCAGACCTTTAATTCCGCTGTTTCTGTACCACCTTTTCTTCATTTATACCCCATTCCTTTCTATCAGGTTTATTTGCTGTAACAAATACAGGATTTCGTTTTCCACAGGACAATAAAATTTTTTAAATGTTTTCCACTTTATACCCAAGTCCCCACACCACTTTCAGATAACGTGGTTCTTTGGGATTGATTTCTATCTTTTCGCGAATATGACGAATGTGGACAGCTACTGTATTATCTGCTGCAATGGCTTCTTCATTCCAGATATTCTCATAAATCTGGCTGATAGAAAAAACCATGCCTTTATTTTTTACCAAAAATAAAAGAATTCCATATTCGATAGGCGTAAGTTTTACCAATTCTCCATCTACGCTCACTTCCTTCCGGTCATCATCGATCACCAGGCCACCGGTCTCATAAACATTGCCCTGTTTATAGGATACTGATCCAAACTGGGTATATCTCCGAAGCTGAGACTTTACCCTGGCTACCAGCTCCAGTGGATTAAACGGTTTGGTCACATAATCATCTGCTCCCACATTCAGTCCCAGAATCTTGTCTGCGTCTTCTGATTTTGCAGATAAAATTATAATAGGAAGAACATTTTTTTCCCGGATCTTCAGTGTTGCCCTGATTCCATCCAGTTTTGGCATCATGATATCTATGACCAGAAGATCTACAGGATTATTGTTCAATATCTGTATTGCTTCTTCTCCATCATATGCTTTCAGAATATGATGTCCCTCCTGGGTCAGATAAATATCTATCGCCTCTACGATTGCCTTGTCGTCATCACATACCAGTATCTCTGCCATTGTCCCCTGCCTCCTGTGCTTTATGTGTTTACTATACCTGTTAAGAATTAATATCTATGGGGTAAAATATTAAGATTTTCTTATAATTGAAAGATTACTCCAATCTATAATACCAGAAAATCATTATAAAAAAAATCTAATTTCGTTGTTGACAAATCTATACCAATATGGTACATTATAACCACAGAAAACAATAACAATTACTATTATTAATAAAAATCAATATGAAAAGGAGATTACGATTATGGCTAAATGGGTATGTAATGTATGTGGATATGTTTATGAAGGCGAGGCTGCTCCGGAAGCCTGTCCAGTTTGTAAAGCACCTGCTTCCAAATTTACTAAACAGGATGACAACCTGACATGGGCTGCGGAACACGTTGTTGGGGTTGCCAAAGGTGTCAGCGAAGACATTCTTGAAGACCTGAGAGCAAACTTCCAGGGCGAATGCTCTGAAGTTGGTATGTATCTGGCTATGGCCAGAGTTGCTCACAGAGAAGGTTATCCGGAAATCGGTCTTTACTGGGAGAAAGCTGCTTACGAAGAAGCTGAACACGCTGCAAAATTTGCTGAACTGCTGGGTGAAGTTGTTACTGACAGCACAAAGAAAAACCTGGAAATGCGTGTAGAAGCTGAGAACGGTGCTACTGCAGGTAAATTCGATCTGGCTAAACGTGCCAAAGCTGCTGATCTGGACGCTATTCATGATACCGTTCACGAAATGGCTAAAGACGAAGCAAGACATGGAAAAGCATTCGCCGGGCTGCTTAAGAGATACTTTGGTTAAGATACATTTTTATACGGTGCCAGCTGTCCATGAGGAAGTAGCGTAGCGAATTCCGAATGGTACATGGCTTATGTAAAATATTAAATCACAGAAAGGAAACGGTATATGGCTACTCTGAAATACAGTCGTCAGCGAGAATCCATTAAAGAATTTCTCATGACCCGTAAAGATCACCCTACAGCAGATGTTGTATACGAAAATATGAAAAAAATCTACTCCAACATCAGTCTGGGAACTGTATATCGCAACCTTTCCCTGTTGTCTGAGATTGGAGAAATCCAAAAATTATCCAATTTTGGCGGTGCAGATCATTTTGACGGATGTGTTACTCCACATTGCCACTTTATGTGCACCTGCTGCGGACAGGTTCTGGATCTGGAAACAGAGGATATGGATGACCTTTCTGCCAGAGTCGGTAAAGATTTTCCAGGCAGGATCACAGGATACGATGTAAGATTTTTCGGATTATGTGAAAAGTGTATGAACAAATAATACCTTTCAGTATACTTGCTTGACTTTAAGCCGACAATATGATAGATTGAAAATACAGTTTTCAGTAACAATTACTATTATTAGATAAAACTAACTTAAATAAGAAAAGGAGATCAGAATTATGGCTAAATGGGTATGTAATGTATGTGGATATGTTTATGAAGGCGAGGCTGCTCCGGAAGCCTGTCCAGTTTGTAAAGCACCTGCTTCCAAATTTACTAAACAGGATGACAACCTGACATGGGCTGCGGAACACGTTGTTGGGGTTGCCAAAGGTGTCAGCGAAGACATTCTTGAAGACCTGAGAGCAAACTTCCAGGGCGAATGCTCTGAAGTTGGTATGTATCTGGCTATGGCCAGAGTTGCTCACAGAGAAGGTTATCCGGAAATCGGTCTTTACTGGGAGAAAGCTGCTTACGAAGAAGCTGAACACGCTGCAAAATTTGCTGAACTGCTGGGTGAAGTTGTTACTGACAGCACAAAGAAAAACCTGGAAATGCGTGTAGAAGCTGAGAACGGTGCTACTGCAGGTAAATTCGATCTGGCTAAACGTGCCAAAGCTGCTGATCTGGACGCTATTCATGATACCGTTCACGAAATGGCTAAAGACGAAGCAAGACACGGAAAAGCATTCGCAGGTCTGCTTAAGAGATACTTCGGAGAATAAAAAATCTATATAGCCAGAAATATCAAGAGGGAACCGGGTAATCTGGTTCCCTTTTTTTCTTATATGTTATGTACAATAAAATAGATTGTGAGTTGAGATATGATACATGCATTAATTATAAGTCCCCGTGACTGCTGGAAACACGATTTTATCCGTCGGATTACAAATGCTCTGGATTGTCCGGTCTTCGGATATGAAACACAGAGAGAACCGGAAAGGACCACTTCTGATCTGGGTGATCCGATTTATATTCATCCCTTTGGTGGAAAACATCATTTTTCTGAAGATAATCTGGTGGGATATTGTATTAACCATAAACCTCATACCGTTCCGGGTGTCTTTAACCACTATGCACCACAGTTGCTTCTGCCAGTACCTTCAGACAGTATCCTGGCATTCGATGAGGTCGGCTTTATGGAAGCCCAGGAAGAAGACTTCTGCCGAGCCATACGCGCAAGACTGGATGGAAATATTCCTGTAATTGCAACAGTAAAAGATAAAAACATTCCTTTTCTGATGGAATTACGAAACCACCCAAAATGCCACTGCTTTTTCCTTGAAAAAGATAATCAGGATGCACTCTTTCAGGAAGTACTGACTTATATAAACGGCTCTCTGTCAGAAACCCGGGCAAAAAATGAAAAAAAGTGGCATAAATAAAGCAGGTTTTTTCGAACCTGCTTTATTGGTTTTATACCGCCTTCAATAATTACTTCTCTCACCAGTTCACACCCTGTTTTTCTTGCTATTCTCAGCTTCCTGTATTTTGGCTATACTGTCATTCCGGATCTCATCTCTGAGTGACCTGAGATATTCTGAAAATTGAACTTTATCATTTCCATAAGTCATCTGAAGGTCGTATTCCAGCGGAATCCATGTGGAAATATCAGACTCATTATGCTGGATCAAAGCCTCCAGATTATCCAGTGCCTTATAAATCCTGGATTCCAATGTCTTTCTCTCATCCATTTCTCTGTAAAGAGTCCGCATCTCTTCTGCAAATGGCTGAGGAAGTTCCCTGACCCACTGATCCAGAACTGCAGCTTCCTTCGCCTCATCAGAGTCTGTCTTATCAAAGGTAGGGATATCTCCTGTAAAAGCCTCTCCCAGATCATGGATCAGACACATTTTCAGGAGTTTCGTAAGATCTGCTTCCGGAAATTCGTCACTTACCAGATAAGCCATAAGCGTTATTCTCCAGGAATGTTCTGCCACACTTTCTCTCCGTCCTCCGGAAGTATAACAATGTCTGATAGCATCCTTCAGTCGCTCTGCCACTGACAGTACCTCCAGAAGTTTTCTCGCTTCCATAACCTATGTCGCCTTCTTTCTCTGCCAAAATAGACAGGCATCTATAAATACCTGCGGATATATACCATTAATGTAACTTTTACGTCAATTGCTGTTTAATGCCAGAGCCGCTTCCCCTAACCGGTTGTAGATAGTTACTGCATCGTTGATATGAGGAATGCCTGTACCTGCAGCACCACCTGTTACCAGAATATATTCCATTCCGTCAATCTCTGCAAAACTTGCCAGGCAATGGCCAGCCACATTGGTATAACCGGTCTTTCCCCCAAGAATCTCCCCGCCAGTCACCGAAGGATCTGACAGATTTTTGAACATGGTACTGTAAAATGTGATCCCCTCTGGATGGATATTTGTCCCTGGCGTGGAATAATACGGACTCTCGATAATCTTACGAAATGTGCTGTTCTTTATTGCATATCTGAGCAAAAGTGCAATATCCCTGGCTGTACTGTAATGATCTTCCCGGTGCAACCCTGAGATGGAACTGAAATGTGTCCCCGTCATTCCAAGCTTTTCAGCTTTCTCGTTCATAAGAGTCACAAAATCACTCACTGAACCGGCAACGGTATCTGCCAGGGCTACGCAGCACTCTGCTCCGGATGGAAGCATAACACCATACAGGAGATCAATTGCACGCACTGTCTCATTGGGCTGAAACCCCGCCTGCATTGCATCCTGAACATAGAGATCTGCAACCATATCATTGGTGATAGTGATCTCCTGATCCAGATTATCTAAATTCTCGATGGAAAGAATTGCTGTCATGATCTTGGTCATAGAAGCTGGGTACATCTGCTGCTCTCCATTAAGTTCGCCTATCACTTTACCACTACGAGCCTCCATCAGCACGGCGGTAGAACTATTAATCCCACTGAGATCCAGCTCCTGCACCGTAGGCTTACCAAAACCCATCCTCTTTGCAATCTCATCACCAAGTCCGAATTTGCAAACAGCTGTCACAGACAACACAATGATCACTAGAAATTCCAGCAAAATGCAAACACGCAGTTTCCCTCGATTAGTTTTGCGCTTCCTGCTGGTAGTCCTGCTGCTTACTGCTCTCTGAGCACTTCTCCCACTTCTGGAAGAACTTCTGCCCCTTCCTGATTTCTTCATCTGTTTCTTATCTGTCAACTCACTTACCTCTTTATCCCCATAAGCTTACTTTTTATATCATATTTTCCACACTATTCTAACACATAATCCTCATTCTGTGTAAAACATATTATTTTCGTAATTGTTCAGTACCCTCACAATTACAAGTCAAAATACATTCCAAATATAGTCAAGCGGATATTCGCAATCCGCTTTGCTACTTGCTCATAACCAAATAACTGCTCCGCAGTTTATCAGAAGGAGCTTGCACTCCTCCTGATACAAGCAAGTCCCCACCCCCTGCTTATTGCTTTTCGCAATTGAAGCAGGGGACTTACTTGATTTGGTTAAAATACTGTCGCATGTTTTTAGCGTGGCCAGGGGGGAGTTCGAGGGGGAAGCGGCCTTCGCAACTGTGAGTGCCTCCCCCTCGAAAAATCTATTTTTAAATATGAAAAAAGGACATTCCTCTCGGAATGCCCTGATTTTCATATATTAGCCTAATTTTGCAGGATTAACCTTTACACCAGGTCCCATAGTAGGAGTCAGTGTAACACTCTTTAAGTACTGTCCTTTAAGAGTGCTCGGTCTAACCTTCAGAATAGCCTCAATAAGCGTCTGGAAGTTGTCGCTTAACTGTTCCTCAGTAAAGGAAGCTTTACCTACCGGAACATGAATAATATTGGTTTTATCAAGACGATACTCGATCTTACCAGCTTTGATTTCGTTAACTGCTTTTGTAACGTCCATAGTTACAGTACCAGCTTTCGGGTTCGGCATGAGACCTTTTGGTCCAAGTACACGACCCAGACGTCCTACAACGCCCATCATATCCGGTGTAGCAACTACAACATCAAAATCAAGCCATCCTTCATTCTGGATCTTCGGGATCAGATCTTCTGCTCCAACGAATTCAGCACCAGCTGCTTTTGCTTCTTCAGCTTTTGCGTCTCTTGCAAATACAAGAACACGAACTTTTTTACCAGTTCCATGAGGCAGAACAACTGCTCCACGAATCTGCTGATCTGCATGACGTCCATCGCAGCCTGTACGGATGTGAACTTCGATAGTTTCGTCAAATTTAGCAACTGCGGATTTTTTTACAAGACTGATAGCCTCTGCTGTATCATATAATGTTGCGCGGTCTACTGCTTTTGCAGCTTCCACGTATTTCTTACCGTGTTTCATTTCTATAACCTCCTGTGGTAATTGCGGGAATTTCCCTCCCACTTCACTTCTTTTTATTAATCTACGACTTCGATTCCCATACTTCTTGCAGTACCAGCAATCATGCTCATAGCTGCTTCAAGGGATGCTGCATTTAAATCTTTCATTTTCAGTTCAGCGATTTCCTGAACCTGAGCTTTTGTTACTTTTGCAACTTTAGTCTTGTTCGGTACGCCGGAACCAGATTTGATGTTTGCAGCTTTTTTAAGAAGTACTGCAGCCGGCGGAGTTTTGGTTATGAAGCTGAAACTTCTGTCTGCATAAACAG
>OLPT01002153.1_pt1 | contig 10801 bp, 27 predicted proteins | sample 1673051 | NCBI WGS metagenome assembly OLPT01 (sample SAMEA3136750, study PRJEB25190) | human gut metagenome | biome: human gut; feature: human-associated habitat; material: faeces | place: Austria | collected 2013
CAAAGAGCATCAGGTATACACGAACTGCATTCATTACCGTCTTGTGCATTTTCTTTGAATTATGGTAGATTAGATCTTTATCCAGTGTATCAGCCTTCTGAATCAGCTTGCCTGCAAAACCTCCAAACGAGTAAATCACACGCTTTGAAAGGAATAGATTTTTATTATCTATAAGTAACTTTGTCATTGGATTATAGCTAATAACGAGTTCATCGGCGTTCCCTAGCTGCTCCAGTATATTAGGATTTCCACTACACATTAGCTTCACAGCCTTATTAAAGCTGTAGATTGTAGTATCAGTTTGAGTATCCACATAATGTTCAAACTCGCCAAGACCAAGAAGGTCTTCTCTTGAATTTAATGCCACACCACGGATGTCAAGATCTGAACCCTCAACATTTGTTCCATAAGCGTGACTGCCACCGACTGTCACAAACATCATGTGCTTTCCAAGATGCTCATTCTCCCGAAGAAAATTATATTCTGGAAAGCATAACGCTCCAAGCAATTCATTTCTTGTCATAGAATCACCTCTATTAGAACTTAGTTTTATCGTTTTTTCTGCATAACTACAAAAATCCTCTGGCTTGGTATATACAGCATTGGAATTATCAAGAGTAAAATGAGCGCAGCTGCACAATTCTCCTTGTTTGTCCCATGTGTTCCAAAGTTCACAATCCTTGCAATAGATTATTTTCATAGAATTAGAATCACGGCTATCTTTTTCTGGAGAATCTGCCAATTCAATATCTTCTGGAAATCGCCATTCGCTTTCCTCGGAACGGTCGGCTTTTACGTAGAACATCCCAACAAAATCTTCGCCAACAAATTTTTTCACGATACCGTATCGTTGAGATACTTTATCGTAAACTCTATCTCCAACTTTTATTCTCATAGGCATTCTCCTTAAATCTCAGCTTTTATTAGAGAGTCATCATAACAAATTGCTTTGTTACATTATTGCGAGCAACAATAGAATTAGCATTTTCGTCAAACAAAACGCTCCACTCAGGATGTTGCCCAGAAATATATTTAACGGGATCATCGCAATATAAAAGACATTGCAACATACTTTTTAAATCTGTCGCATTATTAAATACTTTTGTTTCCATAGTTAGGCCTCCTAGATCTCAGTTTTTATCTGGGACACGCAGTTCTTTTGCCAGCTTATCCAGTTGCGCTGCGAGTTCCCATTCATTGACCGTAATTGGGAATCGTTCATTGCCAGCAGAAGCATTATCTTTCAAAAAGTTTGACACTGCAATCGCATAAGCGGAAAGCTCATATCTGTTCATATTCATTCCTCCTAAATCTTAACTTTTATCAACTCGTTTATTCCAAGCATTTACTGCATCCAAAAGCATATTATTATCTGGCATTCCACAATTAACAAGATTATCATAATACGCTTTTGTTCTCAGTCCACAATAATCACATATGACTTGCGCTCTCAATTTAAAAAGCGTTGCTGGACCACCACAACATGGGCACGATTTCAAATCATACATTTTGACCATCCCTTCCCTGTTCCATTTCCAGCCGCTCACTCTGATCATCAGCAATAGACGCCACTTTCAGTAGTCCCATTACAAAAATCCCAAAAGGAACAAGCAGTACAAAGTAAAATGCAATAAACGATATTATCATAATCCACATTATATTAACCTCACATTTCTTTTAGCTTAAACATCTTGTGCTGAGGTTGCTTAAATCATACACCACATGAATGTAATTTTCAATCCAACAATTTTATTTTCCAAAATTTTACTAATAATCCTACGTCATCAATAGTTATATCATCGGTCTACACATCCTTTTGTTAAATATCCACAAGAACCCGGATTTTATCAATTCTTGCATACTTTACATCATTAGCCATCAAACCCCATAATGGAAACTGTATGCTTTCCGTTATCATAACGAAAAAAAATCCGCCAAGAGTTTTGATGGTCTCTAATTTTGTCATGTATTCAGCAAGTTTTATTTCATACAAATCTCCAGAAAAGTGTTCTAACTCTTTCCATTGTTCATCAAGCTCGTTTGTTAACCGCTTAATACCTTTGCGCAATGTATTGATTTTCTCGTTATTTCTTTCAATCATTGCCCTCTCCATCCATTGCATCTTCAAGCTTGCCATTGATAGAATCAATTTCACGCATTAGCTTGCAACGCCAATCACCATCTTTGTCAAGCCTAAAACACAGATCCTTGTCTCCGCTCTTATAACCCATATAGCATCCAGACCGGCACAAGCTTGTCACATCAAGTGCGTCTTGAATCACTCGTGCTTCATTAAGAGTCAAATCAATCTTCATCTTATTTCTCTCCAATCAAACTTCTGACCACAATCTCTACAATAATGGTCATACTCACTTGTAATTACGGTATTGCATTTTGGACAACGAAAACTTCCATACTTCGGATCAACGACAACTTTTTCACCCTCAATACGACTGAAATAGTCATCAAGTACATCACTCAAAATCATCTTCCCACGCCAGCCGAGATCATTCTGCTGAATATTCTTCGTGAGAATTCGATATGCGCTAATGATTTCACGCTTTGTATATTTTATGTTTTACTCCACAGAATTTAGGTTTTATTGTTTTCATAAAGTTTTAACATGATTTCTAGCGAAATAGAATCCAGACTACCATGTTGAACCAAATTAAGCGCCATGTAAAAATTCCTTCGAATATTAAAGTCCACTACGTCCTTTATCTCACCGCCTTTTTGAGCGTGATACAAAATATTATTTAACTTAAACAGTTCCTGATAACTTAACTTGACAACGACATCACCATCTCTCCCTTTTGGATTTTCATTTCCATTAAAACTCAGAATATTCATAGTTACACCTCCAGTCGAATATCTAAGTCTTTAAAATCAACCACTTCTGATTCACCATACTCAACATCTACATTCGATAAATATGTTTTGTACATCTTTTCACGACGTATAGCAGCTTCCATGCTCGGATGTCGAATATCATAAAGCAACTGTTTAAGTCCTTCATCCGTCAAATTATACTCTTCTTGCAACATACTCATATCCACACCTCTCAATCAAAACACAAACGGATTACTATTCACCGTTATTATCAGTGCCACATTCAAAACAAACATTATAAACGCGGTCATTCTTTATCACCTCAATCTCTAAATTCAATGTCTACAACAATGTTTTCAGGCGCTGTCATGTACCTTCGTGCCAGCAGTTCTACCATGCGTTCCTTGTCCCCAAGATTGCTATTACGCAAAAGATACGAATAGACTTGTCTGCCTCTGTACAAGAACACAGCCCATGCATTTCTCCTCAATGGGTTTGTTGCGTTAATCATTCCATCGCTTCCTCCAGATAGGTAGTCACATCACCAAAATTAAAATCCAGAGCATCAATCATATCATCCAGAGCATCCACAGCATCAGACAGATTCGTGCAAGCATTATCTGCTTTATCATACCGCTCACTCCCCTGCAGATTCTCCGGCATGTTATCACGATACTCTTCTTCTTCCCACTGAATGCTCTCGACATCTGATTTTACACATTCGACCTCTGACACAAGCTCATCCAGTTTCTCACGGATAAAATCAAAACGGTTAATGGTCTGCTTGATAGCTTTTCTACGAGTGTTATTCATTTTCAAATCTCCTTTTAATCTACGATGCCAAGCTTGCAAATGTTTTTCGGATCAGTGATGTAGCCAAATGTCAATGTATTACGAAGATATCCCTTGTACTCAAATCCACGGTCACGAGCTGCCAAACGACACACATCTCGAATTGCAGATTCTCTCGGCCATGAAATACCAGCTAACTGATACTTCCACTGAAGATCTCTCAGCTTCTGCCATGTAATAACCGGTTCCCTCTCATCCTCGAAACACAAACCATTCTTGACTGCGTATTCAAGAGCGTTACACCGCTTATTCTCCTCTGATGTACAAGTGCCCCATTCGTTTTCGAGACGGCGATGCGCTCTATCAAACGGCGCTTGCTTTACTGTGTCAATACCAAACGCTGCGCCAAGCAGACCCAAACCAAGTAACAGTCCCATAATTCAAACCTCCAATTTACTTTTATCAACGTCAAACGTAAAACCATCCTCTGTTTTTTGATAGTTCACTTCGTCAAGTGCCTTATCACGTCGTCTATTCTCTTTCACTATTTTAGCAACATTAGGATGATGCAGATTATACACAAATTGCTTTGCTTCATCACCTCGCAAAACGATATCTTCATTCATCATAATCACGCTCCTAAAATCACTCTTTTATCATTTTCATTCTGCGAAGATTTTTATCCAAGGTTGCGTTTTTTAGCCAATCGGTTCCGCATTGAGTATCCCTACTCACTCTAAGATTACGACCATTCCCTATCGGACAAGCCCGGCGATAATCATCAGCAGTTTTACAACCAAGAGATTCTGCTTCGTCCAGAGCTTTTCGCACATAAGCCCATGTGCTACCGCCGAGATCAGAACACTTACCAATCACAGCAAGCACAAGTTCGTCACCCATGCGCTCAACATATTTTGCTAAAGCCTTTTGACCAGTAGCACCAAGCTTCCCAATATCATCTCGAAAGACATCCTCGATAGATTTCGTCGTTGTCGTCTTATCACTAGACGAAGACGATATCTTATCTTTTTCTTTCTCTTTTTCTTTTTCTAGCTTTGTTTTGCTTGCATTTGCTTTGTTTTGCTTACGCTTGCTTTCACCTCCAGCTTTTCCAGAAATGCGCTTACCTTCGATGTATTCGGCATCTTTAATTAAATCTCTCTTAATAGCAGGCCACACATACCGCTCATTTCCGTTGAGTTCAGGCTCCGTTCCAGACGATTTATATTTCATCATCGCCAATACCAGACGCCCCACCTCAGCAGCACTAAGTGGTTCAAAGTAGCTCTCATAAGTATCCCAGATTTTAATATAAGTATCAGCCATAACACACCTCAAGAGTTTTCACTATGAGTATTCACACCATAATTGATTCCAGAGTAATATCTCTCATCCACTTCTGAATCAAGACCAATATAATGAAGAGTGATTGCCTGACTACTATGATTCAAAGCGTGCTGAAGCCAGGCCAGAGCCATAACATCATCACGGTGCTGTACCATAAACTGATAGCCGAATGTCTTACGGCAACTATGTGTTCCAAGATTATATGGAAGGGCCATATCCTTTTGAACCTTTTCATAATTCGTCCAAAACTATCCACATCAAGCGGCTCCCCGGATACCTTTGGATTTGCCTCGTGTGTATACATAATTCCAGTCTTTTTACTAATTGATGTCCCACCTGTGCTCCTCAGTGAATTGCGAGAGCTGCCTTTACATGACGGGAAAAGCCAATCGTCATAATGGAGCTTAACTTTATTGATATAAGTAGAAATCACTTCCAAAGCAGATTCTGGAAGAAAAACAATACGGTATTTTCCAGTCTTCTTTTCCTTCATTCGTATTTTTGCATTTGCATTTACTTGCAACTTTCCATTTACCCTCTGCGTTGTAACATCTGAAACCTTAAAACGAAGCAAATCGCTTGCACGAAAACCAGTACATACACCAACATTAAACAAACACCAATCACGGTACATCCCACGATTCCAAAAATATTCCGAAATTCGTTTAATATCCTCTACATCTTTAATAGGCTGCACCGTTCCATTACAAGCTTCCTTGCGTTTGATACTATAGTTCTTCGCCTGGTTATGTTTCACTTTGGGAGCAGGATCAACCTTTGGCGGATTAAACTCAACTGCGTTATTTTCGTTCTTTTCAGATACTGCGTTCATATTTGCGTCTCCTTTAGATTCCATATTTTAAACAATACTTGCCATAGGACAGTCCCTCTGCATCTGCCATTCTTGTAATTTCAACAAATGTCGGTTTGTGTTTCTTTTTATTTTTACATCTAATATCTTTTTCTCTATCCACAATCCTTCTGCAATTATCACAATAAAGCTTTCCACACTTTGGCCCATACCACGTAGCCCCACATCGTTTACACGTTATGTTTCCATATTTCATCATTTTCTTATACCTCAAACTCATCAATTTTCCAGTGATGGCGATAATAATTTCCAGAATCCCCACTAACAACGGATGCTTCAGTAGCAACGCACCACGTCTCGTCATCGCTTACCGGCTGATTGCTATCTTTACAGTCATTAAAGAAATGAACCATTTTATCAAGCGCCTTGAGCTTATCCGTTGTAACCGTGATTACAGAATCTTCTGCGTAGAAATCGCTATAATCAACACACTCGTGCAGAACATAAACCTTCATAATATGTACCTCAATTCTTTTCAAATTGCTCCTTCATCAACTGCTTTACAGTTTTCTTAAACAGTGCCAGGTTCTTTTCATTTTCAATAAACACCTTAGTCTTCGGATTTGGTGCTTTACCGTGAGCTTTTTCATAAGCAATAAATAAATTATTCATTTTCTTATAGCCAATCCGCTCGTAAATCAGAGTGTAAGTGTGCTTGTATTGCGGCTTATCATTAAGCTTTTCTGCCAAAGGTAACAGAATCGGAATAAGAATCTTCGCCGTTTCGCTCTGCTTCTTGGGCTTTTCTTTCGCAACCGGCTCAGACTCAACTTCATTAACTTCCACCTCAATCACAGGAGCATCACAGACAGCCACTTCAGGAGCTGCTTCAATAGTTTTTGCTTCAGGCAAAGCTTTCCGTTCAGTAACTTCTTCCTTCTTCTTGCTGACCGCTTCGGTATACAGATCCTCAACCAGAGCACCAAAGATAGACTTGTACATCGTACTTGCTTCAACCACATCAATCGTAGGAATGTGACCAGTACGACCAGTTTTTACACAATACTTTTTACGCTCTTCCTCGATGACAAAGGTATAAACACGATTCATGTATTCGTAAACATCACGGAACACATCCTGAACCTTCATCTCATTGATTGCCGCAATCACATTGATGCGTTCATACATCTTCTTACGCCAGTCACTCGTTACATCCTTACGAGGAGTAAAGTTTCTGGTAGAACGAATCGCATCATCCATCTGCTTGTCCTTAATCTGATGGACACACTGAGATACGCTGCTAATCACATTCAGTGCTTCATTGCTGGTGGCGCGAGCTTCCTCAATCTGTTCACTGAGATCTTTGCGAGTGGAATCAAGTTCACTCTGAAGATTCTTCATACTATCAAACAGAGCATGAAGTCTTACGTCAATGAATTCTTTGCTCAGTGCAGCATCCATCTTAGGAGTAGCTAAAACGGTATCGCCACGCATCAAAGATTCCATAATGTCCCAGCAGAAATCCATAAACGCATCAGCCTTCGGCTGACGGGACAGACGACAGATCTCCATAACGCCACGCAAACTGTAACAAATAATTTCACGCTCTTTCGTGATTCCGCCTTCAACTTTCCTCAGTTTGAGGAATGTTGAAAGAGGGTCAAGACGATCCGTATTCTTAACATGGATGTTTTGAATTGCCTTATTAGGATTATTGTACTCTAGCGCAGCACCAATCTGTTCACGGGTCATGTAATACTGGTGCTTGTCATTCTGGTACACATCCACATTCAGTGCACCAAAGGACTTTGAGGTTATTACGGTCATAGGATTATTGGTAATCATTTTGTTTTACTCCTTTGTATTTCATTTTTTTAGAAGAACTGTTTTATCAGATTGTGACATAATACCATCCAGTATACTTATCTACATATCCCATTCTCTTATCTTCTTCTGGATCATAAAAACCGGTAGCAGATATTGCTCGTCCAGCCTTTTCATCAATATAATCAGCGACCTTCTGTGCATCTTCATATGTTTTGCATAGAATATTCTCACCATCACACCAACGATCACAACCATCTTCTGGACAACAAGGCATATTTCTTACAAAACGATTCCAAACATCGAAAACATGATTTTCAAATTCACTCATAATCGTCACCTCAAAACTGATACTTCCAGAACAACTTTGCATTGCCTGTAATTGTCTGTAAGTAGTTAATGTATTCATTGAAGGAGCACACACCCTTCATTTTCATCTTGCGTACTTCCACTGCCGGGGCAGCAACCTTTGAATCAAAATCAACGGCATCAATAAATGCGCTATCAACCATCATCTGCTCAAACATCTTAATATCATTGATATCCACTTTTAATTCTCCTTACTTAAAATCCCACCATGCGTTAATAGACGTATTCGGAACATAAACCTCAAGCATATGGTAGCCATCACGAATCCATTCAGGTTCATAGCCTTCATCTCGCAGTTCTTTCATCAGACTTTCAAAATCATTATTAACAGCCTCTACCGCATCTTCAATTGTTTTGTACTCTACACGGTAAGGACCATTACACATCGTATCGTCATAAACAACAACCACTGCTTTATTTTTCATATCTAAAACCTCAACAACAATCAGCTACAATTTTCTCAAGCATATCCATAAGTTCTTTGAACGTTTTACATTTCATTTTTACATTAAAAATCGAGCAATAAATAACCTTTGCGTTATCACAAGGACATTCACTCTCGCCGTTATTGTACACTCTTATTAAGTCATATGCACTTGTTGTGATTGCACTCTTTTCTCCGTCCTCCTCAATAAGCAAAATACAACTTTCCCGAAGATAAATCCTATTAAAAGTCCACATTTTTAAAACCTCGATTTTATTAAAGTTTAATGCCTAACATATCGAAAAGACATTTAATAGTTCTAATCATATCATCAATATTGTTCACGGTATCGCCCCATGCACCACCACAAAGTCTTTCATTAAGTTCTTTGTCGTATGCTTCGCAAACGTGCCACCATTTGTTGTCGTCATATTCGTAATGGATATCAACATCGATATCGGGATATTTACCCACATAATATGTAACCTGCTGCTTATCATTAAAATCATCAGGTTTCTTCCCAACACCGTCCCAACCTGACGGGTTCATTGTACTGACGAAATTTTCTGCAATCTCACGTGCCGTCATAAGTTAATGTCCTCCAAAATAAAAGTTTTTTCTGAATCAAAAGGTTTTAGTAACTCATATTTGTTGGTTTCTTTATTAAAAATCCCAACTCTCACACCTTCTCTTAACCAATATGAAAGTGTATCAAGAGCTTCCTTAACTTCATCCACTGAATGATCCCATCCGCAATTTTGGATAATCATAACTCTCACTCCCTTAATTCCTCATTATATTATTATCTTATCTTCATTAAGTGTTTCGGTTTCATACGTTGCATAGACAAGCTCTGTCGGCTTGCTGTAACACGTTTTCATCCAGTCAAGTTCTGCATCACGCAGCTCTTTTGTGGGATAGACTTCATGCCCTCTATATGTATCGCCGTACATAAAGTGTCTGACAGAGTATTCAAGATGGTAATACATTATCGTTTTTTCAACTCCTCACACACTTTTGCAATGATAGCCAAACCTGTACGCCGAAAATCTGCATTGTAAGGATTTTGTGCTTGAACATCTAAATGGTACAGCAAATTTTCCAAATCAGAGCTATATTCAACGCCTGCTGTTTTACAAAGGACCTCGGCCATCGCTTGAGTGTCATATTTCATAATAAAACTCTCCTTTTATACCTCACTAAAATCCACATTGAAAAGGATCTCGTTACCATATTCAGTAAGAGTATCCTTAAACCACTTTTCGTTCTTCTGCCACCACTGTTCAGCTTGTTGCGGATTCAATACAATGCCTTTTCTTTTCGCTGCATCAATAACGTCATCGATACACCAACGAGTTTCAGCATAATAATATTGAGCATCGCAATCATCTTCTTCGTCAAATGCTTCCATCTCTGTAAATTCAGTGGATGGATGCTGCCAATCACAATTGTAAAACACTCGTTTTGCCTTCTTTTCATCACCTTCACAGATATCAATAATATCCTGTGCAGTGTAAAAGTTCGTATATGCGTCTGCAAGTTCTTGCAAAGTCATTTTATGGTCATAGGCAACACCATTCATATCGAGATCAGGAATATAAATAACGCTGTTATAACAGTCCTCTTCAGGAAAGCAATCCGCTTTAAATATCGTACACTCTTGCCCATCACTCATATCAAGCAATTCATCAAGAATAGCGCCGTTCTTCAGGAGATTATAAAGTTCGTCTTTTGTGTAAGTTTTCATGATATTTTTCCTCTTAAATTTTACACACTCACATTCTCGTAAACCCAGCCAACGCCTTTACTATGGAACTCATCTACCCAATGAAACCATTCATCCTGTGTAAAATTGCCAACGGGAAAGCCTCTCCACTTCTGATCAAGAACTAATTCTCCACGTTCGTTTTCAACCCATGCAAAATCCGTGTTCTCCTTCCAAAGACGTTCAACAAATTTGTCGCAATCATCTTTATTTTCTCTTAGTTTTAACATCCATTGTGCAGTAAGATATGTACTATCAAAAGACTCTGCGACAGCACATGGACAGTTTTTACAAGACTTCTCAATACATGACCAACAAGGCCCACCGTTATAGCTCATACTTTACGCCTCATAGCTTTCTTCCAAACAATCAATCAAATCTGCTACATACTCACCAATCTGATCACAATTTACATTTTTGTATTCCGCACCAGAATTTCCATTATCACTGATATAGACGTTAAATAAACCCTTTCCAACACGTTCAATATCAATGTCAATATTCATTTTCATACATTCGCACCTCATAAAAGATATTTTCGTCCGAAGATTCAAATAATATCATATTTTTCAAACCAAATATTCAACTCATGTGGTCGGTGACGCACTGGGCGCTCCAGCCGCCGCGCTGGCTGGGGTAG
>OLPT01002167.1_pt1 | contig 10757 bp, 9 predicted proteins | sample 1673051 | NCBI WGS metagenome assembly OLPT01 (sample SAMEA3136750, study PRJEB25190) | human gut metagenome | biome: human gut; feature: human-associated habitat; material: faeces | place: Austria | collected 2013
TCAGTTCAATGATTCTATCGAGATATTTTGCTCTCGTGATTGTTTTCATATAGTCACCCACTTTCAAAAATTGAAGTTTTTTCATTTTTCGAAACCGCTTCGTTGTACTTAGTATACTGTCTGCTAATAGTATATGCAAGATGTCGTTTTCAAAAACACAAATTTTTTTATTTTTTGAAATAAGGCTACCGCAATCCCACTGGCTTTAGACGGTGGGTTAAGGTAGCAAAAAATCAGAAATTATTGTATACTCATGGCATGGGAACATGGAAATCTAAAAACAGACACAAATACCTATTACAATATCACATTATTTTCGTCTGCAAATATAGGAAGAAATTACTGGTTTCGAGACAGATATCAGATGATATAAAGCAGTATTCATATGAGATATGTCAAAGGCACAGTGTTATTATCGGATATATGGAAACGGATAAAGACCATATTCATAGGATTTAGAACAATAAAAAACAGGTAGTTTTTGACACTACCCTAATAGACAAGGGGAGAGATATTATGAAACACCTTAATAGTAAATCGTCTTATCTTGGCAGATATGATTTCTGGCGCCTATTTATTATTGGCATCCTCGTTTACACAATTATTCAAATTGTATATTTCAGTGCCTGGCAGACCTGGTTTGCAGATAAAATAACATTGTCCACTGTTATTTTTATAATTATCAATATTTTATATTTTGTATACGATTATATAATTGGCTTAAAACGTTTTCACGATGCCAATCGTTCCACCATTTTTTTCGTACTATGTTTCATTTCAAGCTTTATCGTTATTGGCTACATTATAAGGATGGTTATATACTGTCAACCGAGTACACACATAACCTCAAAAAATAAAAACTGCAGTGGTTGATTTGAATAAAAAGTATCAAAAAAAGCACAAAAATGTTTGCTGTCAAACTGTTTGACAGCAAACATTTTTTGCGTTATAATAACAAAGCTTTGGGAAGGAGGAGCGTTATGAAAAAGGATTGCATCGGGAATGATATCCGGATCCTGTCACATCAGATTCACCGTTGGATCGAAAATTCACCGAATAAAAAGAAAATAGACAGTGTTACAGGTGCCAATGCCTGGATCATTGGATATATTTCGGATAAAACAAAAAATAACGAAGATGTATTTCAGAAAGATTTAGAGAAAAATTTTGAGATTACCCGGTCTACGGCATCAAAGGTAGTTAATCTGATGGTAGAAAAGGGCATGGTGGAGCGTCAGAGTGTGCCATGGGACGCACGTCTGAAGAAACTTGTTCTGACAGATAAGGGAAGAGAAATCGATGAGCTCATGCTGGAAGATTTCAGTGTGGTGGAGGAGACGTTGTCAAAAGGTTTTTCCGAGCAGGAACTGGAGCAGTTCTTTGATTATATACACCGCATGCAGCAAAATATGAAAGATGGTTTTTGTAATATAGGTTTAAAAAAATAAGAAACAGGAGGAAAACAAAACGTGAAACTTGTAAAAAAGTTAATGGAATCCATACGGGAATATAAAACGGCAAGTATTCTGACGCCGGTTTATGTAACCGTAGAAGTTATCATGGAAGTGCTGATCCCATTTGTTATGGCGAGTCTGATCGACAAAGGCATTGAAGCCGGAAGTATGTCCGTCATCTGGAAATATGGAATCATCCTTTTAGTACTTGCAATGATCGCACTTGCCTTCGGCTCAATGGCAGGCCATCAGGCATCGATCGCATCCTGCGGTCTCGCACAGAATTTGCGAAAGGATATGTACTATCGGATCCAGAACTTTTCTTTTTCCAACATTGATAAGTTCTCGACGGCAAGTATCGTAACCCGTCTGACCACGGACGTGACAAATGTACAGAATGCATATCAGATGCTCATCCGTGTTGCAGTCCGTGCACCGATTATGATGATCTTCGCAATGATCATGTCATTCACTATTAATGTGAAGATTTCCTTGATCTTTCTGGCAACCATTCCGGTACTTGGATTTATTCTGATCTGGCTGGCGCAGCATGTACATCCTTATTTTGAACGTGTATTTAATACGTATGACCGTTTGAATGAGGTGGTTCAGGAGAATCTGCACGGAGTCAGAGTCGTAAAATCCTTTATCCGTGAGGAGCATGAGGATCAGAAGTTTGGAAAAATTTCAAAAAAAATCTATGTGGATTTTGCAAAAGCAGAGAAAATGCTGGCATTTAATATGCCTGCAATGATGTGTGCCATCAATGTCTGCTTATTGGCTGTTGCATGGATCGGAGCTAAGGCGATCATTGTCAGTGGAAATACACCGGGTATTGCCGGTGGTATGACAACCGGTGAACTGATGAGTCTGTTTTCCTATGCAATTCAGATTTTGATGTGTCTGATGATGATTTCTATGGTATTTGTAATGGTTATCATCGCAAGATCTTCTGCAGAGCGTATCGTTGAGATTCTGACAGAGGAAAGTGATATTCAGAACAAAGAGAATCCGGTGACAGAAGTTTCAGACGGATCCATCGAGTTTGAAAATGTTGCATTTTCCTATGCGAAAAAAGCGGATAAACCGGTACTTGATAACATTAACTTGAAAATCAATTCCGGTGAGACGATTGGTATCATCGGTGGAACCGGTTCTTCCAAATCCAGTCTGGTACAGTTGATTCCGCGATTGTATGATGTTACTTCCGGTGAGGTCAAAGTCGGTGGCGTAGATGTGCGCGATTATGATCTTGAGACACTGCGTGATTCCGTAGCTATGGTACTTCAGAAAAATGTATTGTTTTCAGGTACTATTAAGGAAAATCTACGCTGGGGTAACGAGAAAGCAACGGATGAAGAGCTGATCCATGCATGTAAACTGGCTCAGGCTGATGATTTTGTACAGACATTCCCACATAAATATGATACGTACATCGAGCAGGGCGGAAATAACGTTTCCGGCGGACAGAAACAGCGTCTGTGTATTGCCCGTGCATTACTGAAGAAACCAAAGATCCTGATTCTGGATGATTCTACCAGCGCGGTAGATACCAAGACAGATGCGCTGATCCGTAAGGCTTTCCTGGAAGAGATTCCGGATACGACCAAGATCATCATTGCGCAGCGTGTTTCTTCCGTTCAGGATGCGGATCACATCATTGTTATGGATGATGGTAAGATCAGTGCTTACGGCACACATGAAGAATTATTGAAGAGTAGCGATATTTATCGTGAAGTATATGAATCACAGGTGAAAGGAGGAAGTGACGATGAGCAGTAATAATAAAAAACGTATGTCTGCAGCAAAAGATACAAAAGGAACCGTGAAACGTCTCCTTGGATATTTGAGCGCATATAAACTCCGCTTCATTTTTGTAGTCATCTGTATTGCGGTTTCTGCAGCAACGGTTGCTTACTCCGCTGTGTTTATCCAGGATCTGATCGATGATTATATTACCCCGTTACTGACACAGTCCCAGGTTGATTTTACCGGTCTGAAACAGTATCTGGTAAAAGTTGCAATAATCCTGTTTGCAGGTGCAGTAGCCGCTTACCTGTACAACCGCTTCATGGTTGTCATCGGGCAGGGAATTCTGAAAAAAATCCGTGATGAGATGTTTTCACACATGCAGAAGCTGCCGATCCGGTATTTTGATACTCATGCACATGGCGATATTATGAGTCATTATACCAACGATACCGATACCTTGCGTCAGATGATCTCACAGAGTATCCCGCAGCTGTTGAACTCTGTTATGACGATCGTGGTCGTATTTATTTCCATGCTGAGTATCAGTTTCTGGCTGACGCTGATCGTGGTTGCTTTTGTTTTTATCATTTTGAAAGTAATCGGTTCTGTGGCTGGCCGAAGTGGAAAATACTTTATCAAGCAGCAGGTTTCTCTGGGTGATGTAAATGGTTACGTCGAAGAGATGATCAACGGACAGAAGGTTGTCAAAGTATTCTGCCATGAGGAGCAGGCAAAAGAAGGATTTGATCTGAAAAACGGAGAACTCTGCGTTAATGCGACAAAGGCGAATTCTTATGCAAATATTCTTATGCCGATTCTGAACAATATCGGATTTATCCTTTACGTTGTTGTAGCAATCGTAGGTGGAGCTCTTGCTATCAGTAGTGTGACAAACATCAGCCTGACAGGTGTCAGCGTACTGACACTTGGTGCCATCGCATCTTTCCTGCAGTTATCAAGAAGCTTTGTAAACCCGATCAGTCAGGTTTCCCAGCAGTTAAACTTCGTTGTTATGGCCATTGCCGGTGCAGAGCGTATTTTTGAACTTCTGGATGAAGAAGTGGAAGAAGATGAGGGAACTATCACTCTGGTCCGTGCAAAAAAGGATGGCGATACACTGACCGAGTGTGCAGAGCGTACCGGTCACTGGGCATGGAAAGTGCCGCAGGCAGATGGAAGCGTTCAGCTGGTAGAGATGCGTGGGGATGTGAAATTCCACGATGTAGATTTTGGTTATGTCCCGGAGAAAACGGTTTTGCATGACATTACACTGTATGCAGAGCCGGGACAGAAAGTTGCTTTCGTAGGAGCAACCGGAGCCGGTAAGACGACCATTACAAACCTGATCAACCGTTTCTACGATATTCAGAAAGGTACGATCACTTATGACGGACTGGATATCGGACGAATCAAAAAAGCAGATCTGCGCCGTTCCCTGGGCGTGGTACTTCAGGAGGTCAATCTGTTTACCGGAACTGTAATGGAGAATATCCGCTACGGTAAACTGGATGCAACGGACGAAGAATGTATCGCAGCAGCAAAACTGGCAAATGCAGACGGATTTATCCGGATGCTGCCAAACGGTTATGACACGGTACTTTCCGGTGATGGAAGTGGTTTATCCCAGGGACAGAGACAGCTGATCTCCATTGCCCGTGCGGCCGTTGCAGATCCGCCGGTTATGATTCTGGATGAAGCAACTTCTTCTATCGATACGAGAACAGAAGCTATCGTACAGCGTGGTATGGATGCACTGATGAAAGGGCGTACCGTATTCGTTATCGCCCACAGACTGTCTACCGTACAGAATTCGGATGTTATTATGGTTCTGGAGCAGGGACATATCATTGAGCGTGGCAGCCATGAGAAGCTGATTGAAGAAAAAGGAAAATATTATCAGCTGTATACCGGTGCGTTTGAACTGGAGTAAAGTGCTTGCTTTGCAAACGTGATACTTCTTGAACGTCAGTTCAAGAAGGGAACATGTTCAAATTAATATAAAATATGAAAATGTCGTCAGTCTTTTGGACTGGCGGCATTTTTTTTAATTTGATAGGAAATCACGATGAATTTCCTATCAAACAAAAGCACTTCGTGCAAACGATGCGCACTCGCACGAGAAGAGATTCTTGCTTTGCAAGCGTGCTCGGCGCGGGCAAGAAAGATGTGCTATTGACAATTTTAAACGCGTAAGTGTGTGATAGCACACTTTCTTGTTAAATATGCATACAAAATGTTAAAAACGGCGGTGAATTGATAAAAATGAGTGTTGACCGCCGCTTTAAAATATTTTATAATGATTAAAACGGTGGTGAATTGATAAAAATGAGTGTTGACCGCCGCTTTGGGAGGTCATATATGATTGGCAGAAAGCAGGAAGTCAAAGAATTAAATCGATTATATAATCGAAATAAGGCAGAACTAGTTGCTATTTACGGGAGAAGACGAGTAGGAAAGACATACCTTGTAGATGAGACTTTTGAGGGAAAAATTACATTTCGTCATGCTGGTCTTTCTCCGGCAGATGAAAATTCAAAAGGTTTACTAAGATTACAATTGGATCATTTTTATAATTCGTTAAACGTTCAGGGAATGGAAAAATGTGAAAAACCTAAAAATTGGTTAGATGCTTTTGTGTTGTTGGAAAAATTTTTGCAAAATAGGGATGATGGAAGCAGACAGGTGATATTTCTTGATGAATTGCCGTGGCTGGATACACCAAAATCTGGATTTATACGAGCATTTGAAGCATTTTGGAATACTTGGGGATGTCATCGTAAAAATTTAATGGTAATTGTATGTGGGAGCGCAAATTCCTGGATACAAGATAAACTGTTAAATAATCATGGAGGGCTATATAATCGTGTTACTTATGAGATAAAATTATCACCTTTTAATTTAAAAGAATGTGAAGAATTGTATAAAAGTAATAATGTAAACATGTCTCGATATGATATTGCACAAAGTTATATGATATTTGGTGGGATACCATATTATATGGGTTACGTGAATCCGGAAATGAGTTTGGCGCAGAATGTAGACAAATTATTTTTTGGGAAAAATGCTGTTTTAAGAGATGAATATAATCGACTGTTTGCATCTGTGTTTGTAAATCCGGATATGGTTAAGAATATTGTACAATTATTATATACGCGAAATGCAGGATTCACCAGAAAAGAAATTGTTGAAAAACTTGAAATAACTGATGGTGGGAGATTATCCAGCAATCTAAATGCATTAATATCCAGTGATTTTATTATGAAGTATGTTCCGTTTGGGTATGGAAAGCGAGAAGAACACTATAAACTTGTGGATCCATTTTGTATTTTTTATTTGCATTTTATCTGGAAACAAAAGAAAATAAGTGAAAAATTTTGGCAGCAAAATACTACATCAGCACCTGTTTCTATATGGAGAGGTTTTGCATTTGAAAATGTATGCTTCAATCATATAGAACAGATTAAGCGGTCTCTTGGAATATCTGGAGTGATTACAGAGACAAGTGCATGGTCAAAAAAAGAAGATGATACGGAAGGAGCACAAATAGATTTGCTGATCTGCAGAAACGATAATGTTATCAATATGTGTGAAATAAAGTATTACAGTGGAGAGTTTAGAGTGACCAAAAGTTATTACGAAAAAATTTTAAGACGACAAGCAATATTGGCTGAAAGGATTTCACCTAAATTTGCAATCCACAGTACATTGATAACAACTTTCGGTCTGAATTATAATGAATATAGCAGTGCATTTTCAAATGTAATTGTTTTGGATGATTTGTTTGACAATGTTTAAATAAATTTAGATTTAGGCAATAGTAGAAAGGAAAGTAAAAATTATGAGATATCCGGAATTTTTAAAAAAGAATGGCTGTATCGGCTTTGTAGCACCATCTTTTGGATGCAATATTGAACCGTACAAAACAGCTTTTGGACATGCGTTGGATAAATTTGAAAAAATGGGTTACCGCACGGAGCTGGGACCAAACTGTTACGAAGGATGCGGCATCGGTATCAGTAACACGCCGGAGAAGTGCGGACAGGAACTGATGGAGTATTATTGTAATGATACCAGTGACGTTTTGATTTCCTGCGGTGGCGGGGAACTGATGTGTGAGGATCTGCCCTATGTGGATTTTGAAAAAATCAGAATGGCAAAACCGAAATGGTATCTGGGATATTCAGACAATACGAACATGACATTTTTACTGACCACACTCTGTGATGTGGCATCTGTCTATGGACCGTGTGCGGCAGCATTTGGCATGAAGCCGTGGCATCCGGCGATTCAGGATGCATTTGACGTGCTGACCGGAGAAAAACTGACGATCAAAGGTTATGATCTGTATGAAAAAGAAGGATTAAAGGATGAGGAAAATCCATTACTACCTTATAATGTGACAGAGCCATGCATCCGTAAAAAAGTACCGGATACAGATATCAAAATGGAAGGACGTCTGATCGGCGGCTGTCTCGATGTACTGACACTGCTTCTTGGTACAAAATACGATAAAGTACAGGCGTTTACCGAGCGCTACAAAGAGGACGGAATCATCTGGTTTATCGAAGCCTGTGATCTGAATGTCATGGGAATCCGCCGTGCATTATGGCAGATGGAGCAGGCCGGATGGTTTGACCATGTCAAAGGATTTCTGATCGGCCGTCCATATTGTAACGGAGAGGAATTCTTAGGGCTGGATCAGTATGAGGCTGTGACAGGAATTCTTGGAAAATATAATGTCCCGATCATTATGGATCTGGATATCGGGCATATTCCACCGGCGATGCCGCTGATCTGTGGAAGCTATGCAAAGGTGACTTCTGTGGGGAATGATGTGGAAGTGGATATGATGTTGAAATAGAAAACGTTATCTGTTCTGGAAATAAGCCATGCACCATTCGGAATCCGCTGACGCTGCTTCCTCATGGACGGCTGTCGCTATTGAGGCTGCGCCGAGCCATTCATAGCCCTTGCGGGCTATTTCATGGAGGGCTGTCGCCCAACACGTCTAAAAAGAAAAGCAAGTCGGGGAGTGAATAAATTCCCTCCCGACTTGCTTTTCTTTTTATCCTGCTCGGCTTGTAGCTTAGCCAAAGTATCTCTTAAGCAGTCCTTCGAATGCTTTTCCGTGTCTTGCTTCGTCTCTTGCCATCTCATGAACGGTATCATGGATTGCATCTAAGTTTGCAGCTTTTGCACGTTTTGCAAGGTCAAATTTTCCTTCTGTTGCGCCATGCTCAGCATCTACACGCATTTCAAGGTTTTTCTTTGTGCTGTCTGTTACAACTTCACCAAGTAATTCTGCGAATTTTGCAGCATGCTCAGCTTCTTCGTAAGCTGCTTTCTCCCAGTATAATCCGATTTCCGGATATCCTTCTCTGTGAGCAACTCTTGCCATTGCCAGATACATACCAACTTCAGAGCACTCGCCTTCGAAGTTTGCTCTTAAGTCTGCAAGGATATCTTCGCTAACGCCCTGTGCAACACCTACTACATGCTCAGCAGCCCATACTTTCTCGCCGGTCTGCTCTTTGAATTTCTCAGCAGGAGCTTTACAGATTGGACAGACTTCCGGAGCTTTCTCGCCTTCATAAACATAACCACATACTGTACATACAAATTTTTTCATAATAATTCATTTCCTTTCTTTTGAAATAAGTTTAAATATCATTTTTATTAAAATCAGTCGTTTTCGGCTGGTTTATTCATTTATTGTTGTTCTTTTTTCAGACATTCCGGGCAAATGCCATAGAATAAAATGGAATGTCCTTTGATCAATCCGTCAAATGTCTGGGCGGCGATCTCATCTACATGATCAATACTGTTCATTTGTAAATCTATCATGCTGCCGCATTCATCACACAGAAAATGGTTGTGAGGTTCCGGTCGGCCGTCGAAGCGGTCCGGACCGTTTCCGGTAGGTATTTTCTGAATATTACCTAATTCGGCAAGCAACGACAGATTGCGGTAAACAGTTGCCAGGCTGATCTTTGGATAGTCTTCCCGCAGATTCAGGTAAACGGTTTCTGCGGTGGGATGATCGTATCTGGTAGCCAGAAATTGTTCAATGGCATCTCGTTGTTTGCTGTGTTTTAACATCTATCTCCCTTTCGAAAATGATAATGATTATTGTTGTTGAAATTAATATAGCATGTGACATCCTGTTTGTCAACAGAATTATCAGAAATTTTCGAAAAAAATTGCAATGATTCAGAGCACCGGATAAGAATAAGTGGGTTATTTTTGAATAATTGAAAAAGAAGTTCATACATTATAGAAAGAGTGTGTTATATGAGGAGTGAACGTATGCCCGGATATCAGAGGTTTGTTACATACATGTTTCGGTACAAAGATGAGAAAAAGCAGGAGAATTGCGGATTTGCCAAAATAGAGATCAGGCAGGGCCACTGCCGGGTGCAGATTCAGATTACGGGAATGAAGGGGAGCGAAGCGGAAGTTTATTTCCTGTCTAAGGATGCGTATGTTCCGGTGGGCATTTATCTGGGAAAATTGCGGATTCAGGAGGGAATTGCCCGCCAGTTTTTCCTGTGCGATGCGGATCATGTCGGGGAGACGGCACATTCCATGCAGGAAATGCGAGGTCTCTATATCTGTCAGCAGGAAGAGCCGGGCGGATTCGTTGCCAGTCAGTGGGATGATGTCGGAACGGTGTGGCGGAATTTGAAATTGCAGAAAGGAACAGAGTCAGAAGCAGAAAACCGCGTGGAAGAAAATTCTGTGGAAAACGATGTGGAAAAAGAAGAAATGACGAATCAGATGGATCCGATTAGTGGACAGAAGGAAGCTGACACAGAGAAAGCGGATACAGAAGAAGAGGGACAAGGAGACTCTGGGGAACCTGCGCAGGAACAGAAAAATCAGTTAACCGGGGAACTTCATGCAACCCAGACACCAGAGGCGATATCCATACCGGCAGGAAACCGGGATGCGTTATATCAGAAAAATCAACCGTTTCCACACAACCAGGAGAAGAATCTCTGTCCGGCGGTCGGTGCCTGGGAAAAGCAGTGGGAATGTTTCTGTGCAGCACATCCGTTATGTTGTCCTTTTGATGAGGACGGGAATGTGTATGCCGTGAAGCTGCAGATGCAGGATTTTAAAATTTTGCCAAAGGAATATCAGTATCTGGCAAATAACAGCTTTCTGCTGCATGGTTATTTTAACTATAAAATGGTGCTGTTCGGATATATGGAGGCGGAGCAGCGGCAGTGGTTTCTTGGGGTTCCGGGCGTGTTTTCCAATCAGGAACAACTGATGGCGGGGATTTTCGGATTTCCGGAATTCCGGACAAAACAGATGACCCGGCAGAAGACGGGAGAGTTTGGCTACTGGTATCGATTTATCGAGATTTAGCAAAGAAAGTCAGACCACCTGTTTTTACTACGTAAAATAGTAAGAAGCGGGAAGTAGGAGTCTGTTTTTGACTGAGATAAAAAGATCCCCTGTTCTTACCCGGTACTGACAGAAGCAGAAGCTTTCATCTCAGTCTGAGTTGAGACTCCCACTTCTGCAAGTGGTGAGTAATAACAA
>OLPT01002180.1_pt1 | contig 10697 bp, 6 predicted proteins | sample 1673051 | NCBI WGS metagenome assembly OLPT01 (sample SAMEA3136750, study PRJEB25190) | human gut metagenome | biome: human gut; feature: human-associated habitat; material: faeces | place: Austria | collected 2013
GCCTGTTGACAAGAAATATAGGAAAAGTTCTGACCCATACTTTCCTTACGCAAAGCATTTGGGGAAGTAGTTGGGATAATGATATTGCTTCCCTTCGTGTGTTTATGGCAACACTTCGTAAAAAAATCGAGAAAGAACCGAACTCTCCACAATATATCCAAACACACATTGGCGTGGGGTATCGGATGCTGAAAGTTGATTGAACTTCACAACACCATAGTTAAAGTTGAAATATAAGCTAATAGGTAAAATTTAATAGAATAACACGTAAAAAAGCACTGAAATCGTTTGCTGATCACGATTTATAGTGCTTTTGTAATAACATTAATTAAGCGGTGACAGCTACAAGCTGACCAACAAAACAGTAATGGAGTTATGCATTATGCATAGTATATGTATGGGAAATAAAATCTCCTTTGTACACCAAAACCAAATTATTCTTGCTATTTATAGTGACTTTTATTATAATTAAAAGTGCGTAGTTATGCGTCTGTATATTATTGTGCACAAAATTCGGAGAATGGACATGCAGCAGATTATTTTAGGCAGTGCAGGATTTCTTCTGTACTTTATTTACGATATAAATAGTGTTAGAAAACAGAACAGACATTTACAAAAATTTTTCGCAGTGGGCACTATTCTGGTTGTTTTGTCACTGTTCATGGAACTTTGGCTTGCATGGGGACAGTGCAGTCACAGGATTGGAAGAATGATTGGATTCGGAATCGGAGCGATGTGCTTTTTGGCACTTCTCATATACACCTTGTTTTTCGCCCTTCCTTTTGAGGAAACCTATTGTGAAGAAAACAGGTTACGGGCTGCATACACAGAAGGTGTGTATGGATTGTGTCGGCATCCCGGTGTTTTGTGGTTTGCAGGTGCATATCTTTGTATGTGGGGAATGGTTGGCGGATGGAAACAGGGAATCTATTTTTTACTTATGATTTTTTGGAATTATCTGTATATCATTTTTCAGGATCTGTGGACTTTTCCGCAGACATTTTTTAATTATAGGGAATATCAGAAACATACACCTTTTTTAATACCAAATAAAGAAAGCATACAGGCATGTTTCTATAGTGTCAGAAAACAATGATCGATCTGGAGCGGACAGACTATGAATTTAGAAGAAAAATTAAAGAAACAACAGTATAAAGAAATCTGGCAGCAGTACTGTGGATTCCTTGATTTGTCCATGGATGGATATATGAAAATTCAACGGCGATTGATGGAGGAGCAGATCCGGTTATGGAGTAACTGTGGTCTGGGACAGTCTATTTTGAAGGGAAAGCATCCGAGCAATCTGGATGAATTTCGAAAAATGGTACCATTGACAACCTATGAAGACTATGCAGATGTGCTGCTTACCAAACAGCCGGATATGCTTCCGGGCAATCCGGTTATCTGGATCCAGACGACCTGGGAGGGTGGAAAGCATCCCATTAAGGTGGCGCCCTATACCAGAAGCATGCTGGATACCTATCGCAACAACGTGACAGCATGTCTGATTCTTTCTACCAGTAAAGAAAAGGGCTCTTTTGATGTGGCAGCTACAGACAAATTTTTGTATGCCCTGGCACCGTTGCCTTTTGCAACCGGACTTTTTCCGCTGGCATTGGGTGAGGAGATCGGTATTGAATTTTTACCGGCAGTTGATGAAGCAGTAAATATGAGCTTCAGCGAAAGAAATAAACTGGGATTTAAGATGGCCATGCAGAAGGATCTTGGTTTTTTCTTTGGCCTTGGAAGTGTGGCTTATGCAGTGAGTCTGAGTCTTTCTTCTTTGACCAGTGGCGGAGGTGGCGGCATTAAACTGTCAAGCCTTATGAAATGCAAGCCTCATATGATCTTACGTATGATCCAGGCAAAGCGCCGGTGTAAGAGAGAAAACAGAACATTTCTCCCAAAGGATCTGTTTCATCTAAAAGGATTTATGGTGGCAGGTACGGATAACCTGTGTTATAAAGATGATCTGGAAGAACTTTGGGGCATTCGTCCCATGGAATTGTTCGCTGGTACGGAGCCTTCCATTATGGGTACAGAGACATGGACAAGAAAGGGAATGTATTTCTTCCCGGATACTGCGTTCTATGAGTTTATCACAGAGAAGGATATGATGAGGAATTATGACGATCCTTCTTATATTCCGCCTACCTATCTGATGGATGAGGTGAGACCTGGTGAAAAGTATGAGCTGGTATTTACGATTCTGAAGGGCGGTGCGTTTGCCCGTTATCGTTGTGGAGATATGTATCGCTGTGTGGGATTGGAAAACCGGGAAGATGAGACCAGGATCCCCCGTTTTGAATATGTGGACCGGGTACCCTGGATCATTGATATCGCAGGATTTACCAGAATTTCGGAAAATGGAATTCGAAGTGTAATCAGCCTTTCCAAACTTCCAATCACCAACTGGGTGGCAACGAAAGAATACAATAAACAGAATCGACCGTATCTTCACATGTATGTGGAACTGGAACAGGAGGCACTTCTTAGCAATGCCATGAGTGCCAATATTTTAAAGGATTTACTGAGTACATATTTCAAATATATTGATCAGGATTATCGGGATCTGAAAAAGATTCTGGGTATGGATCCATTACAGGTGACAATTTTCACCTGCGGAACCTTTGAAGCCTATGAGAAAAAGACAGGCAAAAAGATACATCAGATGAATCCTTCTCATTACGATATGAAGGAATTACTGGATGTGCAGGAATATCTAAATAAAGTAAGATAACTGTGCAGGCATGGAACAGTTATGAGTGAAGCAAAGAATGGGATAAGGGAAATTTATGGAAACCTACGGATATATATCAATTATAGCCATGCTGTGCTATGGCTTTCTGCTGTTGATGTTTTTGACAGCAAAGAAAAATAAAATAATAAACAGTTTCCTGGTGGTATTGACGGGATTACTTTTCTGGACCGGAGGTTCTGCCTTTATGCGTGCACAGTTCTGGCCGGGATGCGAATTCTGGTATCAGGTTTCCCTGTTGGGAATCTTATTACTGCCATATGCGTATTACCGTTTTATTCTTGCCTTTGGCGGAGTCAGGAACGGATCCGCCGGTAGAATATACCTGGTAATCATGCTGATCTGCTTTTGGGTAAATGCCCAATTTGGAGCTTTTCTGGAAGCCCCTGAGATGGTAGAAAAAAGAGGGGTACAAAGCTTTGTATATGAGATTAAGCCATCTATTATTGCATTTTTTATCCCGGCAGGATTTTTTCTGATCCACCTTTTCGTAATTCTTATACGGATCTGTAAAGAAAATCCTACCATGAAAGTTCAGTATGAACCGGTGATGATGGGAGTGCTTGTACTGTTTCTTGGCAATGCATTTCTTGGAATTCCTTTTTTCAGCGGCTTTCCGATCGATATTTTAAGTGGTGTAGTAAATGTATTTTTACTGTTTTATGCACTGATTCGAAGACGATTATTCCGCCTCCAGATGCTGGCATCTCCCAGTTTATGTTATGGTGTAGGATTGCTGTTTTCTATTTTTGTATTTTTAAATATCATGCCGTTTCTGCAAAAGATTCTCCATATGCAGCCGGATAAGAATATCACCATGTATACCCTTGTATTTGCCATTGTTTTTCTGATTACCTATGCAATCTTTACTTATCTGTGGAAGCTTTTGATCCGCAGTGTATTTGTAAAGGAAGAGAATCATCAGGCGGAGAAGTTAAGGGAATTTAATTCAGCAATTTCAAAAACCCTGGATCTTCAGGAAATTCTGGATCGAACCATCCGGGTGATGAAAGAATTGATGGATGTGGGCAATATCTATATATGTATGCAGAAAGCACCCGGAGAGACTTACTGTGGAGTTGCAAGTGACCAGCCTCTTAATGATCTGGCATTTTCTCTGGAAGAAGAAAATCCGATGATACAGTGGCTGAAAGATCATGAAGAGCCGCTGGTTTACAGGGATTTTCGCTATTCTGTAGAATATAAGTCCATGTGGGAGGAAGAAAAACATCATCTGGATAAGAAGCACACGCGCTACTGTGCCGGATTAAAAGACGGTGATACTTTGGCAGGGGTGATATTGATCACAGCAGATTCCGGGAAAAAGAGATTGGTCTATGATGAAGTGGAACTGATCTCAAACATCACATCGGTGGCTTCTATTGCTATTAAAAATGCAAGAATGTACGAAAAAGCTTGTATCGAGGCAAGAACGGATGAGATGACTGGTTTGTTGAATCGAAAATATTTCCATGAAGTACTTTATGAAGAATTTGAAAAGAATAAAGATGCCTCGTTGGCACTTGCAATTATCAATGTAGATGATTTTAAGTTATATAATCAGCTGTATGGTTTAAAAGAAGGTGATCTGTGTCTCCAGCGCATTGCAAAAATCATCCAGAGCAGTGTGGGAGAAAACGGATATGCTGCCCGTTACGGTGGAAAAGAATATGCTGTTTTGTTGCCGGGATATGATCTTTTCTCAGCCAGAAATCTGGTGGAATCCATTGAAAAGCAGATTTCTGTTATGAATAATCGCAGGACAGACATGAAGCTGAAAGCAATTACGGTCAGTGCGGGAATCAGTGCGGCACCTTATGCGGCAAAAAATGTGAAGGAACTGCTGGAGAATGTGGATCTTGCAGTTTACCATGTGAAACACAGTGGAAAGAACGGGATCCAGGTCTTTGATACCATGTTCCGCAATGCCAACAAGAATATAGTGTCAACAAACCGGGCACATATTTATCAGGAATATGAATCAACCATCTATGCACTGACAGCAGCAATCGATGCAAAAGATCATTATACATTCAGCCATTCCACAAATGTGGCCTATTATGCAACAGCGCTTGCAACAGCACTTGGCATGAATGAAGATATGGTGGAGATCATTCGCCAGGCAGCCCTTTTACATGATGTTGGTAAGATTGGTATCCCGGAGTATGTATTAAATAAGGCCGGCAAACTGACAGACGACGAGTATGAAATAATCAAGGGACATGTGGAATCGTCTATCGATATTATCCGTCATCTGCCTTCTCTGGATTATGTTATTCCGGCTGTTATCGGTCATCATGAACGTTATGATGGCAAAGGATATCCACGACGGATCGCAGGAGAGGATATACCTCTGACAGCACGTATCCTGTGTGTGGCAGATTCCTTTGATGCCATGACGTCCAAACGTTGTTATAAGAAGGCCTTCTCGTTGAATGTAGCAAGAGAGAAACTTCTTCAGGACGCAGGAAAACAATTTGACCCGGATCTGGTCTACAAATTTGTGGAATGCCTGGATAACGGGACCATTACGTTAGTGAAAGCTGAAGAGATATAAAAAAGGTAACATTCAATATCTGTTGTGACGGCAGAATACGATGAATGCTCCTGTTATGAAGTAGATGCATGAGAAAAGAGCAATCTTATGCATCTATTTTTTTGACAATGGATTTTGCATGTAGATGTGAAAGTGTATATCTTTTTCATGCATAGTTTGTTAGAATATAGTTTAGGGTTTATGAATTCGAAAACAGAATCTTTTGCTGCAGTTAAACAAAGCAAATATTTGTGAAAAAGCAGTGATAGATGAAAAAATGGGAAGTTTTGTAATGGATGGATATTTTTATGTATTAACTACAATTGATCTTTTTGTTTTATGCTTTATGTGCATACTCACATATCTGAGTGAATCGCTTAGCGAAAAACAAAAGCGTGGCTTTTTTCTGGCCTATCTTATGATCGCAGGAATTTCAGTGCTGGAGGTCATAACAGTGGTTGTGGATGGCTTGCCGTCCGGATACCGATGGATGAATATTGTGTCTAATTATCTGGGGTTTGGCCTGTCGCCGGCGGTGTCTATCTGTCTTGTGTATGTATTGGACAGAAAAACAGCTCTCCGACGGAAGATCAGAATTGCAGTGTGTTGTGAGATCGCATATCTTATGTTTCTGTTGATTTCTATTCCATATGGAATGGTATTCTCCGTGAGTGTGGATAATATTTATTCACGTGGTCCGCATTTTTACATATATGTCATCATGTATTTTGGGGCAATTTTGTATCTTTCGATATCTACAATCGTCACAGCCAGAGAATTTCAGAATCGCAGCAGGATGCTGATCTATCCATTGATTCTTTTTGTGATGGCGGAAACAGTCATTCAGATTGCACTGCCTGAACTTCATGTAACATGGTTATGTATTACGTTGCTTTCTGTATTATATTTTATCTATTGCAATGAAATGTGGAATCAGTTGGATGCACTCACAGGACTTTTGAATCAGAACAGCTATTTGAAACAGACCAGGGAGGTAAAATACAACAAAGGAGTGCTGGTGGTGTTTGACGCGGATGATTTCAAACAGGTCAATGACTGTCATGGTCACGTGAAAGGTGATCTTTGCCTTGCAGATATTGCGGAATGTATCAAAAAAGCATATGCAGACTTTGGATATTGTTATAGGATAGGTGGGGATGAGTTTTGTGTATTACTGAAAAACGGAGCGAAAGAAGAGGAATGCAAACAGGAATTTCTGCGGCGGTGGACAGAGAAACGAAGAAAGTTCACATTTTTCCCAACCGTTTCTTACGGGTCAGCTCCATTTTCAGATGAAGATATTGCAGTTGTCAAAGACAGAGCGGATCAGGATATGTATCAATATAAAAAAGAACGTAAGAAACATCACGCGCCAAGTCTTACAGACGTTTGATTTGAAGTGATTATTCAAAGGGCATATGCTATCATTTTTGTATAGTAAACAAACCTTAAAGGACGCATGTTAAGGTTTACAAATTGTTTCCGAAAGAAGAAATGAATATGAGTAAGAAATTTATAAGTATCTTATTAAGTATGGCGATGGTGCTGTCAATGTTATTGGTGCCAGGGACGGAGGCAATGGCGGCAGGAGATTAAGGGAGCCTGTATCGTGAGCGGTACGGGCTCCTTTTTGAGTACGCGTACCGTTATTGAGAAAATAATTAGTTGACACTAACTCCGCATGATGTTAATCTGTGATTAGCATTGACTAACTAAATATATGGAGGAAAGACTATTGAAGAGAATGAGGAGAAAATGCAAAACACTTCTGCTGGCAGTATTATTGCTAATCACAGGTGTGATAATAGGTGAAGTAAACGTATCAGCAGCAGAGAAAGAGATTACCATTGACAGTATTTCCGTAAAGCAGGATTCATTCAACGGATTATGGCAATTGAAATTTGCGGATGCAAATTATACGGATGCGATCACGAAAATCTCTGTCAATGACACGGACTGGGAAGCGTATAGTTTCACACCTTCTATGGGTGGAAAATATCGTATCCGGGACGGCGCCGTTGAATTTGCACAGAAAAGCTACAGTCAGACCGCAGCGTTGAAAAATGGTGATGTGATTTCAATTACGGCAACCGGATACAAAACATTAGCTTTCAAAGTTGCTATCGCGGATGGAAAGCTTACAATTTCGCAGGATACAAAGCCAGGCGATAACATGAAGCTTTACGTGCGACTAGTCGGAAGCTTTGAGTCGGCACTTGTAAATCAAAAAGGATACGATGCAATCAGTGGTGCATCTACGAATGTTACGCAGAACAAAAACAGTGATGCAAGTGTAGAGGTTGCACTTGTAAATTCAGATCAGGAACCGACAAAAGATGATTGGAAACTTTTGAGTGAAAGCGATATTCGTATAAAATCCAAAGAGTCTTCGGTGATAATTGTAAATCACGACGATGCGTCCAAAGGAAATGATTCTGGGATGGCGGGTGTGTATTCCGTTCATGATGGTTCCCTTACGTTAGCCGGAACCCCTGCAAATGCAGGTACATATGATATCAGCGTATCGATCACAGACGAAGACGGACATACTGCGACAAGTAACAGCCTGCCGTTTCGCATTTTCGGTGGAGAAGAAACATTAAAAGAGCAGCTTGTATTATCGAACTGCACGAAAACGGCAGATGGAAAATATATGTATGATATGGAGCCGTGGGCAATTAAAAACTTTACAGATGCTTCCGGTGATCAGAGTGTCACTGTTCCGGCAGATGTAAAAGCGTGGTATGGCTCTCACACAAGTGGCACGTATGGAGAACTTGGATACGCTGTATCAGAGGGCACTGCACAGAAGCAAACATTGATCTTGCCAAAAGGATGCAATCTGACATTGGTAAATATGGATATTTTATCCAGTGTGAAAATTATTGTTGGGGACGGTGCGAAGCTCACACTTCGAGATTCTGTCATTCAGGGAGTTGTAGAAGTACAAAATGGCGGAACATTTTCCATGAATTATAACGACTATGGAGAAGGCGAGTTTCTGAACGGAGCGTCCATTAATGGTCAACTGATCTTGCAGGATGGTGCCACATTGGAAAATGCAAAAATTTACTCGAATACGAACAATATTGCCAATGGATCAAGTGCACGTCACAATACAGAACCGGTCGTTGTCGTAAATGGAAATGTTTCATTGAAAGGAAAGGTATTCGTGCGCGGCGATGAGGCACCTACCGGAACAGATGCTGCCACAGGAAAAAGCTATACCGGCCAGAGGGGACTGAAAGTTAATGGCACACTTACTCTGGAAAAAGATGCTGTACTTGCTGTCTTTGGCGGTGGGAAAGATGCAACTACATCAAATGGCGGAACAGCAGTTGAGCTAAATGGTGGAACCATTACCGGAGAAGGAAAACTCATCTGCGTCGGTGGCGATGGACATTTTGGAGAAGGTGGAAATGCAGTGAGCGGTACGGGAATGATTTCCGTAGCAAATGCATACTTAGAAGGCGGCGCTTCTGTTTCCAAATCAAGTACACCGGGAAAAGCTTTGGGAGATAATGTGAAGCTTGCAGGAACAACGAATCGAAATCTGATCGATGGAGAAAATGTAAATGATATCGATTATGATAATGATACATATTGGAGAGATATTCTGACTGTGCCGAACCTTTCTTTATATCCGGTAGATGCAAATGCACCGGGCGAGACGACAGAGCCGGAAAAGCCGGGCGAGACGACAAAGCCGGAAAAGCCGGGCGAGACGACAAAGCCGGAAAAACCGGGCGAGACGACAGAGCCTGAGAAGCCGGGCGAGACGACAGAGCCGGAGAAGCCATCAAGTGGTGGAACAGATTCGAATACAGGTAAGGATAAACAAAACAAGACGAAAACAACTGTAAAAACACAAGTGAAAAGCAAAAAGAATGCTTCGGTTAAAACAGGCGACAGTTCCAAGCCGATTTTATGGGCGGTTCTTATGGTCGTAGCAATTGCCGGAATAACAAGAAGCTTAATGCTGAGAAAAAAGAACTAATGGTCTTTACAAGTTAATCACTTTTTTGTTTACGGATAACAATAACATCATTTAAATTTAATATCATATTTGGTTGAGGAAGCACAGAAAGATCATCTCGAAGTACGAGGAAAATGGTGATCTGATGTGCTTCTTCGATAGTTTAATACAGCGGCTGATATTGTTAAGGTCCGCAAGTCGACGAAGTCACACGTTTCGATCTCACTGAAGGATTTAGAGACGAAGAGACTGGTCGATAGGATTCAAAGTCCGAATAATAAGAAGCGTATTGAAATCGTTTTATTAGATGATGCAATTCCGATCATAGAAGCAGGGAAAAACGCACAGAAGCAATTTGCGAAAAATGTTTTGAGTGGATTAACAGAAGAAGAGATGCAGATGTGCATCCAGGTATTTCAAAAGATTTGTAACAATGCGGATGAATGTTTGAAGAAAAATGCGGAGTGAGATGATGAAAAAATATTTATGTTATTTGACAAGAATGGTAGCTGCCATCATCCTTTCTTTCGGATACTACATCCCGGTTACATTGTTCAGCAAGAAAAAACCAATGGTGGGTCTGCTGATGATCCCAAAGACATGTGCTTACATGTGGATGATCGCAATGGGACTTCAGTTGTTATTTTAGATAATAGGAAAAATTGAAAAGCTGTCGCTTTTACGATGGTTCAATCGCAAAGTGGCAGTTTTTTTGCTATCTTGATTTCAAACAGGTGTAGTATTATACTACAGCTATACGTAGATATTGTTTGACTCATTAATAGAAGAAATTAGGGATTTGACATGATGAAAAACATAGGAAGACATTTTACACCGTTTCAATTGATCACGATGGGTTTTGCCGCAGTTATCTTATGTGGCGCGTTTTTGCTGACGTTGCCAATCTCTTCGGTGGAGGGAGTATTTACGCCATTTCACAAGGCTTTATTTACTTCTACTTCGGCGGTGTGCGTGACCGGGCTGGCAGTGCTGGACACGGGGAGCTACTGGTCTTTCTTTGGACAGCTTGTTATTTTAATACTGATCCAGATCGGTGGGCTTGGCGTGGTGACAGTTACGGTTTCGGTCACATTGTTGTCCGGGAAAAAGATTTCTCTTATGCAGCGCACGACAATGCAGGATGCCATTGCAGCGCCAAGGATCGGAGGAATTGTCCGACTGACGAAGTTTATATTAAAAGGAACATTTCTGGTAGAGCTTATCGGAGCGGTATTACTGCTGCCGGTTTTCGAAAAAGATTTTGGCGTGAAGGGAATCTGGATGTCAATCTTTCATTCTATTTCTGCATTTTGCAATGCGGGATTTGACATTCTCGGAACGACGAAAAATACGTTTCCGTCCCTCCTGCAGTATGCGGGAAATGCTCTTGTAAATGTAGTGATTATGCTGCTTATCATTATCGGCGG
>OLPT01002185.1_pt1 | contig 10685 bp, 14 predicted proteins | sample 1673051 | NCBI WGS metagenome assembly OLPT01 (sample SAMEA3136750, study PRJEB25190) | human gut metagenome | biome: human gut; feature: human-associated habitat; material: faeces | place: Austria | collected 2013
TTAGCCAAACTTCTGACAACAGATGGTAAAACAGAAATGACTGGTGGACACGCCAGAGCTTTAGGAAAAGAAAAAGCTCTGCACAACTGGATTTCATCTTTGGTACAGTGTTTACGAAAGGCATCTCCTCAGGATGCTGTACATTTTTATCAGCAGATAGAAAAAGCAAAACTGGATTATTCTCAGAATGAGTATAATTCTAAACGACTGGAGGATTTTATACAACTATATTTACTTGCTGAAAAAGAAGAAGATATTGTTACTTCGATCATTCAGCTTGCCGGAAACAAAAATATTAAATTACCAGAAATAAAAGAACGGACTCAGCTGGATGCTGTTAAAGATTATCTTCGTAAAACAGCTATGGAAAATGGATACAAAAAAAGTCATCAGTTATGGATGCCGGTATTGGGAACTCATATTTATCTGGATGCATTTCAGGCGTATAAAAAATCTACATTTTCTGGTGGTAAATGGATGACACCTTCCGGAAACTGGTCCCTGGATATTCCAATAGGAATGGTAGACGATCCACAGAATCAGGCACAGTTTCCTCTGCATCTCAGTTTTTCAGAAGGTGGACATCATGCAGTGATCGGTTCTGTTGTCAGCGGAAAGAGCACTCTGATACAGACGATAGTATATGGTCTGGTTACAAAATATACTCCGGACTATTTGAATATATATGCTCTGGATTTCAGCAGCAAAATGATGTCAGCTTTTGAAGGTCTGGCACATGTGGGTGGAGTCATGTATGAAGGCGATGATGAGAAGATAGCAAAATTCTTTAATATGATTGAGAAGATCCTGGCTGATCGTAAAAAAGCCTTTAAAGGTGGTAACTACAGTCAGTATGTACAGGTTCATGGAGTTGTGTATCCTGCTATTCTGATCACAATTGACAACTTCTCCGCTTTTATGGAAAAGACAAAAGGTATTTATGAAAATCTTATCATTCAGCTTTCCAAAGAAGGAGTAGGACATGGAATCTTTCTGTTGCTTTCAGCAGGTGGATTTGGTCTTAATGACATTCCTAACAGAATTGCAGAAAATATCAAAACTGTATTGTGTCTGGAACTTCCTGACAAATTTGCCTATGCAGATGTATTACATACCCTTCACATTGATGTGATACCTGAATCAGGGATCAAAGGAAGAGGACTTGCGGTTATCGATTCCAGAATTCTGGAATATCAGGCAGCTCTTGCTTTGGAGGCAGATAATGATTATCAGCGTATGGAAAAAATCTCTGAAGTATGCACCGCTATGAATCAGGCATGGACAGGACGTCCTGCACAGCCAGTTCCTGAAATACCGGAGAAACCTACCTGGGAAATCTTTGCTGATACAGAGGAAGTGCATAAATATGCAGCAGAAGATCATCTTCTTCCTGTTGGATACAACTCATCAAATGCTGAAATTTACAATATCGATCTGGAAAAAATATACTGTTATCTTATTACAGGTGCTGCCAATACCGGTAAAAAGAATTTCATGAAGATTATGATCGAGGCGGCACGTCTGAAAAACAGTCAGATCTGCATTCTTGATGGAAGCAGTATGATGCATATTTACGCTGGTCAGGAAGATATTACTTATGTTGGAAATGATGAAGAACTGTTTGACTATTTCCATAATACTCTTACACCGGAATTTGTCCGTAGAAACGCTATAAAGAAACAGATTCTTGCAGCAGGAGGTGAAGAGGAGGAACTGTATGAACACACCAGAAAAGAAACACCGGTATTTATTTTCATACCGGATATGGTATGGTTTATTAACACTCTGTATGCACCGGAAAATAGTCTGAAAAAATTAAATGGATTCATGGAAACTCTGACTGCAAAGGGACGTTATCATAATATTTATTTTGTAGGAGCTATGAATATCAACGACAAGAGTATGATTGCCGGTTATCAGGCATTTATTAATTTCGTTTCCTATAAAACAGGAATCCATTTTGGCGGAAAAGTAACACAGAACAATCTTCTGAATTTCGATTATCTCAGCTTCAAAGATCAGGCTAAGACAGAAAAAGCCGGCATTGGACAGCTGCCTGAGGTAAATGGTGAAATTCCTGTTCAGAAGATAGTGGTACCGTTAATGACCAAAAAGAAGAAAACATTATGATTTCCGCAATAATATTAGACAGTGATCAGAAGGAACAACTGAAAATAGAAAAAGATCTGAAAAATCTTATCGCTTATCATACAGATGAATTTTTAGAGATTCATTATTTTTCAGAGTATAAATCTTTTATAACCTATCTGGAAACAGCAGAACTTCTAGATCTGGCTGTGATCGATGTTGTTCTTTCAGATGGACTGCGTGCCGCTGAAAAAATTCATAAATACTTTCCGGATGCAGAGATCATGCTTGTGGCAGATCTATCTGTTTCACCGGTAAAATATATGTGTCCCTCTATCCGGGCTGCTTCGCTTCTTTTGCGCCCAGCAAATGCGGAGTGGGAAAATATCATACGGGATTTTTTTCTGTTGATCATTGAAGGTCAGAACAGTTCCTCTTCCCAAGATACTTTTAAAATTGAAAATAAAAAAGGCATTTTGCGTATTCCTTTCCAGCAGATTTATTATCTGGAAGCAAGAGAGAAAAAAGTTTTTATAAGAACAGGAATTGAGGAACTGGGAGTTTCCGGAACCCTGGAAAAACTGCTGGAACAGTTACCGCCAAATTTCAGGCGTTGTCACAGAAGCTTTATTGTGAATGAAGATCAGATCGTCCAGGTAAATTTCAGTGAAAATTTATTACATTTAAAAAACGAACTTATTGTTCCTGTTTCAAGATCTTATCGAAAAGATTTCAAGAAGGAGAGTCTATGAACGAATTACTCTATGATAATTATATACTTTCCAACAGAGAATTTTTGACACTGGCTTTCCTGACAGGAATCCAGAAGCTCAGTTTGCCTGTGCAGAGCAAACCACAGCCACTGGATGAAAAAGAGATGTATCAGTTATTATTTCAGTTATACCAGAAAAAAGTTCTCTGTTGGAAAGACAATGGACAATACACTTTAACTGATGGATTAAAAAAGATTTTTTCTCAGATCAAAACAGCAGATCAGGAACTTCAAATCTATTATCCAGGTAAAAAAAGTCCTCTTCAATGTTTCTGTGGCAGAGACATTATCGTTACAGAATTAAGTGAAAATGACAGGGATTCTTTACGCATTTGCAAACTGTCGCAAGTTGATTTTTTTCTGAAAATGCAGGAGAAAAAGGTTTTTCCTGTACAGAAAACTCCGGATAAAAAAGAATCTCTTCAAAAAGAAAACCCGGAACTATGGGAGAATCTTCTTCAAAAGTATCGCAGTTTACTCTTGACGTACCACGGAAATACAGGAAATTTTTTTGAACTTTTTGATATGGATCCAACCATATGCAGTTTGGTTATCATCTATGACAGAAAGATTCAACAGGAAAAAGGAGTCCTGCTGCTTCTGAACAGTGGAGTTTATAATATCATGCTATATCTTGAAAAGAATAATATGGAAGCAGAATATTACTCCGAAAAAACGGTAAGAGATATTTTGCTACTGACAAATACAAAGGGAGGTGTCTGAAATGATCTTGGTAGATATCTATATTCCTTCACTGGATAAAAACTATGATTTTCAGGTAGATGAAAATGTTTCTATCAAAAGTCTGATCCTGGAGATTACAGAAATGATTGAAAATGAAACAAAATCAGAAAAAAATCATGAACCGGAGAAATTCATGTTATGTTCCATGGACCAGAAAAAGATCCTGGAAAAATATCATACCTTAAAAGAATGTAATATACGAAATGGTTCAAAACTTTTACTGGTCTGAATGCTTTACCATTCATCCCTGTATCTTTACCATTCATCCTGTTTTGAAGTTTTTTTATTTTTTTGTGCTATTCTGTAGAAGAACAAGGAGGGACGCAGATGTTTTCCATAGATACGGATGTTTTAAAAACACAGGCTGAACTTCTGCAGCAGGAATCCCGTAAGTTTAATCAACATCTGAACAGACTGGATGAAGTCATTCTCTGGATGAAAAGACAGAAATTTAAAGATTCAGAAGAACTTATACATATCCTGAATCGTCAAAGAGAAAATCTGATGCTTCAGAAGAGGCAGTGTATGTTTCTTGCAGAAAGTCTGCAGCGGATAAGTGAAAACTACAAGAATACCGATCAGAAAATTTCAGACAGTCTGGATGCTATATCTGATCAATTCGGTTTTTTGTATGAAATTGATTTAGGCAGAGGTTTGATCCCAGCACTTTCATATGTCGGGATAGAGCTGGATCTGAAAGATTAACTATTTCTGCCGGAGAAAGGAAGAGTTATATTATGGCAGCTTCTAAGATAAAAGTAAATACGGATCGACTGAACCAGACACGCAATTCTGTTCAGACCAGGCTGGAGCTGATAGTAAAAAATATCCAACAGATATCTGAAGACATGAATGCCCTGAATGCCACCTGGACAGGTGATGCCCATGAAACTTTTGAAAAAAGCACGACTTCAGATATTCAGAAACTTCAGGATGTCTGTAAGGGACTGGAAGGCATTGTGAAATATGAAAACAATGCAGTAAAGGAATATAACAGATGTGAACAGCAGGTAAGTGATATCATCCGACAGATCAGAGTCTAAAGGAGAAACCTTATGGGAATTGTATTAAAAGTAACACCGGAAACACTGGAAAAAATGTCTGGTGATATTCAAAACAAAATTCAGCAGATCAAGTCTCAGTTTCATGAGATTGAGTCTGAGATCAATCGTACCCCGGGATACTGGGAAGGAAACGCCAGTGAAGTACATAAGAAACAGTTTGATACTTTAAAGCCGGAAATGCAGGAAGCTCTGGATCGACTTCAGAGACGTCCGGAAGAGCTTTTGAAAATGGCAGGATTATATCAGACCACAGAAAATACTTCAAAAGAAGCCACCATGTCTCTCAGTGAAGACGTCATCATATAAAGGAGGGATAACTAATGGCAAGAAGTGCTTTTGAAATTCAGATGGACTACAGAAATGCGATCCGGCAGGCAGACTCTTTAAGTGAGATCGCCCGGGATCTTAAGACCACAGCAAACTCAGGATTGCAGGACTGTATGGCACAGATTTCCACCAACTGGACAGGTGACAATTCCAGAGCTTATACGCAGAAATGTACCACACTGAAAACCAACATTGTACGTTCCGCAGACAAATTACAGAAAACGGCAGAGGCAATCCGCAGAATTGCCAAAAATACTTATGACACAGAAATGAATGCATTATCTATTATGCAGCGAAGAGAATATTAAAGTATATAAATATCTCTGGACAAGAGAGTCTATATAAAAATAATTTATAATACAGGGAGGAATATCCATATGGCAGAGATTCAGGTAACCACAGCCACTTTAAGAGCAAAAGCAGAAGAATTAAACGGTTTAAATGAACAGTTCAAAAATGCTGTTACTTCACTTACTGAGGAAGAACAGTCTTTAAGAACCAGCTACGAGGGTCAGTCTAGTGATGCATTTCATGCTGCATTTACAAAAGATACCGTTCAGATGAGTAATTTTTATAATGCTATTGCTCAGTATGTTCAGAAACTTCTCCAGATAGCAGAAGCATATGAAAAAGCAGAGCAGACAAATATTGCTACTGTATCCAACTAATACCTATACAAATCAATTAAAATAAAAGAGAGGGATTAAATTATGGCAGATGGAATTTTAAGAGTAACTCCAGAGAGATTACAGGCAACTGCAAGTAGTTTTGAATCTACAGGAAATACCGTTCGTAACCTGACACAGCAGATGACTTCTATTGTTACCGGACTTTCCGGACAGGTATGGAGTGGTGAAGCAGCAACATCTTATGTAACAAAATTTAACGGACTGCAGGACGATATCGAACGTATCCACAAAATGATCCAGGAACATTCCAAAGATCTTCAGGAAGTAGCACAGCAGTTTATCACAACAGAAAATGCCAACAAAGAAATGGCAGGCAGCTTATCTTCTGATGTAATTGTCTGATCTTTTCCGAATCTTAATAGCACAGTAAGAACTATACTGGAAAACGTCGATGACTCTGTCGGCGTTTTCCAGATGTTCTATTCAGAACAAAATATACCAGTCCTTTTCAGGAGTAACCGCTTATGATTAATTTAACCGTAAACAGGAAATTACAGTTTCAGGCGATTTTTATATCAGCCTTGCTTTTATGGAGTATTTTATTCGCTCCTGTAATTTCTTATGCATCATCACCAGCTGCCGAAAATTCTGAAACAGATAAAACAGATCAGTACAGAGACAGCATCGTAAGAATCGAGTCCATTTGCTGGGATGGTGATAACGTAATCTATCAGACAAAATCCTTTTCCGGATTTGTCATATCCAAAGATACTTCCGGAGTCTATGTAGTAACCGCCAACAAAAATCTGACTTATTCAGCAGAAGAAAAATCTGCCATTGAAGAGAGTTATAAACTCCAGTTAAAGACAGAAGAAGCTTCCGATGAAGAAGAAAACGAAGAAAATTCTTATAAATCTGAACCTAACGTCCGTATTTCCGAAAAGATAGAAGTGATATTCAGTGGGGATCTGCGTGTAAAAGCTACGATTGTAGGAGAAAGTGAACAGCGAAATCTTACTGTCCTGAAACTGGAACAGTCCATTCAGTTTGATCATATCCCTGAATTTCCGGAAAAAGGAGTGGAACATAAAGACCAGATCTTTCTTCTGGCATATCCTGAAAGTGCCTCTGACGGAGCTGTATATAATGCAGAAAATGTATGTATCACAGAGGGAACACTTCTGGATACCTGGAAAGATGATGAACTGGAATTTTTTAAACATGATATTACTGCAGATGCCTTTTGTACCGGTGGTCTTTTGTTATATAAAGACGGAACGATCGCTGGTGTCTTTCTTACAGGAAACGGAGATGCTGATGGAACTGCTATCAGCAGTGATTCTCTGAAAACATTTCTGACCACCTTAAAAGTACCTTTTAATGAACACAAAAAAGTAATTGTAAAAAAGGAATCTCCGATTCTCAATATTGTACTGGGAATCGTTATATTTATACTTCTTATTATAACCATAATAAGAGCCGTTAAAGGAAACCTGTCACAAACCTCGGGTGATGAGAAACCGCACCCTGCTGTCAGCAAAAAACAAAACAAGAAGAAAAAGTCCAGGAATAATACATCTTCCCCACAGGCGCCAATGGTCCATGCAAGTATTGAATACCCTGCTGATAAACGTATCGTAATGATTCGCAAACCATATTTTCTGATTGGCAGAACAAGTGATGTGGATTTTATCCTTTCCGAAAATAAAGGAATCAGTCGGAAACACGCCTGTATCCGCTATGAGAATCAGAACTTTTACCTTTCAGATATGGACTCTACCAATCACACTTACCTTAATAATTCAGAACTGAATCCAGGAAATGAGGATATTGAAGAACGGAGACCGGATTGGAGTAGGGAAAGAGATTTTGATTTTTTACCGGCAGTAAATCTATAGGTGTTTGACAAAAAGTATGGTATAATATTGGGGGATTTAATATGTCAGAATTTCAAATTAAACCAAATAATTTAAAAAACACTATTGCTGATATTAAGAACATTAATCAATCATTAAAAACATATCCCAGGCAGATTAATAAAATTTCTTCAAACCTGAAACATGGAATGATGGCAGGATATAATTTTGACCCTGCATTAAGTGGCGTTTCTGACAGCATAAGAAAAGAAATACAGTCTGTCACTCAGTTACATAGTTCTCTTGAAAGTATAATACAGTTATATCAGGAAACAGAGAATAAAATTTCTGGTACCTTACAGAAAAACAGTGGCAAAGATAATAATGAAAACAAAGGTAAATCAAATAGTGGCAGTGGTGCATTTATTTCAGGAAAAATAAGTAAAGATGGTAAAATCGCTGGGGTGGACAGTCATGGAGAAGTTTCAGGAGAACTTGGTGGTTATTCTTGGAAAAAGAGTTTTACGACATCATCTTCTTGGAAAGAAAAAAAGGACAACAATGGAAGAACTTATAAAGCATATGATTCTTTAACTCTTTTATCTGCAACTCTTGCCAGCGAAGCACATATTGCTAAAGGTGCATTAAAAGGAAATTTTGGATTATTGCGTGGAGAAGCCGAGGGATCTGTTGGAGAAATTAGTGGTTCCGGACACATTGATGCTACCTTAATTTCAGAGGGTAAATTTACCCCTCAAGTAGGAGCAGGAGTTAAAGCTTCTGCTGTAGGTGTCAAGGGCGGTGTTAAAGGTGGTATTGGCACAGAGAATAATAATATTCATGTTGGTGCCGAAGGAAAAGCTGGTGTTGCAGAGGCAGAAGTTTCGGCAGGAATTGGAAAAATTGCATATGAAAATGATGATGGAACAGTAACAACTGCATATGGTGTTCAAGGTGAAGCCGGAGCTGAAGCGTATGTAGCAGAAGGCGAGGTGTCTGGTGGACTCGATATTATGGGTGTAAAAGTCGATGTAGGATTAAAAGGAAAGCTTGGGGGTGCAGGTGCCAAAGCTGGTGGACATATCTCTACCGGAGGCGTAACAGCCAATGCATCACTAGGTTTTCTCGCTGGAGTAGGTTTAGATGTTTCAATCGACTGGACAAATTTTAAATGGAAATGGTAAAGGAGAAGAAATATGTACAAAGATTTAATGCCAATAGGATCTGTTGTTTTATTAAAAGGCGGTGAAAAACGTCTGATGATTTGCAGCCGAGTGGTTGCAAATGCTGCAGAAAATACAATTTATGATTATGCCGGATGCTTATATCCAGAGGGAATTGTAAACTCTTCTAATTTGTATTTTTTTAATCATGATGCGATAGATGAAATATTTTTTATAGGATTCCAAGACAGAGAAGAAATGAATTTTCGAGCAAAAGTACTTGCTGAACTGGATGGAAAAAAATTAGATATACAAAATGGTCAGATTGTTTTAAGGGAGGATATTGAATAAATAATGAATAAAAATTGGGTTATAACCTGTATTGTAGTGGGAGTTTGTTTTGTGGGTATTATTTTTTGTGGCGTGGGTATAATTCTTTCTGTTTCTCAAAAAAACAAAAAGAAGGATTGCACGCAACCAGTTTCGGCAATTATAGTTGAGATAAAACGCTCTCATTATACATCTATGGATAAACGAGAGACTAGTGCATGGTTTCCTGTATATGAATATTATGTGAATGGAAATAAGTTTCGGAAAACCTCAAATATAGGAGGCTCTGAAAACGCTTTTTCTGTAGGGCAAAAATTGACTCTTTATTTAAACCCAGAAAATCCTGAACAGTTTTATTTTCCTTCTGATGCAGGAGATTTTTTAAGCAAACTTTTTATTGGATTGGGTATTTTTCTGCTTTTGGTAGCTGTTATAACCCGAACTGTTTTACATCGTATTTTATTATAACAAAGGAGATTAAAAGGTATTCAGCCTTTTTCACTGACTAACATGAGTACATTATACATCGGCAACCACACTACTTCATCCAAGGGCTATACAGCCATGGCAAAACAGATGATTGCAAATGGTGGAAACACCTTTGCGTTTTTTACCAGAAACCCCAGAGGTGGAAGGGCGAAAGCTATCAATGAAAAAGATATCCAGCAGTTTCTGGCACTTGCAAAGGAACATTGCTTTGGGAAAATTGTAGCACACGCTCCCTATACCATGAATGCCTGCGCTGCTCGGGAAGAACTTCGAGACTTTGCAAGAGAGACTTTCCGGGATGATCTGAGACGTATGGAGTATACTCCTGGAAATTATTATAATTTCCATCCAGGCAGCCATGTGGGACAGGGAATAGAGGCTGGAATTCAAAAGATAGCGGAAGTGCTGAATGCAGTTCTTACTGAAGAACAGACCACTACAGTTCTTCTTGAAACCATGGCTGGAAAAGGCTCTGAGGTGGGAAGCCATTTCCAGGAGCTTCGTGCCATCATGGACCTTGTAGAAAAACGCGATAAACTTGGAATCTGCCTGGATACCTGCCATGTGTGGGATGGTGGCTACGATATTGTAAACGACCTGGACGGTGTCTTAACTGAATTCGACCGCATCATCGGTCTCGACCACTTAAAAGCCATCCACCTGAACGACAGCCTCAACCCTCTTGGCAGTCACAAAGACCGCCACGCCAGAATCGGGGAAGGCCAGATTGGTCTTGATGCCCTTGTCCGTGTCATCCGGCACCCGGCATTGGAGGGTAAGCCTTTTATTCTGGAAACGCCTAATGATGATGAGGGTTGGACAAGAGAAATTGCACTTCTTAGGGAAAGATATTCAGAATAAATACCTATTTAGCAAAACGGTGTTTCAATGTCTGTTCATTGAAACACCGTTTTTTCTATAGTGATTTATGAATTATGAAAGAACCTCGTTCTTCAGTTCATCCCCATTGATATAAGCCTGGGCATTCTCCATTGTAGTTTCAGCAATATTGGTGAGTGCTTCTTCTGTAAAGAATCCCTGATGGGAGGTCATGGTTACGTTCGGGAAGGAGAGAAGTCTCTGGATCAGGGAAGTCTGCATGATGCTCTCAGACAGATCTTCGAATACATAATCAGATTCCTCCTCATAAACATCCAGTCCAACCGCAAAGAACTTATGGTCGCGGATACCGGAAATCAGATCCTCCGTCTTGATAAGACCGC
>OLPT01002195.1_pt1 | contig 10640 bp, 10 predicted proteins | sample 1673051 | NCBI WGS metagenome assembly OLPT01 (sample SAMEA3136750, study PRJEB25190) | human gut metagenome | biome: human gut; feature: human-associated habitat; material: faeces | place: Austria | collected 2013
CCCCATGCAGTACCGGATAAGCAAGGGACTAGCCGCTTAGGCTGGTCCAAGGAATCGTCCGCACCCCCGAAAGTCGTTTCGTTTGAGTTTTACAATAAAAAATGGACGCTGACCTGGGTCAACGTCCATTTTTGGACACACTTTTTGTCCTATAAGCCACGCTTCGCGCCAAGCATCAACGAAAAGAACCCCTGGCGCATGCAGTTCAGGCGAAGCCGGGGCAACGCGCACTTAAGCACGCGAATCAAAGGCTGAGCCAAAAATGCAGCACCAGAGGTTCTTGCAGCATCGCATTATCTCGCCGCCCGAAAGAGCGGCAAGGCCGAACTAGTCGATATCGCCCAAATCAAAGGCCTCGGCAGCATCGCCGAAACCAGAAAGGTCTTTCTCGACACTCGGAGCCGGAGCGGGAGCAGCGCTCTGCGCCGGAATAACCGTAGCGGTTGCGGGAGCAGCGGTCACAGCGGGCGTCACAGGGGCCGATTCAACAGCGCCTGCGGCGGGAGCGACATAGCTCGGGGCAACGGCGCCCGTGGCGCCGAACATGGGCTTGTGAACCGGGGCCTGAGCGGGGCTTGCGAAACGGCCATGGGAGCGCTTCTTGCCCTCCTTCTTGGCGAGTTCGTCCTCGATATCGTCAAGCTTGGCATTCGCATCGTCGATGAAGCTCTTCAAGGCCTCGGAATACGCTTCGCACGTCTTCTTGTGGGAACGATCGAGCTCTTCGATGGCGGTTTCAATCTTGGCCTTCTCGGCGTTCGCGCGGTCGACGATGTCGCTCGCCTCGATTTCAGCGTCGTTGTGGATGCGCTTCGCTTCGGCGCGGGCAGCATCGAGCACTTCCTGGGCGGAACGCTGGGCGGTCACGAGCGCATTGGCAATGGCGGAAGCGTCAGTTTCCTTTTCGGAAAGCTGTTTCTCGAGCTCGGCGATGCGAGCGTCTTTTTCATCGACAGAAAGCACCGAAGTCGTATCGGCGGCTTCCTCTTTGACTGCCTCGGGCTCGGGTTCGGGCATCGCGGGCTCGGCGAAAGCGGCGTCCATATCCATAGGCTCGTCATCATCGAAGCCCATCTGGTTATTATTGAGCTCGTCAATGCGAGCGAGAAGCTCTTCGATCTGGGCATTCAAGCCGTCAATCTCGGCTGCGACATGCTCGAGGAACACATCGACCTCGTCAACGTCGTAACCCTTGCGATCAACCGTGAAACTCTGGTTGTGGATGTCTTCGGAAGTGATGGCCATGCCTACTCCAATCTCATTCGGTATATACCCCGGAAACCCGGGGCGGCCTGCGATATGAATCGCACAGCCTGCAGGACGCCTTGCGCCCCAATGAACATATTCGCGCCGCTGCGGCTAAAGAATGCCGACAATCAAGCGCACCAAGAATTGTAATACAAGCAGGGCAAAGATAGGCGTTACGTCCACCATGCCCCCAATCGGCGGAATGAATTTACGGAAAAGGTTCAGATACGGATCGCAAACCTTCCCCAACACCGTTTCGATATCGGCCAGAATGCCGCTTCTGTTCGGAATCCAGCTCATGAGCACATACACGAGCAGAATCGTCGTGTACGCGTCGGCGAGCTTCACGATGAAAAGCTGCAGGGCATACATCTACATCAACCCTTGGGCTTTGAGGCGAGACGCCTCGGCATCGCTCAAGCCTGCGCCGCGCGTGATAACGAACACGTGGCCCGAAACGCATTCGACCTGAGCCTCGAAGGCGCATGCCACGCCAAAGCTGAAGTCGAGAATGCGCTTGCCGAGCGCTTCGGGGGTGTTGCGCAGCGAAACAACAGCGACATCTCCGCTCTTGAGCACCTTGGCGATACGTTCGGCATCGTCATACGACTCAGGCTTGACGATGGTCACGATACGAGCCGGGCGCTGCACCACACGGCCTTCGCCAGAAGGCGATGCGGGCGCAGGAATCACTCCCGTGGTTTGCGCATAAGCGCCCGTGGAGCTCGCTGCAGCCTGGGGCGCCGACGCGGCCGGCCGAGCGGCAGACGAGGGCTCAAACAGCGAATTCACGCCAGGAGAGCGGTGCGAATCTTCGCGAAGCGCGCCGAAATCGCGGTTCGGACGCGTTGCCTGCGACGCATCGGCGGTCTCGGGGGCTTCGCTCGGCGTGTATTGGATATTGGCACGCACGTCGTCAGACGTGACGAGCTTGGGCAACGACGCCGTGAAGCTCGAAGAAGGCGAGTCGTTCTCCACCGCGTAATCGGCAGAATCGTCGAAGCCGTATTCGCCATAATCGCCATAATCGACGGCGTCATCGCGAGAATCGCGAGCGCGCGAGGGGCGCGAGCCCGCCTGGCTCGAAGCCTCGCCAATGCCCAGGCGATCTTTCAGTTCATCAAATTTAGGAATTTTGAAATCCATTGCGTGTCCACCTATCAATCAAGCGGGCTAACCCGCATAGTCGGCACTGAATATGGCTCGACCGATGCGAACCATGGTAGCCCCCTCGCCAATACCTTCGGAATAATCGTTGCTCATCCCCATTGAAAGTTCATGGAGCTCCATATCGATGCCACGTGCCGCAAGGTCGCTTTGCGCCGCATCGCGCAGCTCGCGCAGGCGCTTAAACGTTGCACGCGCCATCGAGGCGTCGCCGATGGGAGCCATTATCATAAGGCCTTTCACGCGCACATGCTTCAAGGCGGCGCAATGCGTAAGCATATCGATAAGATTTCCGTCGGCCACACCCTGCTTGTTCGACTCGCCGTCGTTGACTTCGATAAGCACGTCCTGCACAATGCCCGCCGCGGCAGCCAGTCGATCGATTTTATCGGCGTGGCTTTCCTGGTACAAAGAATGGATGAGGCATGCGCGCCCCACTACCTTGTCGAGCTGGCGAGATTGGATATTGCCAATAAAATGCCAGTTCTCGCTCGGGAACGTGTCGTGCTTGCGAACGAGCTCATCGGGGCGGTTTTCCCCGAAATCGTGAATGCCTGCCTCAATTGCCTCGGCAACCGCATCAAGCCCCACGGTCTTCGACACGCCAATGACGCGCACATCGCTTCGGGCGCGACCCGCAGCTGCGCACGCCTCCTCAACGGATTCTTCGACAGATTCCCAACGTTGTTCCAACGTAGTCATAAAAAGAGCTTCTTCCTATCCAAGAATACGAGCCGCAAACGCGCCATGGCGACCGCACGTGCCGCCCGAGGCGCGATACGAATAAAAACGCTCACCAGCATCGCACACCGTGCACATATCGACATCGGCAATACGCTCAGACGCAACACCCATACTCGCAAAGCCGCAGCGAAGCGCAGCGCCCATATCGACGTGGCGCTCGTCGACCAAGCTTGCCTCGCCGAACGAATCGAAAAACTGCTTGGCGACTTCTTCGCCAACCTCGAAATGACACGCATGGATATAAGGGCCGATATACACGTTGAAGCGTTCGGGAGGCTCGTCCGTAAGCTCGCAAAGCGTCGAAAGCGCCGTCGCCCAGGCGCCATACACGACCCCGCGCCATCCGCAATGCGCCACGGCGAACTTGCCGGAAGGCGCCACGATAATCACAGGCGTGCAATCGGCGAAGCACAGCAAGGCCGCGACGCCATCGCAACCCACGACAACCGCGTCGCTGCCTTCGGCCGCGAACTCTCGCGTCTCGGCGATATCGCCAGCGTTTTCGCACACGGCGACATCGGCGCCATGCACCTGGTTGGGCACAATAAGTCTCGATGGGTCAATGTCAAACGCCTCGCAGACCCTGCGGCGATTCTCACGCACACTTTCGGGATTGTCGTTGACATGAAGGCCCAGGTTCAACGAATCGTACGGCGGCTCACTCACACCGCCCGAACGCTCGGTAAACGCGATGCGTACGCCGCATGCTTCGAACAGGGCCTCATCGGTAAATGCGGTCAGGTTAGAAAAACGACCCTCGACAAGCCGCGGGAGCGGCAAATCGAGGGTCGCTTCAAGCCCTGACGCGTTGGTCATACCCGTCATGGCACATCGCTTCCGTTTTATCGACGACGAAGGAAATCGGGAATGTATTCCTCGTCGGCAACGCGCGTAGATGCAGCATTCATCGAAGATGCGGCAGGCGACGCTGCATGGGTTTGGTTGGATGTGTAGGTGTCGCGGCCAAAAGCGCCAACCGTGGAGCTCGATGCGGGAGTCGAAACAGCCTGAGTTGCCGCAAACAGGTCGTTGCGAGCGGAATCGAAGTCCATCGCAGCCTGCGACTGGCGCGCAAAGCCCGTAGCGATAACGGTAATGCGAATCTGGTCGCCCAGGGTATCGTCGATGATCTGGCCGTAGATGATATTGGCATCTTCGTCGACAACGGCTTCCATAGCGCGCGCTGCAGCGTCGACTTCGGCGAGCCGGAAGGCCTCACCACCGTCGGTGACCTCGTCAAGTACATCGACAACCTGTAAGCTATCATCGCCCAACGAAAGAGCCCGCATCTGCGGGCTCTTTTCTTTTTTTGGGAAATGCGCGGCAGGGCGAAAAAGCGGGAGCATGCACCGCGGCCACAGCGAGAAACAAGGGCGTGCGCGGCGGCTTCGATAAGATGCCGGGACGCGCACGCCCGCTTCAGCAGGAAGCCTACGGGCGGTCGCGGCGAGAAAGCCATGCGAGCACGGCGGCAGCCACAACGAGCAGGCAGATCGTCGCCACGCGCCCGACGCTTAAAGGCTGGTACCCCACAAGAAAGATGCCCACCCCGAACGCCGCCAGTACCACGCAAAGGACGGAGAGCCATTTCAGGTAGTGTTTCCTCTCCATGCTACGCCACGTCTTCCTCGCTCAAGCGGCCACGGAACGTGCGGTAAACGATGACGTGGTACACCAGCACGAGCGGCACGCCGATACACGCGATGCCCGTCATCCAAGCAAGGGAAATCTCCGAGGATGCTGCCGTCGCCGCAGTGATCGAGGCGCCCACGCCGGCGGGATCGGCGACGACGAGCGTCGGGAACATCGACGTCGCCAGAAGCCCGATAAGGCAGACCGCGCTTGCGGACTGGGCGAGAAACGCGCCCAAGTCGCTCCCCTTCGCGCGGCCCAGGTATATCGACACGATGAGAGCGATTGCGAAGAGTACGGCAAACACGCAGGCCACTGGCCACATTGCGGGCTCAATAGCAGGACGGATGACCCCGAGCGTCATAGCACCGCAGACCACGAACAGCACGAGCGTCACAATCTGCAGAATGCCCCCGAGCTTGCGCGCCCGCGCACGAAGGTCACTCCCCTCGGGCGTTTTAAGCGCGATCCACAAGCACCCCGCCGTCAGACACATCGAGAAACCGAGAAGGCCGACGAGCAGCGTGTACGGGGTGATGAGCCCCAGAAGCGGGACACCCGAGTAATCCCCGTTCGCCGCCATGGGAATACCCGCGAACGCATTGCCCACGGCAACCCCGAGCAGAAGCGCCGGCAAGAACGATCCCACGATGAAGCACACGTCCCACACGCGCGACCAGCTGGCGTCATGAGCACGGAATTCGAGCGAGACGGCGCGTACGATAAGCCCGAACAACACGAGCATCACCGCGAGGTAGAAGCCCGAGAACGTCGTGGCGTATGCCGCGGGAAACGCCGCGAACAGCGCGCCTCCCGCCGTGAGCAGCCAAACCTCGTTGCCGTCCCACACAGGGCCGATGCTGCGGCGGATATACGCGCGCTCGGTCTCGTCCCTCGCGAGGACCGGGTAGAGCACGCCCGCGCCCAAGTCGAATCCGTCGAGCACGAAATAGCCCGCGATCAGCACGAAAATCAGAAAGAACCACAGTATCTGGAGAATCGTCATTACTGTTCACCACCCTTTTCACCCGCACCGGCAACCGCAAGATTCCCATCGGCCGCCTTGGCGGCACCCTCATCAGGCCCCTGCTTCACGAAATGGGAGATAACGCGCACCCAACCGATGAGGAGGAACAGGTAGACCGCAAGGAACAGCCCCAGCGTGATCAAAAGCTCGGGCGCCGACACAGATTGGGAAATCGCGTCGTTCGTCAGAAGAGCCACGCCGTCGGGACCGGTCGTCGAAGGATAGACAACCCACGGCTGACGGCCCACCTCCGCCGTGATCCAACCAACTTGAATGGCCACGAACGGGAACAGCGGCGAGATGACGAACAACTTCTGCAGCCAGCGCATCGAACGAACGCGCTCACCGCGCATAGAGAAGACGATCGCAAGGATCGCCGTCACCATGATGAGCCCATACATGGCGACCATCAGGTGATATGTTTGGAACACGAGGTTCACGGGCTGATCGGCGACGTTCATATCGGAGTACTTCTCCTCCTGCGCGAGCGAATGCAGGCCCTTGTACTCGGTATCCCACATGCCGGTTGCAAGGAAGCTCGTCCCGCCGGGAATCGCGAACGGGGTGATCACTTTCTCGTTTTCCTCGTCCACCCAACCGAATGCGTAGAGCGGCGGCACCTCGTCGTTGTACATGCCCTCCATCATGGCGAGCTTGGTGGGCTGCTCTTCGGACACCTGAACGGCGGACGCGTGCGCGGTCACGATCATGGCGCACGAGGCGACGATGCCGACGACGGCCCCGATGCGCACCGTTTTCATGGCGAAGTCGGTGTGCTTGTTCTTGAGCAGGTACCATCCGCCCAAGGCGAGCGATGTGAACGCACCGATGATCAGCAACGCAACGATCACGTGGAAGTAGCGCGGGGCAATCGAGGGGTTCATGGCTGCTGCGAGGAAGTCGGTGATGATAGCCTTCTTCCCATCGGCTGCGAGCTCGGCACCGGCGGGCGTCTGCATCCACGAGTTAGCGATGAGGATCCAGAGCGCACTCAAAAGGGAGCCTGCCCACACAAGCCATGCCGACACGGTGTAGAACTTGGGCGAAACCTTGTTGCGACCGAACAGCAGCACGCCCAAGAACACCGACTCCAGGAAGAAAGCGAACAGCGCCTCTGCGGCAAGCGGGGCGCCGAAGATGTCGCCTACGAAGCGCGAGTAATCTGCCCAGTTCGTGCCGAAGGAGAACTCCATCGTGATACCCGTCGCCACACCGATGGCGAACGTCGCGGTGAAGATCTTCACCCAGAGGCGCACCGCCGCGCCGTCCTTCTCGTCGCGCGAACGGTAGTACTTCGTCGCGAAAATCGCCGTGATCAGGCCCAGCCCGATCGAGAGCGGGACAAATATGAAGTGGTACGCAACGGTGAGCGCAAACTGGATACGTGAGAGCAAAGCAACGTCGGTCAAGATATCCATAACGCAACCCCCTCCTCTTCGCATATGCGATGGTTGATTATTGGATGTCAGGATAGCACATTATCGATAACAGTTCTCATTATTATTGGGAACTATTTTCGATAATGTCACTTACAGGAAATCCCTCTGCAAGCGAACAGCAAAAGCCTAGCCCCGTCGCGCGCAGTAGCCAAGCGCCGTATATGCGAAATGTCGTCGGGAAACCCTACGGCTGCAAAGAGTTGCTATCCGCAGCGCGAAGAAACGCCGCCTTGACATCGGCAATCGAATAGAGGCTGCCGAATGCGCAGATAAGGCCTTCGGAGCCGGCGATTTTGCGCGCAGCAGAGGCGGCATCGTCGAAATCGCCCGCAACCTCAATCGTTGCGCGAGCGCCGAGTTCACCGCATGTCTCGCGAATCGCCTCAGCGAGATCGGCCGCATCGAGAGCACGCGGATTAGGCGGCGTCACGCACACGAAGGCACTCGCCAGCGGCGCGACTGTCCGAAGCATCGAGCGATAGTCTTTATCGGCAAGAATGCCCACAAGGAATACTGGCCGCTTATCGGGGAAAACGTCCCACAGCGAATCGGCAAGCACGCCCGCGCCCTGCGGGTTGTGGCCGCCATCGATCACCACGGTCGGCATACCCGCCGGTTGATCAAGCACCTCGAAGCGCGCAGGCCACCGCGTCTCGGCAATTCCACGAGCGATAGCCTCATCAGGAATCTCCCAGCCGCGCTCGCGCAGCGCACCAGCTATCTCGATAGCCATCGCCGCGTTCGAGGGCTGATAAGACCCCAAAAGCCGCGTCGCATACTCCCGCCCGCGATACGAGAACAACCGCATAGGAAGAGTCCCCTCAACCTGCGACATGGGGGTTCGGTGGGAATCAATTGACGAACTTACTTGAAGCTTCTGCGCGAGGACGGCGTGCTCCGCGCGCAGTTCCGCAGCGAAGCGAGGACTGTCTGAGCACGGAGTATGCTGTCCCCGCGCAGAGGCGGTCTCGCAGGTTAAGCCCCCCTCGGCCCCTGCCTGGAGCTCTTGAGCATGAGGGGCGTGCTCCGCGCGCAGTTCCGCAGCGAAGCGAGGACTGCCTGAGCACGGAGCATGCCCCTCGTGCTCAAGAGCGGTGCCGCGAGTCAACAGCGCAGCGCCCCTCGTCACCTTCCCCACCGAAAGCAGCGAGAAATCAGGCACGACAAGCTTATCGCCCACGCGCCGTGCCGCATCTTCCACCACTTCCATGGCGGAAGGTTCCTGCGGCCACGACACCACGGTTGAACCCTCCTTCACGATGCCCGCCTTCTCGTGGGCAATCTCGGCAAGCGTGTTGCCGAGCAGGTTCGTGTGGTCGAGCGCAATCGACACGATTGCCGCAACCTCGGGCGCAGCGATGACGTTGGTGGAATCGAGCCGGCCTCCAAGCCCCACCTCGAGCACCACGATATCGCAGCCGACGTGCGCGAAATGCACGAGCGCCACAGCAGTCATCAGCTCGAACTCGGTGGGGTGCTCGCCACCTTCCGCTTCCATCGCCTCGGCACACTCGCGCACACGAAGCGTTGCAGCCGTGAGGTCCTCATCCGAGATGTTGCGCCTGTTCACACGGATGCGCTCATGGAAGGTCTCCACGTAGGGGCTCGTGAAAAGCCCCGTTTTAAAGCCCGCCTCCGCAAGGATTGACGCCGTGAAGGCGCAGGTCGACCCCTTGCCGTTCGTACCGGCGACATGGACGAACTTCAAGCGGTCCTGAGGGCGCCCCAGCCGATCGAGAAGCTCGCGGATGCGCTCAAGGCCGAGTCGGGACGTCAGCCAACGGGGCGTGTTGATGTATTCGATTGCGTCGAAAGGCATGCTTCCACCTTTTTAGAGAAGTTTTTGCTGCGAGAACGATTCATTCTCTTTCACTGGAGAAGATTGCGGCGCAACCCCCGACTCATCAGGGGAAACAAGAGCGACCGAGCGCACTTGCGGCACCCTGTCTTTCCCACCTGGCTGCGAACCATCGGGGACAGCGGCAACGATGCCCGCCTGTCGCAAAAGCTCGCCGAGCGTCGCAAAATCGTTCTCCAACGCCTCGCGCTTGCTGCCATCGTAGAGCGCGGCCGCGGGATGGTAGATCGGGAAGACGCCGAAGCGGCCCGCATGCTGCAAGGTTCCATGCAGCCGCGTGATTCCCACCTCGGTCTTCAGGATGAACTGCGTGGCGAACTTGCCGAGCGTCACGATGAAGTCGGGCATGATGGTTCGCGTCTGTTCGCGCAGGAAAGGCGCGCACAGCTCGATCTCCTCAGGCCTGGGGTCGCGATTTCCGGGAGGGCGGCATTTCAGCACGTTCGCGATGTAGACGTCGTCGCGGGAAAGCCCCGCAATCGCAAGCAGGTCGTTGAGCATGTGCCCGGCGGCGCCCACGAATGGCTCGCCCTGCAAATCCTCATTGCGACCAGGCGCTTCCCCCACGAAAAGCACGCGGGCGCGAGGGTTTCCCACCCCGAACACCGTTTGCGTGCGCCCCTGAGAAAGCGGGCAGCGGCGACAAGCTTCCACCGCGGCGCGAATCTCGGGAAGGGGTATGTGTGGCTTGCCCATCTATACGTACACCTTCGGCAGGCGCATTCCAAAGGCGCAGGCCAGCTCGTAGTGGATCGTGCCGAGCTTGTTCGCCATGTCGTCGAGCGTCACCACGGAATCTCCCTGGCGGCCGACGATGACCACCTCGTCGCCGATCTGCGGGTCGAGGCGGCGACGGGTGCCGTACGTGCGCAAATCGACCTCGAACATGCACTGGTCCATGCAGATGTTGCCCACCTGGCGCACGCGCGTGCCGTCGACGATGAAGTCGGTGCGACCGGAAAGACCTCGGTTCAAGCCGTCCGCATAGCCGACGGGCACCGTGCAGATCTTCACGCTGCCGGGGCTGCGGTAGTTCAGCCCATAGCTCACGCCCTCGCTCATGGGAAGCGTGCGCGTGTCGGTGATGCGCGCATGGACGCTCATCGCGGGCTTGAGGTTGATCATCGAGCGCGTCTCCTGGCAGGTGTGCAGACCGTAAAGCGACACGCCCCACCGCACCATGTCGAAGTGGACCTGCGGATAGCGGACCGTCGCGGCGGAGTTCGCGCAGTGCACGATGCCGGGGTCGATGCCCACCTCGCGCAGTGCGGAAATCGCCTCCGTGAAGCGCTTCACCTGGATGCCGAAGTCGAGCGTTCCCTCGCAGTCCGCCGTCGCGAAGTGCGTGAACGTGCCCACCAGATCGAGCGCACGATGGAAGCTCACCTTCCGCATGAAATCGACCGCATTGTCATAGCGTACGCCGATGCGGTTCATGCCCGTGTTCACCGCCAGGTGGAACGGCGCGCGGATGCCGTACTCGTCAGCCTTCTCGGCGTAGGCAATGGCGAACTCGGGCGTGTAG
>OLPT01002197.1_pt1 | contig 10621 bp, 10 predicted proteins | sample 1673051 | NCBI WGS metagenome assembly OLPT01 (sample SAMEA3136750, study PRJEB25190) | human gut metagenome | biome: human gut; feature: human-associated habitat; material: faeces | place: Austria | collected 2013
TCAGCCACACCGGCTCCGACAGCCGCTACTTCAACCGCGAGGGCCGCTATGGCGAGGGCGGCGCGTACCGGGACCCCAACTCCCCTTACCGCTGCTGGTACGATTTCGGCCCCCAGTACAAGGACGGCTACCGCAGCTGGTGGGGCTTTGAGACCCTGCCCGAGGTCGACGAAGAGACCCCCTCCTATGTGGAGTTCATCACCGGCCCGGGCGGTGTCATCGACACCTGGCTGCGGCGCGGCGCGGCAGGCTTCCGGCTGGATGTAGCCGACGAGCTGCCCGACGAATTCATTGAGAAGGTGCGCGCCGCCGTCAAGCGGGTCAGCCCCGAAAAGTTCCTGCTGGGCGAGGTGTGGGAGGATGCCACCACCAAGTTCGGCTTCAACAAGCGCCGCACCTACCTGCTGGGCAAGGGCCTGGACAGCGTGATGAACTACCCCTTCAAGAACGCCGTGCTGGATTTCGTCAAGGGCAAGCCCGCCGAGCAGGCCATGACGGAGATTCTGACCATCTGCGAGCACTACCCTGCCCCCGCTATGGATACCGCCCTGAACTTCCTCTCCACCCACGACACCGAGCGTGCCCTGACCGTGATCGCTGACGAGCCCGCCAATGGCCGGGGCCGCGCGTGGCAGAGCGGCCGCTGTGTGACCGGCGATGCCTACGAGGAGGGGCTGCTCCGCCTGCGGATGGCCTACGCCATCATCTACACCTTGCCGGGTGTGCCCTGCCTGTACTACGGCGACGAGATCGCCATGCAGGGCTACCGGGACCCCTTCAACCGGGCTTTCTTCCGGTGGGATGCCCACGAACAGCGCCTGCGTCCCGTGCTGGCACAGCTGGCACAGCTTCGCCACACCTGCGAGGCCTTCCGCACCGGCCAGCTGCGGGTCCTGCGTGCCGAGGACGGTATCCTGCACTACCAGCGGGTGGGCAAGGTGGAGACTGCGGAGATCATCGTCAACCGCACCGAACATATCATCGTGGAGACCCTTGCCAGCGGCAAGAGCACTGAGGTGAATCCCATGGGCTTCACCATCGTGGTGGAAGAGGTGGGGCATAACCCGAACCACAGCTACTATGATTATGTATAAGGAGACGGATTAAACCTCTCCGTCATCTTCGCTGACGCGGCGAAGCCTGCGACTGAGAGGTTGGACAGAGCAGCACTCGCCCTTAAATAACAACATATTGTCATTTCCACGCCTTTGTTATATAATAAACGAAAAAGGAGGGATGTTCGATGTCCATTGACCCCATTTTCTGGCTCCTTGCCGCCGTCGGTTTCCTGGCGCTGGAGGGCATGACCTTCAGCATGGTATCCGTCTGGTTTGCGGCAGGCAGCGCGGCAGCCCTGCTCTGCTGCCTGTTCACCCACTCGTTCCGGGTGCAGGCGGTGGTGTTCATTGCGGTCAGCGCGGTCTGCCTGCTGGCATTCAAGCCGCTGGCCAAACGGCTGCACAAGCAGCCCACCCCCACCAACGGTGACCGCGCCCTTGGCCGGGAGGCCCGGGTGCTGACCCCCGTTTCTGCCCAGCAGACGGGCCGGGTGCGGCTGGATGGCGTGGACTGGAGCGCCCGCTGCGCCACCCCCGGCGATACCCTGACCCCCGGGCAGGCCTGCCGGGTCACCGAGATCCACAGCACCCTGCTCATCGTGGAACCCATCCTGACCGAATCCATCAACCACTGAAAAAAGGAGCGTCTCTATGCCTATCATGCTGTTCGTGATCCTCGCGCTCATCTTTGTCATCCTGCTCATCGTCGTCACCAACATCGTCATCGTGCCTCAGTCCATGGTGTACGTTGTGGAGCGTCTGGGCAGCTACTCCGACACCTGGTCGGCCGGCCTGCATGTCAAGATCCCGTTCATTGAGCGGATTGCCAAAAAGGTCAGCCTGAAGGAGCAGGTCGCGGACTTTCCTCCCCAGCCTGTGATCACCCGCGATAACGTTACCATGCAGATCGACACCGTGGTGTTCTTCCAGGTCATGGATGCCAAGCTCTACACCTACGGTGTCAACCAGCCCATCGCAGCCATCGAGAGCCTTTCCGCCACCACCCTGCGCAACATCATCGGTGAGATGGAGCTGGATCACACCCTGACCAGCCGCGATGTCATCAACGGCAAGATCACCGCCATCCTGGATGAAGCCACCGACAAGTGGGGCATCAAGGTGAACCGCGTGGAGGTGAAGAACATCATCCCGCCGCGTGAGATCCAGGAAGCCATGGAGAAGCAGATGAAGGCAGAGCGCGAAAAGCGCGCCGTCATCCTGAAGGCCGACGGTGAGAAGCAGGCCGCCATCACCGCCGCCGAGGGCGAAAAGGAAGCCGCCATCCTCCGTGCCGATGCCGTCAAACAGCAGCGCATTCTCGAAGCTGAGGGCGAGGCCCAGGCCATTCTCGCGGTGCAGAAGGCCAACGCCGATGCCATCCGCCTGCTGAACGAGGCTATGCCCAACGACAAGGTGCTGGCTCTGCGCAGCCTGGAAGCACTGGCCAAGGTAGCCAACGGCAAGGCCACCAAGATCATCATTCCGTCGGAGCTGCAAAATCTGGGCGGCGTTGTGCCCAGCATCAAGGAGCTTCTGACCGACCCGAAAGAGGACTGATCCATGATCTACGATACCCTGAACAATCTCCCCAACTATCTGGGCCTGTGCAGCAGTCTGGACAGCGTCATCGAGTTCATCATGGCGCGGGATATCAACAACCTGCCCGCCGGGCGCACCCGCATCGATGGTGACAAGGCTGTGGTCATGGTGAGCACCGTGACCCCGCAGGCCAGCGACAAGGCCCCCTTTGTCCGGCACGACAACCACCTGACCCTTGAGACCGACCTCGAGGGCAGCGAGCTGTTTGAAGTGTCCCTGGGCGAGTTCAGCCCCACCCGGCCCGCTGACGAAGCCGCTGATACCACCGTGGGCACCGCCGGCACCAGCATTGCCGGAATGCTCTGCGAGGGCCGCTTTGCCCTCTATCTGGCCGGGGAGCCGTACAAATCCGGCTTGAAGGCCCAGGGCTGCGGCAAGCTGAAAAAGGCCGTGTTCACCATGGAGCTGGACCCGGACGAGGAAGACGAGACCAAGGCCGAATAATTCCTGAAAGCACGAACTCCACGCAGCGTAGGTTGCGTGGAGTTTTTTTGTATGGTAAGCTGGCAGCAACAAACCCCACCGTCATCCCTGCGGGATGCCACCGCCCCTAGTAGGGGCGGCCCTGCGGGGCTGGGCAGCACACCCGGAGAAGCAGGAGCTTACGGTTTTGCCAATGGCCCCCCTATTAGCGGGGGCTGTCTGCGAAGCAGACTGGGGGGTTATTCAGGAGGGTTATTACTATGAACACATACGTCACAGGCAGCACCATCCGGCAGCTGCGGGAAGCCAAGGGCCTGACCCAGGCAGAGCTTGCCGGAACGCTTTCTGTCAGCGCCAAGACCATTTCCAAGTGGGAGACCGCCAAGGGTCTTCCCGATATCTCCCTGCTGGAGCCTCTGGCTGCGGCTCTGGGGGTCAGCGTGCTGGAACTGATGCAGGGAGAACCCATCATCAACCGGAACCGGGCAGCCAACCTGCTGCGGAGCAAACTCTACGTCTGCCCCCTCTGCGGCAATGTGCTCCACGCCACCGGACAGGCTGTGGTGAGCTGCTGCGGCATCACCCTGCCTGCGCTGGACATCGCCGAAGCCGAGGATGCCGACGAGCATCATCAGCTGACCGTGGAGCGGGTGGAGGACGAGCTCTTCGTCACCCTGCACCACCCCATGGAGAAAAACCATTACATCTCGTTTCTGGCCTACCTCACCGGCGATAAGCTGCAGCTGGTCAAGCTCTACCCCGAGGGAGATGCCTCTGCCCGCTTCTCCCTGCGGGGCGCAGGTGTGCTTTACTTCTACTGCAACTGCCACGGCCTGATGAAGGCTCCGGATTTCCGCACCGCCACCCGGCGCACCTCACCCCAGAAGATCCACCTGCGGGAGCCGGATGAGGGCGACCGGGAACAGGTAATGGCCTACCGGGAAGAATTTCTGGCCATCGGCTCCCGGATGGACGGCACCTCGGCTCTGGACAAATATGCCGACTTCGATGCCTGGCTGGCCCAACTCCGCAAGCTGAAAGACCCAGCCACAACCCCCGCCGGTCTCGTGCCCGCCACGGAGTATCTGGCTCTGGACGAGCATGAGCATCTGGTGGGCATGACCAACCTGCGCCACCGGCTCAACGATTACCTGCTGACCTACGGCGGGCACATCGGGTACAGCGTCCGCCCCTCGGAGCGGCAGAACGGCTACGCCACTCAGATGCTTCGCCTGACGCTGGAAAAGGCAAAAGAACGAGGCATCGAAAAGGTTCGCATCTGCTGCGACCATTACAACGTTGCCTCAGCAAAGACCATCCGCGCCAACGGCGGCGTGCTGGAGGATGAGCAGTTCGATTCCTCCGATGGAACGCTGACACAGCGGTATTGGATACAGAATAAGTAAAAAGAGGCTGTTGCCAAACTCCTTCCGTCATCGCTCACGCGATGCCACCTCCCTCAATGAGGGAGGCTTTCACAGATTGCCATTACGTCAAGGCTCCCTCCAAGAGGGAGCTGGCGCGGCGAAGCCGTGACTGAGGGAGTTGTCGGCAGCAGCCTTTCTCTATTTCAGCCCAAATGGAACATATCGATCAGCACCACAGCGGCCAGGCCATAGTAGACCACCACCGCCACCAGATCATTGATGGTGGTGATGAGCGGGCCGGAAGCCACGGCGGGGTCGATGTGGATCTTATGGAACAGCATGGGGATGACCGTGCCCACCAGGCTGGAGATCACCATGGCCACGACCAGAGATACGCCCACACAGCCCGAGAGCAGGAAGGCTTCACCCCAGGCGTAGGCCTTGAAGAAGTGGATGTAGCAGCCCAGGAAGCCCAGCGCCAGCACGGCCAGCAATGCACCGTTGGTCAGGCCCACCCGCATTTCCTTCCAGAGCAGCTGGAGTTTTTTGGCAGTGGTCAGGTTCTCGTCCACCAGCACACGGATGGTCACAGCCAGCGACTGGGTGCCCACATTGCCGGCCATATCCAGCACCATGGACTGGAAGCAGATGACGATGGGCAGCACCGCCACCACCGATTCAAACGCACCCACCACCGAGGACACCAGCATCCCGAGGAACAGCAGGGCGATCAGCCAGGGCAGGCGCTTTTTCACACTCTGGAACACACCCTCGTTCAGATCCTCCTCACTGGTCAAGCCGCCGAGTTTTGCGTAATCATCGCCCATCTCGTCGTCCACCAGCTCGACCACATCCGCCGAGGTGATGATGCCCAGCAGCTTCCCGCTGTCGTTCAGGACAGGGAGCGAGCGCTCGGCGTAGTCCACGATGCGGTCGATGCAGTCGCTGATCTTCTCGTGGTCGGTGACGTAGGGGTAGGAGCGTGCGATCAGCTTTTCCAGGCGTTCCTCCGCACGGGCCACGATGAGGTCTTTCAGGTCAATGGCACCATAAAAGTGCTCGTTCTCATCCACCACATACAGGGTGGAGATGTTATCGTTCTCGCCTGCCTGCTTCACCAGCTCACTCATGGCCTGCCGGATGGTCATATCCCTGCGGATGCAGATGTAGTTGGTGGTCATGCAGCTGCCGATCTCATCCTCGTTATAGGAGAGCAGCAGCTTCACATCATCGGCGGCATCCTTATCCAGCTGGTGGACGATCTTTGCCTTATCGTCCTCTTCCAGGTCATCCAGAGCATCCACGGCATCATCCGAATCCATGTGGGAGATGACCCGGGCCGCCCGCTCGGGGTCCAGCTCCTTCAGGTAAGGCTCTGCGTCGTCCAGATAGGAGAAGATCTCTGCCACCGTATCCACGCCCAGTGCGGTGTACACCTTCTGGCGCTCCTCCGATGTCAGGGCCGTCAGGGCATCGGCCAGGTCATTTTCATGGTAATCGGACAGCTTTTCAGCCAGCTCTGCCTGGGGCAGGCCGCTGTGGATGATCTCCAGAATCTCCTGCACATAATTTTTCTTCTGCATGGTTTGGTCCCTCCGTTTCCCGTTTCCGGGCATAAAAAATACACCGCATCGGTCTGGTTACAACTCCTGCGGTGTACAAAGGGCATGCAGTTCAGGATGCGGCTAACACGTTTGCACGGCCCGCATCGCAGGAGAAGCGTTGTTTGGGGTGATCCGTATGGTCACTGGACATGGAAACAAACTCCTCCTTGGTGTAAGATTTTTCTTTCAGCCTCGTTATCATACTACGCCGGGCCGGATTTTTCAACCCCTTTTACAGTTTTTTTACCGGATTATTGCTATATTGCACAAAGAAGAGCCTACTTCTTATACTTTCCATACCATGCCACCGACACCCGCCAGGACACGGCATACAGGGCCAGTACCGCCAGCAGAAGCACTGCGGCCAGCCAGAGGGGCACAGGCAGCGGCCCACTTCCCGGGCCGTTCTGCTGCAGTTCATCCATCACGGCACCGCCGCCGCCCAGCAGGGCACCCAGTCCGGCAAAGGTCAGGACGTAGATCATGCGGGCTTTTTCGGCCCCAAAGCGGTACAGCAGCGGCAGGGAAATGCCGTTGATCAGCAGGATGGCACACACACTGCCCGCCAGCAGGGACAGCACATCCTTGTCCGGGGCCATTCCGGTGCGCAGAGGGATCACCGTTACGAACAGTCCTCCGATCACAACAGCCGCCGCAGCGCAGAACAGACCGATGAGGTACTTTTCCGCCACCAGCGTCTTTTTGCTCACCGGAAGCGTCCGGCCATACTCCACCCAACCAACGCTCTGGTCGTAGGTGAGCAGGTTCACCGGCAGGATGCCCAGAAAAATGGCCGCATAACTCACCGGGAACACATAGGCGTTCGATGTGCTGAACACCCAGATCACCAGCACAAATGCAACCGTCAGGTACATGGTTTTCATACTGGTTCTGACTTGATACCAATCCTTCAACAGCAAACCTTTCATCGCACATTCTCCCCTTTCACCATCAAAACGAACAGTTCTTCGATGCTCACCGGTGTCAGGGTGCTGCCCGCCGGGACAAGTTCCCTCTTCACCAGTGCCTCGGCCCCGTAGGCTGTCACCCGACGGCTGACGATGGCGTTTTTATCCAGCTCCTCCAATTGCCCGGCAGTGCCGTGCCAGAGGGCGTACTCCTCCCGCAGGGTGTCCTTGTCCTCACAGAGCAGGAGCTTTCCCTTGTGCAGAAAGGCAATGGTATCACAGAGCTTTTCCAGGTCGCTGACGATGTGGGACGAGATCAAAATTGCATGGTTCTCATCCCGCACAAAGTCCAGCAGCAGATCGATCAGCTCATCCCGCACCACCGGATCCAGGCCGCTGGTGGCTTCGTCCAACAACAGCAGCTTGGGGTGATGAGAAAGTGCCACGGCAAGGCACTGCTTCATCTTCATGCCGGTGGAGTAATCGGCGTAGCGCTTTTTCTCCGGCAGTTCAAAGCGCTTACAATAATCCGCGTAAGCTGCGGCATCCCAATTGGGATAGATGCCCGCCATCACTTTCCCCACCTGCGGCGCAGTCAGGCAGGTGGGGATGCCCTCGCCGCCCAGCACCACGCCGATATCGGCTTTGGCAAGCGGGGTGATCCCCTCCTGCCCGAACAGCTTCACAGTGCCAGCGTCCCTGTCGATCATGTCCAGGATCAGCTTAATGGTCGTGCTCTTGCCCGCGCCGTTCTCACCGATCAGCCCGCAGACTGTGCCGCCGGGCAGTTCCAGATCAATGGGCCCCAGCGTAAAATCCGGGTAGTGCTTTTCAAGGCCGTGCAGTTCTAATGCGTTCATGGTTCATTCCTCCCACAGCAATTCCAACATTTCGGTCAATTCCTGTTTGGTCAGCCCGCAGGGTGCCGCCAGCCGGACGGCTTCCGTCAGGTGTGCTTCGATTTTTTTCAGGTTCTCTTCCCGGAGCAGCTCGGTGTTTTTCGCTGCCACGAAAAAGCCCTTGGCGGGCACGGCGTACAAAAAGCCCTCCTGTTCCAGCTCATCGTAGGCCCGCTTTGTGGTGATCACGCTGATGCGCAGGTCCCGCGCCAGCCCCCGGATGGACGGCATCGCTTCCTCCGGCTGCAGTTCCCCGCTCAAAATCTGGTTCTTGATCTGGGTGTAAAGCTGCTCGTAGATGGGTGCGCCGCTCTTGTTATCGATGAAGAGATTCATGTCTGCCGCCTCCGTTGCATCTGTATATTTACAGTATATACAGTAGATACGCGGTTGTCAATAGGCAGACACAAAAAAGCAGCTCTCCCGCTGGACGGGAAAGCTGCTTTTTTCATCTGATCAGGCTCTGACTGTGGGGCGGCTTAGTAGGCCACGCCCCAGTAGACCATCTTGCTGGCGGGCTTGCCGCAGCAGGGGCAGACATCGCTGAGGTGCTCCTGCTCAAAAGGCATACAGCGGCTGGACAGGCCAGCCTCTTCCTTCATCTTCATCTCGCAGGCCAGGTCGCCGCACCACATGGTCTTGATGTAGCCGGTGTTGGCCTTGGCCAGCTCCTTGACCTCATCCATGGTGGTGGCAGCCCAGGTGCGCTTCTCGCGGTTGGCAAGAGCACGCTCGTACAGGTCCTTGCGCAGGGCCTCCAGCTGAGCCGGGATCGCGGTCTCCAGCTCGTCCAGGCTCACGAAGATCTTTTCACGGGTGTCGCGGCGAACCAGCACGCACTGGTTCTTTTCCAGATCCTTGGGGCCGATCTCCAGGCGCAGGGGCACACCCTTCATCTCCCACTGGGAGAACTTCCAGCCGGGGGCGTTGTCGCTGTCGTCCAGCTTGACGCGGGCATACTTGCTGATCTTCTCAGCCAGCTCGGCAGCCTTCTCGGAAACGCCGGGCTTGTGGGCGGCGATGGGCACGACCACGACCTGGATGGGGGCCACTGCCGGGGGCAGGATCAGGCCGTCGTCATCGCCGTGGGTCATAATGATGGCACCCACCAGACGGGTGGAAACGCCCCAGCTGGTCTGGAACGGGTGATGCAGCTGGTTGTCGCGGCCGGTAAAGGTCACGTCGTAAGCCTTGCTGAACTTATCGCCGAAGTAATGGCTGGTGCCGCTCTGCAGGGCCTTGCCGTCCTTCATCATGGCTTCGATGGTATAGGTAGCCTCGGCACCGGCAAACTTCTCCTTATCGGTCTTGCGGCCCTTGACAACAGGGATGGCTAGATCCTGCTCGCAGACATCCGCGTAGCAATTCAGCTGCTGCTGGGTCTCAGCCTCGGCCTCGGCGGCAGTCTCGTGGATGGTGTGGCCTTCCTGCCACCAGAACTCACGGCTGCGCAGGAAGGGACGGGTGGTCTTTTCCCAGCGCACTACGCTGCACCACTGGTTGTACTTCATGGGAAGCTCACGGTAGCTGTGCAGCACGCGGGACCAGTGGTCGCAGAACATGGTCTCGCTGGTGGGACGCACCGCCAGACGCTCTTCCAGCTTGTCGGAGCCGCCCATCGTGACCCACGCCACCTCCGGCGCGAAGCCATTGACCAGCTCGCCTTCCTTCTGCAGCAGGCTCTCGGGGATCAGCACGGGCATGGCCACGTTCTCGTGACCGGTTGCCTTGAACCGGGCATCCATGTCCTTCTGGATCAGCTCCCAGATGGCCTGACCATAGGGGCGCAGGATGATGAAGCCCTTGACACTGGAGTACTCCACCAACTCTGCCTTGACGCAGATGTCGGTGTACCACTGTGCAAAGTTTTCTTCCTGGCTGGTGATCGCCTGCACAAGCTTCTTGTTGTCTTTTGCCATTTTGTTATATCCTCCTAAGCCGTGCGCCAAACGCCTGTGTTCCAGCCGTTCCGCACGAGCTCATATTAAAAGCCCCGCTGCAGTGCCGCCGTGTGCAGCGCTGCGGGTGCGGGGCCTTTTTGCAAAACTGTTATCAGCCCTTGTGGCTGTCCACAAATTCCACCACGTCGCCCACGGTGCGCAGATTCTCGATGGCATCGTCCGGCACCTCAATGCCAAACTCATCCTCCAGCGTCATCACCATATCCACGATATCCAGGCTGTCGGCCTCGAAATCACTCATAATGTCGCTCTCCATCGTGATCTTAGCAGGGTCAATATCCAGCTGCTCTGCCAGCAGTGCACGGATCTTTTCAAAAGTATCCATCGTCGCGGTCTCCTTTTGTCAATGATTCTTTCTTCTCTGCCTGCACGCCCTCTCCGGCGTGCAAAAGCACTCTCTCTTTTTATATCCCATGGGCCGTATCTTGTCAAGCCCTGTTTTGCATTCCGGCCCTTTACGGGCAGAAAAAACCGATGAAAATTGCACAAAGCCCTCTTTTTTGCTTGACAGAAGCCCGTTTGATTCTTATGATTATATGTGACGAACCAAACCTCTCAGCCGTGCTGCATCAGCATGGCCGCAGAGGTCCCGCCTGTAAAGGAGAATGCTCCATGAAATTGTCATTTACCAAGATGCAGGGCTGTGCCAATGATTATATCTATCTGGACTGCCGTGCATCCGGTGTGCCCGCAGACATTGCCGCACTTGCACAGCGGCTCTCTGCCCGGCATTTTTCCGTGGGTGCAGACGGCATCATCTGCATCTGCGCCCCTGTGACCCCCGGGGCCGATGGCCGGATGC
>OLPT01002200.1_pt1 | contig 10609 bp, 6 predicted proteins | sample 1673051 | NCBI WGS metagenome assembly OLPT01 (sample SAMEA3136750, study PRJEB25190) | human gut metagenome | biome: human gut; feature: human-associated habitat; material: faeces | place: Austria | collected 2013
TTGGGTAGAATTGTGGGAGTACGAAGTACGGAACAATTCGTACGGCATCTTTTGATCCCAACATCATTTTAACAGAATATTATAAAAGGGGTATTCCTATGAAATTTGCACATACACTTCGAAATTATGATAAGAAAAATCTGGGAAAGGACATTTTAGCAGGACTGATCATCATGGCAGTCTCCATTCCGATTTCCATGGGATATGCACAGATCGCAGGATTACCGGCGGTGTACGGACTGTATGGATCAGTCTTTCCAATTTTGATCTTTGCGTTGTTTTCTACATCACCGCAGTTTATTTTCGGTGTGGATGCGGCTCCGGCGGCGTTGATTGGATCGGCGTTGGCAGGACTGAACATCACAGCGGGTTCGACAGAAGCACTGGCGGCAGTTCCGATGCTGACCTTTTTCGTGGCCTTGTGGCTGTTGATCTTTTCCTTATTGAAAGCAGGAAAACTGGTCAATTATATTTCTGCACCGGTTATGGGTGGATTTATTACGGGTATCTGCACGACAATTATTTTGATGCAGGTGCCGAAACTGATGGGTGGAACGGCAGGCGTTGGAGAATTTCCGGAACTGGCAGAACATATTGCAGAAACGGCAAAAACAATCAGTGTTCCATCCGTTATCCTTGGTGTGATTTCCCTTGTCATTTTATTACTATCGAAAAAAATCATGCCAAAATTCCCGATGGCAGTTGTGCTCATGGCAGCAGGAGCGGTATTGACCGCAGTACTTCCATTGCGTGACTGGGGCATTCAGACGCTGGCAGCAGTCGAACCGGGACTTCCAAAATGGAGTTTGCCGGATTTTTCGGCTGTTCCATTAAAAGAAGCGGTTACGATCAGTTTGTCGGTAGCAGTCGTTATCATGTCGGAAACATTGCTTGCAGAAAACAGCTTTGCACAGAAAAACAGATATCAGATGAATGACAATCAGGAGATTCTGGCATTTTCCCTTGGAAACTTTGCAGCAGCATTTACCGGATGCTGCCCGATCAACGGTTCCGTATCGAGAACTGCCATGGGCGAACAGTATCAGGCAAAAACGCAGCTGACCGGACTGGTGGCAGGTGGTTCCATGATCATTCTGCTGCTGTTTTGTACTGGATTTATCGGATATCTTCCAATCCCGGTTTTAACTGCAATCGTAATCTCTGCACTGCTTGGTGCAACAGAATTTGAATTGATACCACGACTCTGGAAAGTCAGCCGGACAGAATGTTTTATTTTCCTGGGTGCGTTTTTCGGGGTGTTATTCCTTGGAACCATCAACGGCGTACTGATTGGCATTATTTTATCTTTTGCAGAGATGATCATCCGGACAGCGAAACCGGCAACCTGTTTCCTTGGAATTCAGCCGGGGCATAAGCATTTTCGTGATCTGACGGAAGGACAGCAGATTCATCCGATATCCGGTGTAGTAATTTATCGGTTCAGTAGTAATCTGTTTTTTGCAAATATTTCTGTATTACAGAGAGAAATTGAGGGAGCACTAAAAGATGATACCAAAGCGGTAATTCTGGATGCCAGCGGTATTGGAAGCATGGATATTACGGCGGCAGACCGCTTGAATTTGCTGAGTGAATCTCTGAAGGAAAAAGGAATCCGTTTTTATATTACAGAGCATATTTCCGGATTGAATACCCAGATGCGGAAATTAGGTCTTGGACATTTGATTGAAAATGGAAATGTCCGGCGGACGATACATATTTCTCTGAAAGACATTGGATATAACCGTCCATATCCGTTGGAAGGTGGCGTGGAAAATACCGAGCGCAGTGCGTCGTTAAAACGTGCAGACAACCGTGTACAGGAATTTGTATGGGCATTCGGCGCCGATGCAGAAGCGGAGATGGAACGCCAGATCATACGCCAGATCGAGCATCTGAAAGAAACAAAAGATGTGGAAGAACTGTTGCATGGAAGCTGGTCTCATATGGATGAATGGGATATGGATGAGTGGTTAGAACATTTGGAAGAGCACTTAAAAGAAATTGTCAATATTTCCGGCAAAGACGAACATGCGTTGGCATTGCGTATCGAGCAGCATCGTCAGGAAATCCATGAACGGATCGCGAAAGAGCACCCGGAAGTGGCAGAACGTTTCCGGGAGCGGAGACATGTGTTGGATGAACATTTGAAAGAACGGCATCCGGAAGTGTTTGTTTTAATCGAGAAATACCGGGAAGAAAGAAAAGAATAGTCTTTGTGGTTGAACAGCAGCCGGATTGATGATATGATTTACCATAATAATGTAAGCAGATCTGCTGGATCCGCTTACATAGAAACGAAGAAAATCGGGGTGTTTGTGAATGGCAACAATCAAAGACATTGCCGCAAAAGCGGGGGTCTCAATTGCAACGGTGTCCAGAGTGTTGAATCATGATGAGACGTTAAATGCACAGGAAGAAACAAAAAAGAGAATTTTTGAGATTGCTGAGGAACTGGAATATAAAGTACGGGCACAGAAAAAACGCAGAAAAAAATTAAAGATCGGCGTGTTTTATTCCTATTCTCCGGAGGAAGAGCTGGAGGATCCGTATTACTTGTGTATCCGCCTTGCCTTAGAACGAAAGCTCGAAGAAGAGGGATATCTCAGACAGACGGTAAAAATGGAAGATACCGCAGAATCGCTGAGCGGACTGGACGGTGTGATCTGTACGGGAACATTTACCCGTGATATGATCGCCGTTATCGAATTGTGGAAATGCCCGGTTGTATTTGTGGACGCAAATCCGAATCCGGAGAAATTTGACAGTATTGTGGCGGATTACCGCCAGGCAGTAGAGGAGATTGTTTCGTATCTGGTGGCATGTGGCCATACAAAAATCGGCATGATCGGATGCAGGGAGGTGAATGCACAGGGCGTGGAATCGCTCGATACCCGCTTACACTGTTTTCAGGATGCATTAACCCGGAAAGGTCTGTATCATCCGGAATATACGAAATACGGTGCTTACTATCCGATGTATGGATATGAACTCCTGAAAGAATTATATCAGGAAGGCAATCTGCCGACAGCGCTGTTTGTGGCAAATGATTCGATGGCGGCCGGAAGCTACCGGGCAGCATATGAGCTTGGATTACACATACCGGAGGATATCAGCATTATAGGGTTTAATGATATTCCGGCTGCAAAATATATGATTCCGCCGCTTACAACGGTTCGGCTGTATATGGAATTTATGGGAGAGTATGCCGTAAAACTACTGGAGGAACGAATCTTGCATGGACGGGAAATCTGTGTAAAAGTATCTGTTCCAACGAAGTTATGTATCCGGGACAGTGTGAAAAAAATCAAATAAAAGAAAAGAACTGTAGAGCAAGTGTGATGTTTTATGGTTCTTTTTTTAGCTTTTACTGGTAAAAATATTTACATTTTACCAATAAAATGGTATATTGATTTTACTAGATGAAGTAAGTTGACGTGTTGGCAAGGGTTAAATAAAGCAGAGAGGAGAGAATACTATGGTAAGAAAAGCAGTGAAAAGATGGGAAGACAATCAGATAACCGGGATCGGCAGAAGAAATGCAAGAACTTCTTTTTACAAAGATTCCCAGAAACGAATGAGCTTGAACGGACAATGGGCGTTTTTGTATCTGGATGCACCGGAACTTTCGCCGGAAGGATTCGAACAGCCGGGACCGCAGGAAGGCTGGGATCAGATCGATGTACCGTCCGTGTGGCAGCTGCGTGGGTATGACCGGATGCACTATACAGATGTATTGTATCCGTTTCCGATCAATCCGCCTTATGTTCCGGATGAAAATCCAACCGGAATTTATAAAAGAACCATCTGTCTGGATGAAGCATGGCTGGAAAAAGATACGATCCTGAAATTCCATGGGGTAGATAGTGCCTTTGATGTATGGGTAAATGGAATGCATGCAGGTTTTGGCAAGGTGAGCCGTCTTCCGTCTGAATTTGATATCACAGAGCTGGTAAAAGCCGGAGTAAATGACCTTACAGTACGTGTATATAAATGGTCCGATGGTACTTATCTGGAAGATCAGGATATGTGGTGGATGTCCGGTATTTTCCGGGATGTCGAGCTGATCAATGAAGAAAAAAACGCAATTCTCGATGTGCAGGTGGACGGAACACTGGATGACAGCTATCAAACAGGATTGTTCACAGCCAGAATCACAGGGAAGCAGCCACTAAAAGAGGCTGCATGGAAGCTTTCTTACCGGGGCGAGGTGGTTGCTTCCGGAGAAGCTTTCGCCAAAGAGGCGCAGATCTGTGTGAACGCGGAACTTAGGGATGTGCATCCATGGACAGCAGAGACACCGGAATTATATGAGCTTACCGTCAATACCGGGACACAGGAAGTGACGGTGCGGTGCGGTTTTCGCAGAATTGAGATCAAAGACGACAATTTCCGTATCAATGGCCAGGTGATTTTGCTGAACGGAGTGAATCATCATGATTATAATCCGACGGAAGGAAGATGCGTCACAAGGGAACAGATGGAGGCGGATATCCGTCTGATGAAACAGTACAATATCAATGCGGTCCGTTGTTCCCACTATCCTGCAAATGAATACTTTTATGATCTGTGTGATGCATATGGCCTGTATGTGATCAATGAAGCAGATCTGGAATGTCATGGGTTCGAGTGGGTAGAAAATTATACCTGGATCACAGACGATCCTGCATGGGAAGCCATGTATGTGGACCGCAGCGTCCGCATGGTACAAAGAGACCGCAATCATCCATCCATTATTATGTGGTCCATGGGAAATGAATCTGCCTTCGGCTGTAATTTCAAAAGTGCAGCGAAAGCGATCCGGACACTGGATGATACCAGACTAATCCATTATGAAGGTGATTTTGAGGCAGAAGTGACCGATGTATACTCTACGATGTATACACGGTTAAAAGGTCTGAAAGAAATTGCCGAATACGAAGTAAAAGGTAACAAACCACATGTGATGTGCGAGTACGGGCATGCGATGGGAAATGGTCCGGGCGGATTAAAAGCATATCAGGATATGTATCGCAAGTACAAACGCCTGCAGGGTGGATTTCTCTGGGAGTGGTATGATCATGGAATCTATACGGAAGAAGAGGGAGAAATCTATTACAAATACGGTGGAAATTATGGTGATTTCCCTACGAACGGAAACTTTTGTATTGATGGAATCCTGATGCCGGACCGAACCCCTTCTCCGGGAATGGAAGAGTATAAGCAGATCATTGCGCCGGTAGATATTACCGGTGTGGAAGGAAGTATGTGGAAAATCTGCATATCAAACGATTATGATTTTCTGGATCTGGATGCGGTGACACTTCAGTGGGAGGTTGTTGCGGAAGATGTTGCCATACAGGAAGGCTGGATCACAGATCTCGCTGTGGCACCGCATGACAGCACAGTTCTTACGTTGCCGATCGCACCGTTTGAATTGCAGGCAAATACAGATTATTACATCAATCTGACCGTATGCCAGAAGGAAGACAGCCTGTTTGCACCGGCCGGTCATGAGATCAAAAAAGTGCAGATCCCGATGCAGATTCGCAGAGATGAATTTTCCGTGCGGGAAGCAGCCGATCCGCTCCGGGTGTCAGATCGCGCAGGCATCCTTACGGTGGAAAACAGTCTGGTGAAAGCAAGATTCAGTACCGTATTTGGAAAACTGCTTTCATTTGGAACGGAAGACAGAGCCTATCTGACCGAAGGACCGAGAATGAATGTCTATCGTGCTACCATCGATAATGATATGTATAAAAAAGAAGACTGGATGAATAAATATTTTCTGCAGAAACCGGTAGAAGAGACTGCGTATGTCAACTGGGAGGAAGAAGCAGATAAAACGGTTGTGCGGATCGGAACTTATTTCAGCTGTTACAATCAGTCCTGGGGATTTTCCTGTGACTACACATATGAGATTTATTCCTGCGGACAAATGCGTGTGGAGCTTCAGGGAAAAGCAGTGCAGAGAGGAAAATTGGAGCCGGAATTTTTCCCGCGTATTGGCATCACGATGAAAGCAGACCGTAAGCTTCAGAACACCATGTGGTATGGCATGGGACCGGGCGAGAGCTATGTGGACAGCAAAGCCGCTTCTGTTATGGGCATTTATAAAAATACCGTAGACGGAATGATGACGAATTATGTATTCCCACAGGAAAACGGACACCGTGAACAGGTGAAATGGTTCCGTATCGGAGATGGCAGGGACGGACTGTTATGCAAGATGAAAGCGCCGCTCGGACTGAATCTTGCCAACTATACGGATGAAAGTCTGGAACAGGCGCAGCATCCGTTTGCAATTGAAAAAGCGGACGATGTGATCATTCATCTGGATTATCTGCATTCCGGTCTTGGAAGCAACAGCTGCGGAGAAGAACAGCTGGAAGAAAATAAAGTAAAGCTGCAGGATTTTGCACTGGCATTTACACTTCAGACGGTAACGGACGGAAGTGAGATCAGAGAAGCAAGAAAACAGTATATCAGCTGAGAGTCAATCCCCCAGCTGATATAGCCTCCGGCACGATTGCAGAGGTGCGCAGTAGAAGTATGTCATGCAATTGCATGACGCGCACCTCGCAGCAAGAATGCCGAGGCATTCTTGAAAGAATAAAAAAGAGGAGGATTAGAATGAAAAAGGGAGTTGCAATCGGAGGACTCATACTTGTGACCGTCATTTGGGGAGGCGGTTTTGTGGCAAGTGACATGGCATTGGAAAGTATGAAACCATTTCAGATCATGATGGTCAGATTTCTGCTGGCATCCGTCCTGATGGGACTGGTAAGCATGGGACAGCGGAAAAAAGAAGCAAAGATCGAGAATCGCGCAGGGGCGATCAAGGCAGGTATGCTGATGGGACTTACCCTATTTGCCGGATTTGCATTACAGATTGTCGGACTGCAGTATACAACCCCTTCCAAAAATGCATTTCTTACCGCATTGAACGTCGTTATCGTACCGTTTATTGCATTTGTGATTCTGAAAAAGAAGGTCGGCGTAAAAGGAATTATCGGGGCGATTATGGCAGTAGCAGGAGTCGCACTGCTTTCCCTGAACGGAAATCTGACACTTGGTATCGGAGATCTGCTGTCACTTTTCTGCGCCGTTGGATTTGCATTTCAGATTTTCCTGACCGGAGAATTTGTAAAAAAATATCCGGCAGCCGTTTTGAATCTCGTTCAGATGTTTACCGCATTTGTGCTTTCCACGATCAGCATGTTTGTATTCGGAGAGACCGATTTTCAGGTTACGACCAAGGGATGGCTCAGCGTCTTATATCTCGCTGTGATCAGCACGACCATCTGTTATCTGCTTCAGACCGCTTGCCAGAAGTACGTGGAAGAAACAAAAGCAGCCATCATACTTTGTATGGAGTCCGTATTTGGAACGGTGTTTTCCATTATCATTCTGCATGAAGTGATCACACCGCGCATGGTGGCCGGCTGTATCATTATCCTGATTGCCGTAATTATTTCCAATCTGTCGGAATCCGGCGGAGAAGGAAACGGTGAAAACTTGCAAAAGGCAGGAGAAACCGCATAGTAAATGTGAAGCAAACAATGAGATAAAAAACTCCCGGGAGGAACCACCTCCCGGGAACTTTTTTATCTCAGTCGAGAAGACTCACACTTTTATATGTCAGCTTTCGCTGACCAGAATCACGCACCAAGACTCACGTGCGTTCGACTTGAACTACAGAATGATTTTTTACAGGAATATATACTTCAGGATGAACAGCACTGCCAGAATATACATGAGCAGGCTGATCTTCTTCTTTTTCGCATTCCCTGTAACCACGTTTAATACGACATAAGAGATAACGCCCATAGAGATACCTTCGGAAATGCTGTAGAAGAACGGCATTGCCAGAATACAGATATAACATGGAATTGCCTCAATGACATCATTAAAGTTGATGTTTGCCACATTTGTCAGCATGTAGAATCCTACGATTACCAGTGCCGGAGCGGTCGCGAAAGACGGGATGGCAAGGAAGATCGGGGATAACAGCAGAGACAATGCAAACAGTACAGCGGTTGTAATGGAAGTCAGACCGGTACGGCCGCCTTCGGATACACCGGAAGCACTCTCTACGAAAGTTGTGGTTGTGGAAACACCGAGAACAGCGCCTGCAGTAGTACCAACAGCGTCAGCCAGTAACGCACCTTTGATACGCGGAAGCTTGCCGTCTTTGTCCAGCATGCCTGCTTTGGTAGATACACCGATCAGAGTTCCGATGGTATCAAACATATCTACGAATAAGAAAGCAAACAGGATCACCACAAAGTTCAGTGATAAGATACCGGAGAAATCCATCTTACAGAAGATCGGAGCAATACTCGGAATGGACAGACCGTTGCTGAAATCCGGGATCAGCGTGTAGAAGCCAAGATCCGGGTTTGGAACATACAGTCCGACACCCTGACAGATCAGACCAAGTGCCCATGTGATCAGAATACCCCAGAGGATATTTCCTTTGACATTTTTAATAACCAGAGCACCGGTGATGATGATACCGATGATGGCAAGCAGAACCGTGATTCCTACATCATGGAAAGTAGCACTTACACCATTTACCTCATTGTAGCCATCAACAGAGAACAGCTGAAGCAGTGTGGAACCGCCGATGACGATATGTGCGTTCTGCAGGCCGATAAATGCGATAAACAGACCGATACCAACGCTGACTGCAGATTTCAGATTCTGCGGGATCGCATTGAAGATTGCTTCACGCACGTTTGTCAGGGACAGAACGATGAAGATGATACCTTCCGCGAAGACAGCAGCCAGAGCATACTGCCAGCTGTATCCCATGCCGAGCACGACGGTATAAGCAAAGTACGCATTCAGTCCCATACCCGGTGCAAGGGCAAACGGATAGTTGGCAAACAGCGCCATTGCGAGTGTACCAATAAATGCAGCCAGTGCGGTTGCAGTGAAGACAGCTCCGTGATCCATACCGGCGGCAGACATGATACTTGGGTTGACAGCCAGAATGTATGCCATGGTCATAAAGCTTGTAATTCCGGCAATAATCTCAGTTTTGACATTTGTGCCGTTTTCTTTGAGCTTGAAAAATTTTTCTAACATAACTTCCCTCTCCTTAGTTTGTTAAATGAAATGAGTAACTCACACATTATAGCGTTTTTCCGGGAAGAAAGAAAGAGCTTTTTTACGAAATCATACGAATATTTCCAATCATTACAGTATTTATATGTATACATTAGAAACAGTAATACAATACAGAAATACAGCTTATAAAATACCATGCTCAATTTACAGTTTCTTTTTCAGCATCTCCGGATTGGAAGCGTAGGAAAGCGCGGTCTCAGGAGCCACTGTGCCTTCTCTGACCAGCAGCTGAAGGCTGTAATCCATCGAATGCATGTCTTCTTTATTCGCCGAGTAGACGGTTCCGTCAATCTGCGGGATCTTATTATCACGGATCATATTCCGGATGGCAGGGGTAACCGTCATGATCTCAAATGCAGGAACCTGCGTGCCGTCCAGAGCAGGAACGAGCTGCTGCGAGATCACCGCCTGCAATACCATGGAAAGCTGTACGGCGATCTGCCGCTGCTGATTCGCCGGAAATACATCAATGATGCGGTCAATGGTATTGGCTGCACCGATGGTGTGAAGCGTGGAAAAAACGAGATGACCGGTCTCTGCCGCAGTCATGGCGACATCCATCGTTTCATAATCACGCATTTCGCCCAGCAGAATAACGTCCGGGCTCTGGCGGAGGGATGCACGCAGCGCATTGACATAGCTGAGTGTATCGATACTGATCTCACGCTGGCTGACGATACTTTTGTCATGCCGGTGCAGGTATTCGATGGGATCCTCCAGCGTGATGATATGCTTTTCCATCGTGTGGTTGATCTGGTTGACCAGACACGCAAGCGTGGTGGATTTGCCGCTTCCGGCAGGACCGGTGACCAGAACCATGCCCTTGGAGAGACCGGCGAATTTCATGACAGGAGCAGGAATACCGATGTCTTCCGGGTGCGGGAGCTCAAAAGTGATGACACGGATGACCGCAGAGAGTGCACCACGCTGCTTGTAAGCACTGACACGGAAACGGGAGAGTCCCGGAATCGCAAACGAAAAATCATCATCTCCCCGTTCCAGAAGCGGCGAAAGGTCACGGGCCTGCGCCAGTTCATAAAGCTGTTGTACAAACTCACTGGTCTGCGGCGGCATAAGCCGCTCTCCATCTTCTCTTAAAATCCGGCCGTTGGTCCGGTAGGATACCGGCAGACCGGCGATGATAAAAATATCCGATGCCTGATCGACGACGGCTTTTTGTAATAATTTAATCACATTCATCTGAAACACCTCAATTTTTGTTGCATTAATCATTTTCAGTACGGTCACTTCCAAGAACCGGAAGCGTTGTTTGCTCTTCCCAGCCGGAGACTGCAGTTTCCCGCCAGGCGGTGATCCGGCGTGTGTGGGATGCGGCATCTGCATTTACGGTCAGCTGCAGATTCTGGCTGTCACTTACCGGGATCAGGGCAGTGATTTCAAATACCGGGCGTTCTGCGTCCTGCCGCTGAACCGAAACGGAGATTGCAGGTACAGTTCCTGCAAGTGCTTCCAATGCCGGTTCCGGTGTCTCCGATGC
>OLPT01002203.1_pt1 | contig 10604 bp, 3 predicted proteins | sample 1673051 | NCBI WGS metagenome assembly OLPT01 (sample SAMEA3136750, study PRJEB25190) | human gut metagenome | biome: human gut; feature: human-associated habitat; material: faeces | place: Austria | collected 2013
CACCCCGGAACCGACCGAACAGCCGCAGAAGATGTACGCCGCAAAAAGCGTGGATGACGTGCAGGTAGTTAGTGAGCCGGAAGCGGCAGAAGGATTCACGGTTTACTTTGTCGTTCCGGATACGATTAATGGGGAGACCGTTTCAGCTTCCGATGAAATTAGGCTTAATGTAAAAACTGGTGCAACCCCGGGCAATTCTAATAATAATAATAGTGAGTGGTGGCATTCGCATCCAATGGAGTGGACTGGATGGGAAACAAATGGACATAAGATTTATGCCGTTAAGAATTGTAAAGATATAAAAGGAGATAACTTTAAAGAAATACAGTTCCAGTTATACAAGGATGGTAAATGGGCAGCACAGATTACGCTAAATAATAACCTGGGTCCTATAAGCAACTTCAACAACAAAATGTATGATCCAACTGCTGATAATAGCGGTAAATGGACAGACAATCCCATCCTGAAGGATCATACATACTATGCAAACAACCCCATCAAGTTCGAAAACCGCAGTACAGCTGATTTAACGAACGTAAAGGCAAATTTCTATATCCCTGATAAAGATGGAGCCTTAACATTGGTTAATAGCTCAGAAGCTCTATCTGTTACTAAGGGACAATTCGTTAGTTTTACCATCCTAACCGATCCATGCTCTTATGTTCAGTTTACATGGGCTGAGGACGGTGAAGAAAAATCCAGCAAATTCTATAACTTCTATAACGAATCTGTTAGTGATGCTGATGAAGAATCCTTTCTATACAGTGAAACAAGTAACTGCTTTATCTATACTGGCGCAGACAACGTAAGATGGGGTATAGAAAAATCTTTCCCTATCTATTACGATGCTACTTTTTCCAAGATGGCATTGACGGGAGATACCGGCAACTTTTCAATCCCCAGAGCCGATCAAAGTACGGTTTACTACCTCTTAAAAGGAGATGGCCAAAAAAGCATAGGCGGCCCAATGAGCCGGATTAAGGGCACAGATTACTATGTAGCAGATGTGCCGGATGGCTATACCCAAATTGTATTCTCCTCGTATCCGTTGAGTGACGATAAGGACCTTGCAAACCGCGGCGACAGTACAAACTGGGAAACCATCCCTAAAGACTATACGGAACCGTGCTTCTATGCGGATACGAATGACGATGCAGTATATAACGGTACCACTCGTGGCGGCTACTGGGCTCAAAAAGGTACCCTGCGTGATGCCGAAACGTGGAAAAATCCTGACACTAAAGTAGTAGATATTGAATCCGATCCTTTTACGGAAGAAGCAAACACAAAATATGTTACCAGTACGCTGTATGACTATTATACAGATTACGAGTTGAACGGCAAGAACCGTGGCAGTTACGATAAAAATTCTTCTACTGTAAGTCACCGCAACTGGGTACCCTTCCGTGAATTTGATCAGGCGCTGAGCGATTATTATAAGGATGCAAGTGCCGAATACCCGATTTATACCGGACATTTTCAGCCTGCGGGCTCCCCTGAATTTAGAGAGATTGCTAGTACATTAAATTTGTTTGGGTACAACACAAACGATCGGCGTTTTATGGCAATCAATAACTCTCAGTATAATGAAGATCCTCAAAACAATGACAATAATCATACATACTATGCCTATCAGGGTTTGGTTGCGGATACAACATCCACCGGTAAAGCAACAGGTGAACCGCTGCTGAAAGGTACAGAAATAGTAGAACCGCACTTTAACAAAGCCTTCCTCTTAGGAAAGAATAGTAAAAATGCAAAGCTTGGTGAAGTGTACGAGAATGTAAAGTTCCCATTTACTAAAGTGAATAATCTTTTTGGTAATGAGCAGGACGTTGATTATTGGTGCTTTGACAGCAAGAATACAACCTTGTATCTAAAACAAGATTCGGGACAAAATTCGGATTCAAAATATTTTCTCCAAAGTGCCAAAAACAGAGAGTCTTCAAAGAATGTGAGTGCGTCATCGAACTCGAAAGACCCTTATGGCTACTTCCCGTTCAATGAAACAGCAAAGCCTGGTGTGTTTTCTACCTACAATTACGGCTTTGGCACCAAGCTGCAGATGGATTTTACCCTGACGGATGACGGCATGGTGGAAGCAGATGGAAAAAAGGGAAAAACCAGCATCAAGTTCTTCTTCTCCGGTGACGATGACGTTTGGGTATTCATTGATGGCCAGCTGGCGCTTGACGTTGGCGGCGCCCATGGTGAGGTTTCCGGCCTGCTGGAATTTGGCGAGAAAGAGGAAGATGGAAAGAAAAAAAATAGTGTAACAGCCTATGTCAGTAGGGTCAAAACAGGCGGAACGTCATCAAAAGGTGATCAAGATGAAAAAAATGTCAAATCCGCTATCAAGACCGTAAAATATAATGGCGAGGACATCAATTTCTACGCGCAAGGCACTACTCTTACATTCGACAAAGGCCAAAAGCACACCCTTACCATGTACTATATGGAACGCGGTATGTGGGAGTCCAACATGGCGGTGGCGTTCAACTTCCCGGATAATAACGAGCTGCAGGTTCAAAAAGAGGTCGATCTGAACAACGTTGATGAGGACTTCAAAAACTGCTTTACAGGCCAGAAAATCTTCAACTTCACCATCCAGAACCAGGCAACCCATTATGGACCAAAAGAGGCCGTTGGCCCGGATAAAAGCGATACTCCGCCCCAAGTGGTGGATTTGACTGAGAATGGTGGTAACACGTTTGAACCCGCAACCAAACAAACCGAATCAAACAAAGGCGACTACATTTTCGAGTTGGCTACAAACCCCGAGCAAGGTTCCGGGCAAGATGCCAAAAAGGTCCTTCACTGGTACGCACGCTATACGGATACGCAACCCGTCAGTAATGCGCGTAAGCAACGTTATGGCATCCTGACGCTGAATAACCCCATCGATATCAAAGACATGCGCTTCCTTACGTTCCAGGTTTACGTTGATACAAAGGATGGTAGTAAAGGTGACCTTTCCCTCAACAACCTGTATCTGGAATTGCTGGATAATCAACTGGATAATCAAGAACAGCAGGATCCTCAAAAATCCCCCGGCCAAAAAGGCAGCCTTGGCACAACAGGCATTAACGGCGCAACGTATGGCTCGGTCGAAGTGACGACAGACCAATGGGTCACCGTAAAGCTGGACCTGTACAAGATGAAAGAGCAGGGCGGTTTTAACAACAACGTCAAAATCATCCGCGTGGGCGATAACTATAACCGCAACATCTATTTCAGGAACTTTACCTTCATTCCCAAAGTGGTGCCAAGTAAGATGACCGGCTTTACAACCGATCAGGAGAAAATCCCTGATTACGGCTCCGCCAAAAGCGGTAATTTGGAAAACGCCAAATACGCACAGTACACCTCCACCGAGGACACAGACACCCAGTTGGTGGACGAGGACGGACGCTTTGTTCTGGAAGCTGGAGAAACCGTTACCTTCAGCGACCAGTTCCGCCGCGGCAGCTACATTTCGCTCAAAGAGGAACTGAACGAAAACCTGTACGACACCAAATGGACGGTGTACGAGAACGGGAAGGCGGTTGAGTCGACGAATCCGGAGGACACATCAAAGGTAACGACCGTAAAATTCGGGGAAAAGAGGTCGTTAAAAGAGCAGAATGATCCCCCCAAAGGCCCCGATGATGGCCGAACGGAAGTTTATGTCAGTGGAGCGGTAAGCAATACGGGCTACACGGAGAGCAAGAAGCCCGACAACCCCAACAACCCCAACACCATCGTCTTCCGCTCCTATAAGAACCCGGACGAAACAAACTCCACGCTGACAAAGCTAAAGGTAAAATACGTCAACACCGTCAAAACCGGCGGGCTGAAAATCCAAAAGCAGGCCGCAGCTGGTGAGGAAAAGAACATTACAGGCACCTACAAGTTCAAAGTTACCTTTAGTGATGTTGGCGGTGCCGGTCTGGAAAAAGAGGACATCATAAAGAATGTTGAGATCGACATGACCGATGTGAAAAAATACCCAGACCACACCGTGACCATCACCGGCATCCCCGTTGGCACCCGCTATACCATCGAGGAAGTCAAACCGGAAGATAAATCCAGACTGCAAAGCATAACTGTTCCGAAAGGTCAATCCGCCCAAGTGATCTACAACACCATGGTGGAAGGCAAAATTGTGGCGAGCAAAAATCCGGACAATCCGAACGATCTGGAAGTTACCGCAACCTTTACCAACACCAAGCGCACACTGATCAACATTGAGTTCGACAAGCTCTGGAAAGATGCAAATGGTAAGGACCTTACTACAACGAACCAGCCGAACGAGATTTACATCCAGCTCCAGCGCAAAAACAGTGCTGCGGATGCCCAATGGGAGGTTGTTGACTACCCGACCTCGGGCAGCAAATATGTTACGGTTCCCCATAGAGATAAAGGCTGGCTGTATCCCTTTAACAACCTGGATCAGTACCCGGTTGGCGACAGTGCGAGAAACAACTATATTTACCGCATTGTGGAAGGTACGGTAGAGGCTGGCAGCTTTACCCCGGCAAACGGAACCATTACGATTAAAGGCAATACGTATGTTGTAACGGCTGAAGCAACAGCAAACAGCGAAACGAACAGCGCGGGCAGCTCAACAAGCAATACAGCCACAGTAACCAAGGATGGAACCATCACCGGCGGCAGCGGCAAGATTGTGCTGACCAACACGCTGAAGAACCCGAAGTTTGTACTGAATATCATCAAGAAGGACGCGGAAAAAGACGAAAATGGCAAAGATGTGCCCTTGAGTGATGTTGAGTTCAAGCTGGAAAAGCTGAAAGCCGAAACAACAACCGAAGGAGAACCGCAGGTAGATACCACCTATAAATTCGATAACGAAAACACAGGTTCCATTACCGCCCCAACGGACGAAAACGGCAAAATCACCAATGTGTTCAAAAATCTGGAACCCGGTACATACCGCCTGACGGAGACCAGGGCACATGCGGGGTACAACCTGTTGGCACAGCCAATTGTGATCGAATTTACCCAAGCCGGCACGTGTTCTATTGATGGGCAGACAATTACGGACAAAAACAAGTTTACGCAGTCCGGCGACACCTACACCATGACCCTTACCGTTCTGAACCGTAAAACGCCTGAGCTGCCCCACACGGGTGCAGACGCGCCAAGCCTGTGGCTGCTGATCGGCATGCCGCTGGCGGTGGCAGGGCTGTTGATATTCACATTCCGCTACAACAGGAAAGGGGGCCGGCGACATTAACCATCCCCCGGAAACCCAGCAACCCCCAGGGTACAGGGCCTGCCCGCCAGTGCGCGCCCGTTTACGGCAGGGCGCAGCCATAAGCCGGGCGGCCCCGCCGCCCATCCGATGATGATTTTTTTAAGAGAAGAGGTACTGAAATGAAAAAAGTAAAACGTTTTCTCACAGGCTTGTTGAGCGCCGCCCTGGCCCTCAGCCTGTGCGCCATGCCAGCAATGGCAGCGGACAACGGTGAAACACCGGCGAGAACGACAACAGAAAGTGTAATCAATCCCAATCAGACAGGCTCGATTACCATTAACAAGTATGAATACAATAATACGAGCGCAGATGGTCCGAGAGATGATGGTGAAGGTGGCACCGCAATTCCGGTAGGTGCCAAAAAGCTGAATGGCGTTGAGTTTACAATTTATAAAGTGCAGGACGTTGACTGGCTAAAGCAATATTATCAGTATACGGGGACTGATGGTAGCAAAAATACTGTAAACCAGCCCAAAGTTTCGGATTATGTTGAGAATGGAAAAATAAAAACTGAGTATGAGAACACGAAAGTCGCAAGCAAGAAAACCGGTGAAGGACAAGAAGCAGATGGTCAAGTAAAATTTGACGAGTTGAAGCTTGGTCTGTATGTAGTAATCGAAACCGGTAAACCGGATTCTGTAACCAAAGCAACAGATCCGTTTTTGGTTTCCGTTCCTATGACATCGATTGATAAACAAAATTGGCTGTATGATATTATTGTCAATCCGAAAAACAAAACGGAATATGCAGGCATTACTTTACAGAAAAAAGGTAAGACCGGCAGCCAAGAAGATACTACCGTTATGGGAGGATACGAATTTAAGCTCGAGAAATATAGCGAGAGTACGGGAAGCTGGACTGAGATTACCAAAGCAACGAAAAACGGCGTTGACAATGCAGGCGATCCGCTAAAATTGAAAACGAGCTCTGAAGATGGACGCATTGTTATTTCCGATTTGAGTGCGGGTGTATATCGCTTTACCGAGAAAACAACCACAGGCAATTGTGGTTATATTGTTGACGGAAAGACGCACTATATTTTCAGAGTTAAGGGCTCAAACATCGAAGAAATTACTAATGAGGATGAAAAGGCCAAGTATTCTGAGACAGGTTATAATAACGTTTTTAACGCTAAAGATGCAAGTGGAAACCAGGTTAATATCTATAACCACCGCCCTGATGTTGATAAAGAGGTGACTAAGCGCGATGGTACTCCTGGCAAAGAAGCAGACTATAATATTGGCGATCGCGTACCGTATGTTGTGACGGTTAAAGTTCCGGAAAACATTACAAGCTTGAAAAAATTTGTGTTGGAAGATAAACCAACCAATTTGATTGATGATGTGGCCAGTGTAAAAGTTTACAATGGTGATGCCAAAGTTTCTGGTTTCTATACAGTTGCTGCCAAGGATGGAGTCGGTTTCACCATTACATTCAATCCTAGCAAAATGGCAGATTACGCTGGTGTAACACTTACAATTAAGTATGAGGCTGTATTGCAGCCGGGGGCAGTTGCGACTGTGGAAGGTAACTCCAATACCATTAAGTTGAGTTATTCTAACCAGATTCTCCCGACAACCACTCCGGGTGAAGAACCGAACCCCAGTGAAAATACGATTGAAGATCATACGTTTGTTTACACTTTCAAAATCAAGATTGAAAAAACAGCAGAAAATAAGACGACTCGCTTAGCTGGCGTAAAGTTTGACCTTTATAAGAGCGTAAAAACAGCAGATCTGACACAGCAAGAAACAAATGACAGCATCACGAATGAAGTAGCAAGAAAATTGGGTCTACCGGTAAGTGAAGACACGACTTGGGTTAAGATTACCACATTAACAACAAGTGATAGTGAAGATCTTACAATTAAAGGTACAGCTGAATATAAGGGACTAGCAGATGGTACTTATTATCTGGTCGAAACTGAGACGGTCGATGGATACAATTTGTTGAGTGCTCCTGTTAAAGTTGAGTTGAGTGTTTCTGCAAAAACCGAGTGGGTAAAGAAGAGTACATACGATGAAAAGGGTAATTTGGTTAAACATGATGTAACAAAGAAAAACACGACTTTTGAAAATAGTCAAGATGCAACGACTGGCTATACTCTGACTACCATCATCAACCGCAAGGGCTTCGACCTGCCCACCACCGGTGGTTTCGGCACCCTGCTGTTCAGCGGCATTGGTGTGCTGCTGGTTGTGGCCGGTGTTGGCGTGCTGCTGAGCCTGAAAAAGAAGAACCGCGCCTGATGCGCCCGCCGCAAGGCAAAACAATGTTACAATTCACCAATAGGGTATAGAGGGATAATCCATCATACACAGGGGGAGGGCCGGGTTTGGCCCTCCCCCTATGGTGGGTTATTGGGGAATAAATTTTTTGGGTGTACATGGCCGTTGTTCGGTTGATTTTTAGGCCCGTTGGGGACGCCGCCTCCTGCAGAAATTATTCTTTCGTCTACCTCCAATTCCTCATTGCTAATTCCTAATTCTTAATTGCATCAGTTCCCAACTTCAACCATCTCACGGAAAGGTTCGCGGTGACGCTATGGATACCACAACAAAACTAAAAGTAGGCTTTGCGGCCTTGATGATCCTGTCCGGCATTGGGGTGGCATCGTACCCGGTTATCAGCAACGCGGTGGCGCAGCGCCACGCCAGCGAAGCGATCCAAAATTACGATGATACCGTAAAAAGCATGGATACCGAAAAACTGGACGCCGCCAAGGAGGCCGCCCGCCGCTATAACCAGCAGCTGGACAGCGCCGTGGAGCGCGATGCCGCAGGCGAAGCGGAGGATACCGGCACCAGCTATGTGGACCTTGTGGATGTGGGCGAAAGCCTGGGGTATATCACCATCCCGAAAATTGACGTCAACCTGCCTATTTACGAAGGCACCAGCGATGATGTGCTGCAAAGGGGCGTTGGCCATCTGGAAGGCTCCAGCTACCCCCTTGGCGGCGAAAGCACCCACAGCGTGCTGACCGGCCACCGCGGCCTGCCCGAAGCCGTGCTGTTCACCGACCTGGACAAGCTGGAAGAGGGCGACTGTTTCTACCTGCATATTCTGGATGAAACGCTGGCGTACCAGGTGGATCAAATCAAAGTGGTGGAACCGGAGCACACCGAGGATCTGGAAATCACCGCGGGGCAGGATTACTGCACCCTTGTTACCTGCACGCCGTATGCCATCAACACCCACCGCATGCTTGTGCGCGGCACCCGCATCCCTTATAATGGAGAGGAAGAAACCAACACCCCGCAGGCCGTGCAGTATCAGGCGCTGCGCACCGGAACGGTGGTCAAGCGCGTGGTGGATGCCTGGCCGTGGATCGCGGTAACGGGCAGCATTGTGATCGGCGGCGAAGCGCTGCTGCTGCTTTTGCTGCTGCACCGCTGCAAAAAGCGCGAGGAGGATGACTAAATGGGACGGCTGATTGCTAAAATTCTGGCCTGGCTGGCCATTTTGCTGGGGCTGGCGCTGTTGATACAGCCCACCGCTGCCCAGTGGTGGACCAGCACCCGCAACGCCAAAACCGCTGCGCAGTTTGCGGCCCGCGCCGAAGCCCAGCCCACCGCCCCCGCGGCGGAGGAAACCACAGCCGAACCCCCGGAGCCGGAACGCGCCTACCCTGAACTGTACGCCGCGATGCAGGACTATAACGCGGAAATTTACGCCGGGGGCCAAAGCGGCCTGACCGACCCGTTCGCCTACGAGGAAGCCCCGCTGGACCTTGCTGCCTATGGCTATGACGATGATGTGCTGGCTGTGCTGTGGATCCCGCGCCTGAACCTGGAGCTGCCCGTTTACCTGGGCGCCAGCCGCGAAAACCTGGCCAAAGGCGCGGCGCTGCTGGGCCAGACCTCGATGCCGCTGGGCGGCGAAAACACCAACACCGTGATCGCCGCCCACCGCGGCTATTATGGCGCGGAAATGCTGCGCAACGTGCAGCAGATCCAGGTGGGGGACAAGATCCAGCTGACCACCCCGTGGGAAACGCTGATTTACCGCGTGAGCGAGCTGAAAATTATTGACCCCAGCGATATCAACGCCGTGCTGATCCAGCCGGGGCGGGACCTGCTGACCCTTTCCACCTGCCACCCCTACACCCGCAACAGCCAGCGCTACCTGGTAATTGCGGAGCACGACACCGCCGCTGCGGACACCACCAAAGAGGAGGATTTGCAGGAAAGCGCCGCTACCTGGGACGAAACGCCGCGCCAGGTGACCGTGGAGGATGCCGGCGGCAGCTCCATTGCCGAAGTGGCCCCCCAGGCCCTGACCCCATTGCCGGGGGAGGGCAGCGCGGAATCCGAGGGGAGCGCGATCTCCAATACCATGATCTGGCTGGAAAACAACGCACTGTGGGCCGGGCTGGTGGTTATTGCCGCCGCCGTTGGCATTATGGTGATATGGAAAAAACACCGGGAGGATTAACCATGCAGTACACACAGCAGGCCGCCGCCGTTACGGCCGAAGTAAACAAGGCCGTGCAGGGCAAACAGCAAACGGTAAACACCATCTGGATGGCCATGCTGGCGGGCGGCCATGTGCTGATTGAGGATATTCCCGGCGTGGGCAAAACCACGCTGGCGCTGGCCTTTGCCCGCGCGCTGGACCTGAAAGAAAGCCGCGTGCAGTTTACGCCGGATGTTCTGCCGTCCGATTTGGTGGGATTTTCCGTTTACCAGAAAGAGACCGGCAAGTTTGTGTACCACGCCGGTGCGGTGATGTGCAACCTGTTTTTGGGCGATGAGATCAACCGTACCTCCTCCCGCACGCAGTCGGCTTTGTTGGAAGTGATGGAAGAAGGCACAGTGACGGTGGACGGCGTCACCCGCCCGGTGCCCGCACCCTTTACCGTAATTGCAACCCAGAACCCCATCGGCGCCGCCGGCACGCAGATGCTGCCGCAGTCTCAGCTGGACCGTTTCATGGTCTGCGCCGTAATGGGCTACCCCGATGAGGAAGCGGAGCTGGCAATTTTGGCCGGGCAGAGCAAAGGCCGCCTGCTGGACCGTGTGCGCCCCGTTGCCGGTCAGGCGGATCTGCTTGCCATGCAGCAGGAGGTCAGCACGGTATTTGTGCATGAGCTGATGTACCGCTACATTGTGGCGCTGGCCCAGGCCAGCCGCAAGGACCCGCGCCTGGCCGTGGGGTTAAGCCCCCGTGCCACCCTGGCGCTGACCAGCATGACGCGCGCGGCGGCGTATCTGGCGGGGCGGGATTTTGTTGCCCCGCAGGATGTGACCGCTGTGTTTGATGCGGTTGCCCGCCACCGCCTGGTGCTGAACGACCAGGCCCGCGCAGGCGGCGAAACGGTGGACAGCGTAATGCAGGACCTGCTGCG
>OLPT01002205.1_pt1 | contig 10597 bp, 6 predicted proteins | sample 1673051 | NCBI WGS metagenome assembly OLPT01 (sample SAMEA3136750, study PRJEB25190) | human gut metagenome | biome: human gut; feature: human-associated habitat; material: faeces | place: Austria | collected 2013
CCCCATGCAGTACCGGATAAGCAAGGGACTAGCCGCTTAGGCTGGTCCAAGGAATTGTCCGCACCCCCCTTGGCCTCGGTTGCGTCCGCTTTTGCCACTGAGTTGTGGCAGTGGAATTTGTACGGCGTTGTGTTCGGCGTGACCGCCGCGTTCTTCATGTATCTGGCGGCTCCGGTGCTTATCAACATTTGGTTCGAGAAGGGCGCGGGCATTGCTGTGAGCATCTCTGCCGCAACGCTTTCCCTGCTCGCTGCCATTGCGAGCCCAGTTGGCCAGGCCCTCATTAGCGCATATGGTTGGCAGACGGCGCGCTTGGTGCTTTCTCTCGTTACCACGGTCGCTTCGGTCGTGCTGTGCGCCGCGTTTGTGCGCAAGTCGCCTTCCGTCATGAACGTTCTGCCTTTTGGCGCTTCCCAGACTGGGGAAGATGCCGAAGAGCGTAGCGCCGAGGAAGCTGCGGCTGCGGTTGCTGCTGCCGAGAACGAAGGCGCCACTATCGAAGAGGCTCGCAAGTCTCCCGCGATGTACACGCTGATTCTTGTGGCAGGCATCTTCTGCATGTGCGCGGCGTTCTTCCAGCAGATTCCGGCTTTCTGTGCGCATGGCGAGCTCGGTGCTTCCGTTGGCGCTATGGCCGTTTCAATCATCATGGTCGGCGGCATCGTAGGCAAGTTGCTGTTGGGCGCGCTGAATGACAAAATCGGCATTCAGTGGACGGGCCTTATCGCGACGATTGGTGGCGCTTTGGGCATCACGCTCGCATGGCAATCGGGTGCAAACGAGGCAGTATTCTATGCAGGCATGGCGATCTTCGGCTTCGGCTACGCAGGTCTTACTGTTATCGCGCCGATGCTTACTCGCGGCACGTTCGGCCCGCGCAATTATTCCCAGATTTATTCCTGGGTTTCCACGGGCATTTTCATCGCAACCGCTATTTCCTTCACGGTGTATGGCCTGATTTACGACAACACCGGATCGTATGATGGCTGCTTCATGGTGGTTATCGCGCTGTATGTTGTCGCTGCGGTTCTCGTTCCGTTCACGCTCAAGGTGGGCAATAAACTTTGGAAGAAGTAGGCCTTTCATTTGACATACGGTTTCCATTCGGAATGAATCGGAAGGCCAAGGGCTTCGGTCCTTGGCCTTTTCTCTATTGTCGGCCCAATCTGTAGAAGCGTATGCAAGAGGGGCGGCCAGCTTTTTGTGCCCTCGTCGTATCGCCTATGCGCTTGCGACCTCAACCACATGCAGCGCATCGCCGTCTACGGTGAAAGCGACGTCATATGCGGCAAAGGCCAAATGGTAGACGCGGCTTGGGTCGTGCTTGCTTCCGGCGCGGCGCGGGTCTTGGCGCAGCACCTCCACGAGACCCTCGAGCTTGTCGCCCTCGATATGCGCCTGCAGCGTTTCGGGGAAGTCGACGTCTAGTTCGTGCCAGGGCGCTTCGTCGATGAAACCGCCCGTCGCATCGGGGTGGCAGTCGGCGAAGGGAATATAGGGCTTGATGTCAAAGATGGGCGTTCCATCGCGCAGGTCGGCGCCCAACACATGGATAATCGGGCCGTCGTCAGTGAGTTCGACGTGGTCGATTTTGACGCAGGTCAATCCAATGGGGTTGGGGCGGAATGGGCTTCGGGTTGCGAACACTCCCATGCGCCCTGATCCGCCCAAGCGCGGAGGTCTCACCGTGGGCGACCATTTCGTGTTCGTGCCGCTTTTGTCGTCGGTGGCGGCATCTGCTGCAATGTCTTGCGCGGTTCCGCCTGGCGTGCCGTTCTCAAATTCCCAAAGCAGCCATGCGTGCGAGAAGCCGTCGAGTCCCGCGACGGCGCTATTCAGCGCGAACTCGGGCTCGAAAACGATGCGCCCTTGCAAATGCGGCGCCAGAAAGCTGTTGCGTGGAATGCCGAACTTCTGGGGAAGATCGGTGCGAATATGCGCGATGGGTTTCATGCTGCGGAGTCTCCTGTGGTGCTTGTGACGTCGGACGTTCTCTCGGTTCCTTCTTACCCCATTCGAGAGTGCGACTGAGCGCCCTCGAAGAATTTCAAAATTTCAGCGAGGCTTACGGGTGCGTAGCTGTTTGCGTCAACGCCCACGTCGTATCGAAGAATGCCGCGCTCGCGGTTGCGCTCGTTGTTGGTGGGTCCTTTGGAGTGGACGTGGCCGTGCAGGGCGATGGCGTCGCGGCGTTTTCCATTCCAGCTCATGATGGGGTAGTGGAACAAAACGAGCTTATGGCCGCGCGCGTAGCCGGGGGCGATTTCGAGATAGTCCTGCTCGGTTTCGAAAATCCCCGCGCCCGCGCCCGTCGACCACGAATCGTCATGGTTGCCGCGAATGAGATGCACGTGCTCGCAAGTGATTTGCTCGCGTAGGCGGCGTGCGTTTTCGGCGGTTGTCTGATACGCGAAGTCGCCTAGCACATAGAGCGAGTCGCTGGGCGCTACCCGTTCATTAATCGCCGCAATGAGCCCTTGATTCATGCGTTCGATGGTTTCAAACGGGCGGTTCATTTTCGAAAGAATGCTCGAATGGCCGAAGTGTAAATCGGCGGTGAACCACATCATGGTGTGCTCCTTGGTTTAGGTCGGTTGGGTGTGCGAGTGTCTGCGACGCGCCTGTGCCTCGTCTGCTTTGCGGGCGGACTCAGCCGTCCGTCGTCTCCCAACCGCGAAACTACGGGGGATATTGTAGCGGTGAAACAAACTGTCCGCGAGGGAAAACAAATCTGCTGCCAAGGGTCGGCTTTACTGTCGGGAAAGCTAATCTGCCGTGTGGGAAATCTTGCCGTTTATCGTCGTTCTTCTGCCGTTTGCCGCTGGTAGGTGCCGTTTAATACGAGGTCGCCTTCGTGGAATTGCGTTCGCACTTTAGTGTGCTAGAGTTCGGCGAACGCAAGATGAGAGCGCATGTTATTGACGGGTATCGCGGCCGGGGTTTGGCCGTACGAGTGCCGCTATGCGCCGCAATGCATGGGAAGGGATCCATGGCCGAGTACAATCAACTCACCCCGGAGCTCATCGCCGAGCTCGAGAATATTGTCGGGGGCGATAATTGTCTGACGGGCGAAGATATCAACGAGGACTACGCCCACGACGAGATGCCAATTTACGGCACGCACATGCCTGACGCTGTGGTTCTTCCCGCAAACACCGATGAAGTGTCGGCCATTATGAAGCTTGCGAGTGCAAACAATATCCCCGTAACGGTGCGCGGCGCGGGAACGGGCTTGGTGGGTGGCAGCACGCCACTGGCGGGCGGCATTGCGCTGTGCACCATGCGTATGGACAAAATTCTCGAATACGACGAGAACAACCTGTTCGTGCTCGTACAGCCGGGCGTGCGCTTGTGCGATTTGGCGGCCGATGCAATCGACCATGGCTTCATGTATCCGCCCGATCCGGGTGAGAAAACGGGGTCTATCGGCGGAAACGTGTCCACGAATGCCGGCGGCATGCGAGCCGTGAAATACGGCACTACGCGCGACTATGTGCTTGCCATGACGGTGGTTCTGCCGAGCGGCGAGGTGCTGCGACTGGGCCGCGAGGTCGCGAAAACGAGTTCGGGCTACAGCTTACTGCACTTGATGGTTGGCTCGGAGGGCACGTTGGGCGTTATCACCGAGCTCTCCATGAAGCTTATCCCTAATCCCAAAGAAGACATGAGTTTCATTCTCTCGTTCAGCGATATTCAAACCGCCATTGCCGCTGTGCCGAAAATCAAGCTTGCGGGTTTAAATCCGCAGTCTATCGAGTTCATGGAGCGCGATATCGTGGACTCTTCGGCCGAATACACGGGGAACAAAATTATCCCCACGGTGGTCGACGGCAATGAATGCGGCGCATATATCCTGGTCACGCTCGATGGCAACGACGAGGACGAGATTTTTCAGCGCGCCGAAACGCTGGCCGAAATTGGCGAAGAAGCGGGTGCCTTCGACACGCTCGTTATCGAGCACCCAGCCGACAAAGCGGCGGTATGGGCGGCGCGCAGCGCGTTTCTCACGGTAATCGAGGCCGAAACCGAGCATCTCGATGAGATGGACGTGGTGGTTCCCGTCGACAAAATTGCCGAATTCCTGGGCTTTATTCATGATACGGGCGTCGAGAACGACGTGCTCATTCGCTCGTTCGGTCATGCGGGTGACGGCAACCTGCATATTTATTGCTGCGGAAACAATATTGAGCGTGAGGCGTTTCTTGAGAAGTCGACGCGTGTCATGCATGCGGCGTACGCGAAATGCAACGAGCTGGGCGGCCAGGTTTCTGGCGAGCACGGCATTGGGCACGCGAAAAAGGAATACCTGCGCGAATCGGTGGGTGATACGGCGTTCTCCCTGATGTCGGGCATTAAACAGGTGTTTGACCCGAAGGGCATTTTGAACCCCGGCAAGGTTTGCAACTAGAGCGTAGCTGGCGTATGGGTTTGCGTTGTGACAAGGAGTGCGAACTTGATTGATGCTCCGAGAATTGGTCTAGCGTAAAGCGAGGCGCCCGTTTTTGCCAAAAGTTGCGAATCCGGGGGCTTTTCAGCATTAAAAGCAAGGGAGGTTGGCCCTATTTGCAAGATATATCTTGCAAATAGGGCCAACCTCTACTCTGAAACGGCTTTATGGGTTCTCGAAGTGCGGCGATTCTGGCAAATACGCCCCCGAATTCGCAACTTTTGTCACTTTTTGCCGATTTACTTTACGTTGATCAAGTCGGCGATAGTTTGCAACGACAGATCGGTCGCCGCCATCTCGTCGGCGCAGCGTTTGAGCTCGGCCTGCAAAAACTCCTGGTTAGGCACATCTTTCTTGTATTTGAGGTCATGCTCGATACTCGCCCAACTATCCATCGCGATGGTGCGAAGTTGAACTTCGACGCACATGCGACGGCCGAATTCGAAGCGATTATCGCCAGCCGGCGCTTCGGCCCCCTTTGGCTCGACGGCATCGAATGTATTCAGTTGGTCGATAAGCTGCGACAGGGAAATCTCTTGTGCTTCAATGGCCGCTTTGGCCGCGGCTTGCCTCGTTGCATCGGGGTCGAGCTCCGAATCGTTCGTACGCGCAAGAATCATGTGGTAGCTGCGATATCCGTTTGGCTTGGGGTGCAAAATGTAGTCTTTTTCCTGTACGACCTCGAAGCATGGGAGCTCGCGAATGAACTGCGCGACCGATGCGACGTCGTCGACGAGCGGGCAAATCACGCGCACGCCAGCTGCATCATGCATGGCGTATACGGCATTTTCGGCAGTAGGCTCGTATCCTCGCTTGATGAGTTTTTCCCTCATGCTGTCGGGCGACTTGATGCGCGTTTTCCACGATGAAATGGGCTTGCGCTCGCGGTTTATGCCGCGCTCCATTAAATACGTCTCGAGAGATATCTCAAAACGCCAGGTAATTTCCTTTAGTTTCTGTAAGTAATCGCCGTAGAAATCGGCATCGGGCGGCAAATCGATCGAGGGAAGAGATTGCTCTTCGGCCTCGGTGGTGTCTGGGTGGGTTTCGACGTGCTGCTGCGTGCCGACGGGTTGAAGAGTGCTCGATGGCTGCATGTAAGCTTCCTTTCCGCGCACCTACTATGGTACCTGGCGGCTCACGCGCGAACCGTTGGGGCGATGCGGGCGTTGCCAATCCGATGCCTGGCGTTCAGATGCTGGCAAGACGCTTGAGTACGAGGCGCACGTGGAATGTTTTACCGGTGGCGCGACTTGGGATGGGCTTGCGTTTAGCGGCGCGGGTCTTCGGGAAAGGGGTCGTCGATCATGCGTGGCCAGTGATAATCGTCGCGTTCAAGCATGAACAGTTCGAGCAACGTGGATGCGATGCCAGCTGCGCCGTCGTAGAAACCGATGCGCTGCGAGAGCTCTTCGGGGTGCACTCGCTCCCATGCGAAAGGCCAAGAGGCCGACCCATCGGCGTGCGTTTTCATCGAGCCCAGCAATATATCGCCGCAGCGTATGGCGAACTCGCGCCAGCGTGGCGACCCATCGATGCAGTAGAGACCCAAGAATGTATGCGCCATGCCGGCGTGACCGCAGCAGTAGCATACGGTATTCCAGAGGCCGGCTGACATATGCTCGGGTGCGCCGAGCGCTTCGGCTCCGTCGGCGAGTTGATTGACCATCGTTGCCCAACGAATATCGTTGTCGAGGGTCCCCATCAGGGTGGGGAAGCGCAATGTTCCCGCCATGCCGTGGCAATATCCCAAGTAGAAGACGGTGAATTCGTCATCTCCGCCCAATTTGTGGGGGATGAGCTTGCCTCGTTTTTGCGGCACGGCTACGGCGTCGAGGAAATCGGCGCATCTGCGCGCAACTTCAAGATAACGGGCATCGCCCGTGATGCGGAAAAGATGCGCGAGCAGATATCCCGATCCAGCACTCCCGAAGGCGAAATTCGGCCAATCGAACGGGGTTTCGATGCCCGCACCGTTGAAATCGACGCCGCCGCGCGGGCTTTCCGCGCTCCAGCGCAGGTATTGTGCGCCAGCGGCCTTGATGAATTCAAGCAACTGCTGATCGCCGAACGTTTCGTAGAGTGCGATGAGGAATAGCATAATGCCGCCGTCCATCAGTAACGCGGGGCTGCCGGTCCAATAGGGGCCGCTTTCGCCTTGTTGCGCAGATTCGTCGGTATAGAAGCGTCTGATTGCTTGTGCCGCCCGGCGATACTTTTCGGCGTCTCTGCTTTCCGCGAAGGTTTTAGCGCCTTCGATGAGCACGAGGCCCACACCGCCAACGCCCATGTGGGCGCCTAGATGCACGCCAGGCACGCCCTCGCGGTTATCTTGGAAGGCGGCCTGCTCGGGAAGCAGCAGGTCGCGCCAATGCGCGGCTGCGTAGGAAAGCCCGCAGCGTGCTTTCTCGGCGAACTCGGCGTTGCCGGTGACCTCGGTGAGTTTCAGATAGAAATACGCTACACCGGCCGACCCGCTGTACAGCGATAGGTCGATTGGCTGGCTCGCGTCCTGCTGCCAGAAGATGCCTTCGGGCGTCTTGTGCTCGAAGGTTGCAATCCAACTTTCGGCCGATAGCGCCGCATTCAGGTAATCACTTGCGTTTTGCGCGTGGTGTGTTGGGAACGGTTTTCCGGGGGTGTAGGCCATGTCCTGCGGCGCCTGATTCGATTTGATTGAGCATGCTTCGCACATGGTGCTTCCTTTGACTTCCTCAATATTTTTCACGAGGACATTGTGACGCAGCGGGGCTTTGTTTGACGAAAATTTTTCGCTTGCCAATTGTTTGGCGCCCGTATTTGGACGCTTCACGGCCAGTGGCGCGCGTTTTCGCTGCGAGCAGCTGACTGGTTTCCGCTCGCAGCGAAAAGTTGCCTGTTCGCAACTCATGCAACTATTTTGTGAAATTCGTTCACTTTATCGCATTAAAGTGCGATAGCCCCTTGCGCTTGGGGTCGTGCCCCGTATAATCAACGTCACTCAATAAATGCGACGACAGGGCGAGTAGGAACGAACCCATCCCACAGCAAGCAGGCAGACTGAGAACCTGCGGTGGACGGCTCCGAAAACTCCCTCGAGCAGCGAAGCTGAACGCAGCTGGCCAACGCGGAACACCACCGCGCGCCACCGTCAGTATGCGACGCCGGCGCCTTCCGTGATAAGGTATCGAGAGCGAAGTCTCTTCGGTCGACCGCATTCCTTGGGTTAGCGATAACGCTTGAAGGAAGAAGGAAGAAACGATGCAACTTCGTAGCGATGCCGTTAAAGTTGGCGTGGCGCGTGCTCCCCACCGCAGCCTGCTGAAGGCCGACGGCCTTACCGATGAAGAAATGAAGAAGCCCCTCGTCGCGGTGTTCAATTCCCGCAACGACATTATTCCGGGTCACAATAACCTCGATAAAATTTGCGAAGCTGTGAAGGCCGGCATTTATATGGCCGGTGGCGTTCCGTTCGAAATTTCCACCATCGGCGTGTGCGACGGCATTGCCATGAACCATGACGGCATGCATTACTCGCTCGTTTCCCGCGAAGCTATCGCCGACGGCTTCGAATGCGCTGTTCAAGGCCATCAATTCGACGCTGCCGTATGCATTCCCAATTGCGACAAAATCGTCCCTGGCATGGTGCTCGGTGCCCTGCGCGTGAACATTCCTACGGTTTTCGTTTCCGGCGGCCCCATGCTTCCCGGGCATGAAGCTGGTTGCAACTGCGGTCCCACGACCGACCTGAACACCCTGTTCGACGGCGCGGGTCAGGTGAGTGCTGGCACGATGACCGATGAGCAGCTCAAGTACTACGAAGACACCGCATGCCCCACGTGTGGCAGCTGCTCGGGCATGTTCACTGCGAATTCGATGAACTGCCTGTGCGAGGCTTTGGGCATCGCGCTTCCCGGCAACGGCACCATCCCTGCGGTGTACTCCGAGCGTCTGCGTTTGGCGAAGCATGCGGGCATGAAGGTCATGGAGCTGCTCGAAAAGGGCATTTGCATCAAGGACATCATCTCTGAGGCGGCAATTCACAACGCCATGGAATGCGACATGGCATTCGGCGGCTCTACCAATACGGTGCTCCATCTGACCGCTATTGCCATGGCGGCCGGCCACCCCATCACCATGGACGATTGGGATGCCGCAAGCGCCCGCACGCCGCATTTGGTGAAGCTGCAGCCCTCTGGCCCGCGCCCGCTTATCGACTTGTATGCCGTGGGCGGCGTGCCGGTTGTCATGCATGAGCTCAACGAGCTGGGCCTGCTCGACGAAAGCGCGATTACCTGCATGGGCCCGCTTCCCGAATATATCGCCAACTGCACCAAGCCCGCCGACGGTGAGGTGTGCCGCAAACATGACAATCCGTTCTCCAAGGTGGGCGCCCTGCGCGTGCTCCACGGAAACATCGCCCCTGATGGCGGCATCGTGAAGAAGAGCGCCGTCGACCCCAGTATGCTCACGCATACCGGCCCCGCCCGTTGCTTCAATAGCGAGGAAGAGGCTTGTGAGGCGATTTTCGCTGGCGAAATTAAGCCCGGCGACGTGGTCGTTATTCGCTACGAGGGCCCGAAGGGTGGCCCAGGCATGCGTGAGATGCTCACGCCCACGAGCGCCATTGTCGGCATGGGCCTGTCCAAGAGCGTTGCGCTTCTGACCGACGGCCGCTTCTCCGGCGCCTCGAAGGGCCCCTGCGTTGGCCATGTAAGCCCCGAAGCTGCAGCTGGCGGCCCAATCGCCCTTATTGAAGACGGCGACCAGGTCACCGTTGATATTGAAGGCGGCAAGCTCGAGTTGCACGTAAGCGACGAAGAGCTCGCTGCTCGTCGCGCCGCTTTCGTGGCGCCTGCCCCCAAGCATAACCACGGCGTGCTTGCCAAGTACGCAAAACTCGTTTCAAGCGCCGACAAGGGAGCGTATGTCTCATGATGAACACCTTGACTGACAAGCTGGCTCAAAAGCAGCTCGCCATTGAAGGCAAGCCGCTTGGACCTGGCAGCCACACCGAGCACGAGGGCAAAACGATGACGGGCGCCCAGGCGATTATCGCTTCGCTTGAGGCTGAAGGCGTCGACACCGTGTTCGGCTACCCCGGTGGCCAGGCCATCAAAATTTACGACGCGCTGTACGACAGCAAGCAGCTGCACCACGTGCTCGCTCGTCACGAGCAGGGCGCCGTGCACGAGGCCGACGGCTATGCGCGTGCGACGGGTCGCCCCGGCGTTGTCATCGTCACGTCTGGCCCCGGAGCCACGAATACGGTGACGGGCATCGCCACGGCCTACATGGACTCCGTGCCCCTCGTCGTCATCACCGGCCAGGTGCCGCGCGGCGTTATCGGTACCGACTCGTTCCAGGAATCCGACATCGTGGGCATCACGATGCCGATTGTCAAGCACTCGTTCCTTCTGCAGTCGGCGGAAGAGCTCACGACGACTTTCCGCGAGGCGTTCCATATCGCCTCGACCGGTCGTCCCGGCCCCGTGCTCATCGACGTGCCTTCCGACATCCAAAGCGAGCAGATCGTCTTCAACTATCCTGATGCGGTGAACCTGCCGTCGTATCGTCCTACGTACAAGGGCAATGCCAAGCAGATTAAGCAGGCGGTCGGCGTGATCGAGCGCGCAAGCAAGCCGATTCTCTACGTCGGTGGCGGTGCGATCACATCCGGTGCCACCGAAGAGCTCGTGAAGCTTTCGACCATGATGCAGATTCCCGTGGTGACGACTCTCATGGGCAAAGGTGCCTTCCCGGCGTCGCATCCGATGAACTTGGGTCCTGTCGGCATGCACGGCTCGAAGTTCGCGAACCTAGCTATGACCGAGTCCGACCTGATCATCGCGGCGGGCGCGCGTTTCTCCGACCGCGTGACGGGCAAGCTCTCCGAGTTCGCGCCCCATGCGAAGGTCATCCACATCGACATCGACCCGGCCGAGATCGGCAAGATCCGCGAGGCGCAAGTGCCCATCGTCGGCGATTTGAAGGGCGTCGTCGCGGGCATCGTCGCCACGATCGAGAAGGAAGCCTGCACGCCGCGCACCGAGGCGTGGAACGCGCAGATTGCGGAATGGCGCGAGCGCTACCCGTTCTACGATGCGCAGATCACCGAGAACCCTGACGAGATCGTTCCCGAGATCGCCATGCAGAAGCTCTCCGCGAAGC